>Ga0126378_10002416_pt1 | contig 13835 bp, 13 predicted proteins | sample PanSoiMetPlot_23_FD_92587 | JGI IMG/M metagenome (GOLD analysis project Ga0126378, IMG submission 92587) | Tropical forest soil microbial communities from Panama - MetaG Plot_23 | ecosystem: Environmental > Terrestrial > Soil > Tropical forest > Bulk soil | place: Panama | collected 2016-02-17 | reverse complement strand
CGCGCGCTGCTGCAAGGAGCGCTCAGCACCGCGATCACGTCGCTGGTCGATGCACAGGCGCTTGTCGATGCGCAGAAGATCGGAGGAGTCGACCAGGCCGACAGAGCCGCCGCTGCTGCGGCCGTTGAGCCGATGCTCGCGATCGAGATAGGCGAGGCGCTGCTTGACGCGCTGGCGCACGCGGGAGACCACAGCAGGCTGGTCCCGACCGCCGAGCGACTGATCGGCGAGCTCGAAGCCGCTGGGGCGGATCCGCGACGTCAGGCACTAGCCATGCTGACTGTGGCGCGCGTGAGCTGTCAGGACCACTGCGATGCTTGCTCGGCTCACCTGGAGACGGCGCGCGCCATCGCCGACCGGCTGAACGATATCGAGATCGCCAGCAGGGTCGACGCGGCCGCCGCCCGGTCCGCGATCGACGAGGGCGACCTCGACAAGGCAGAGCGGCTGGCGCGCCGGGCGCTGGCCAGCGCCGACGCCGCCGGGCCTGATGGCTGGGCCGCCGAGGTCGCGATCGAGTCGCTTGAGGTAATCGGGCGCAGAGAGCGCCAGCGCGACATCGACGCCGCGCGCCTTGCTTTCGAGCGCGCATACCAGATCGCGACCGATCACAAGCTCGCGATCAAGCGGATCAGCGCGCTTCACGGGCTCGGCACGGTCGATACGTTGATAGATGGCGGTACTGCAAGGCTTCGCGAGGCGAGGAAGCTCGCTAACGCCGCTGGCGCGATATCGACCGCCACCATGATCGATCTTCAGCTGGCCAACATCTGGAGCCTCCAGCCCGACCTCGATCGCGCCCTGGCGGCCGCTCGCCTGTGCGAGCGCGGTGCCCGGCAGATCGCGGCACGACGGACCGAGGCCATCGCGATCAACGTGCAGGCGCTGATCGCCGCGATCACGGGAGACCGCGCGGAGATGACCCGTACGGCGGAACGGGCCGAGAGGGTAGTGCCCGACGATCCTGAGGTGCTGTTCTCCACCTGGGGGCTGACCAGGGTCACCGCCTCTCTCTTCCTCGACGATCTGCCGCGGGCGCTCAGGGAGAGCGAAAGAGCGATCGCCTACGGCGGCGACGCCACGCTGTTTTCGCTGCGGCGGGCATGGGGCTACCACGCGATCCTGCGTGCCGTATTCGGTAAGGACGGCCGCGCCGCGGTCGAGCAGGCAGGCGCCGAGGGCGCCGCCGTTGGCTGGAACCAGGGATACCTGTGCTATGCGATGGCTGTACTCGAGGGGCGGAACGGGCACCGGGATCTGGCCAGCCTCCTCGCCGAGGACGGAAGCGCCTACCTCGCTCCCTACGCTCCGTGCTGGAATCACCTGGCCAGGCGGCTCGTCGCCCCGGCCGCGCTCGCCGACGGCTGGGGTCAGCCAGCGGCCTGGCTTCGCGAGGCCGCGGCCGACTTCCAGGCCAGCGGCCATGCCAAGCTTGCCTCGGCCTGCCGGGGGATCCTGAGGCGGGCCGGCGAGCGCGTGCCGCGCTCAGGCCGTGGCATCGCGCAGGTCCCGGCCCAGATGCGCAGGCTGGGCATCACGAGCCGCGAGATGGATGTCTACTTGCTCGTGGCCCGCGGATGCTCGAACGTGGAGATCGCGCAGCGGCTCTTCATCTCGCCGAAGACCGTCGAGACGCACGTATCCAGCTTGGTGATGAAGACCGGCCAGGCTGGCAGGCGCGAGCTCGTAGCACATGCTGCGCGCTTCGCGCCGCACTGAGGACATTTCTACTGATTTTCTACAAATTAATCCGATTCGAGATGTGCCACTGGGGCTCGAAGATGTCAACTTCGTGCCAAGCGCGCTTAACTCAGGAAGTCACGCACCGTAGCTCAGGGTTTACCCGATGCGCACAGAGGGTGCGAAGGGCGAACATGGGTGGGTACTAAGGCGCTGCAAGGCTGCCGGCCGGGACCAGCAGGTCCCGCGAGAGTAACCAGCGGCGCGAGCTGCCCCCGTGCTCGCGCAGTACCCGGCGGGCCCGCACCCCAGGCGGGCCCGCCGGACAGGGGCGTTCCCGCAAGGAGGACGCATGACAATCAGTGCCGTACCACCCCGACCGGCACTCGAGATGCCACTGACAGCCGACCATCAGGCACGCTTCACTGCCGAGGCGATCCCGTACATGAGCCGTCTTTATCCGGCGGCGTTTCGACTGACGCGCAATCACAGCGATGCCGAGGACCTGATCCAGGAGACGTTCGCCAAGGCGTACGTCAAGTTCGATCAGTTCAGCCCGGGAACGAACCTCAAGGCCTGGCTGTACACGATTCTGGTCAGGACGTTCTACAGCACTTGCAGGTACAGGGACCGCAGGGTGGGCGAGGTACTCGCCGCTGAGATCGACGGCTCGCAGCTAAGGGACGCGATCGCCGAGCCGTCCAGATCAGCCGAGGCCATTGCGCTTGAGAACATGGGCGGCTCTGCAATCATGCGCGCTCTGGCCGACCTGCCGGAGTGCTTCAGGCAGGCAATCTACCTCGCCGACATCGAGGGCTACAGGTACAACGAGATCGCCGAGATCATGGGCACCCCGCTCGGTACGGTGATGTCGCGGATACACCGCGGCCGGGCAATGTTGCGCAGGAGGCTGCGTGTGTATGTACGGCGCAGGCCGACGGAGCTGTCCGCGGAGCCGCTGAGCACCGCCGCATAGGACCAGGGCCGGTCAAGCCCGGAAAGGCGGCAGCACCCCCCGCAACGAGCGCGCCGCCGACAACGCGGAGGCCGCACCGAGGCATTTCTCGGCACGGCCTCCGCCGCGTTACTCGGTCGCGCCGTACCTGGAGATCTCCCCGTACTCCGCCTCAGTCAGCTCGCGCGGCAACTCGCCCTTGGCGACCTTGGCACTTTGCACCTGGTGGCGGATCGTCTGGACCACCTCTGGGTTGGCTAGCGTGGTCACGTCGCCGACCTCGGCGAAGTTCGACACCGACGCGATCACCCGGCGCATGATCTTGCCCGACCTGGTCTTCGGCATGTCCGCCACGACCCAGACGTTTCGCGGTCTGGCGATCTTGCCGATCTCGGTCTCGATCGCCTTGCTGACCTTCGCTTCGACGCCGTCACCGTCGACGCCCGGCTTCAGCGAGACGTACATCTCGACGATCCGGCCCCTGATGTCATCGATCACGGGAACGGCCGCGGCCTCGGCGACCTCGGACACGATGAGCGCCGCGGATTCGAGCTCCTTGGTGCCGAGGCGGTGCCCTGCCACGTTGATCACGTCATCGACTCGCCCGAGTATGCGGATGTAACCGTCAGCCGCCTGCAGCGCACCGTCACCGGCGAAGTAGGGCCAGTCGTGCCAGTCCGTGCTCTCCGGATCCTTGTTGTATTTGGCGTAATAGACGTCGATGAAACGCTCGGGCTGGCCCCAGATCGTCTGCATGATGCCGGGCCACGGGTTCCTGATGCAGATGTTGCCAGCTCGGCCGCTCCCGGCAGGGATCTCATTGCCGTCTTCGTCGTAGATCACGGGGTAGACGCCGAGCACGCCGGGACCGCAGCTGCCCGGCTTCATCGGCTGCAAGGCGGGCAGCGTGCTGCCAAGGAAGCCGCCAGTCTCGGTCTGCCACCAGGTGTCAACGATGGCGGCATCGCCCTTGCCGACCTCGGAGTAGTACCAGCGCCAGACCTCGGGCTCGATCGGCTCGCCCACCGTGGTCATGTGCTTGAAGTGGTAGTTGTACTTCTCCGGCTCTTCTGGGCCGATCTTGCGGAGCATTCTGATCGACGTCGGCGAGGTGTGGAAGATGTTGACGCCGAGTTGCTCGGCGATTCGCCATGGCCGGCCACCGTCCGGATAGTTTGGCACGCCTTCGTAGATCACGGTCGTCGTGCCGAGCGCGAGCGGTCCGTACACGATGTAGGAGTGCCCGGTGATCCAGCCGATGTCCGCCAGACACCAGTACACGTCGTCCGGGTGGATGTCCTGGTAGTACTTCGACGTCCCGGCGACGTAGGCCAGGTAGCCGCCGGTCGAGTGCTGAGCGCCCTTGGGCCTGCCGGTCGTGCCGCTTGTGTACATCAGGAACAGCGGCGCGTCGGCAGGCATCGCTTCCGGCTTGACGACCGCGCCCTCGTGCTCAGTTAGCAGCTCGTCGACGAAGAAATCGCGGCCGGGAGCCATCGGCGTCGATGACGCGTACTGGCCGGCGCGCCGACGCCAGACCAGCACCTTGTCTACCTCCTGGCCCTGCCTGGCCGCTTCTTCCAGGGCCTCGTCGGCCTTGACCTTGTGGTCGATCAGATCCCCTGCCCGGTAGTAGCCGTCCATGGTAATCAGCACTCGGCTGCCCGAGTCGGCAATCCTGGTACCGCACGCGTGGCCGCTGAAGCCGCCGAACACCTGCGAGTGGATCACGCCGAGCCGCGCGCAAGCGAGCATGGTCACGACGAGTTCGGGGACCATCGGCATGTGCAGCGTGACCCGGTCGCCGGCCTGCAGGCCAGCGAAGTCGCGCAGCAGCGCGGCGAACTCATTGACTCGGCGGTACAGCTCGCCGTAGCTGACGTGGACGTGCTGGTCGGTCTCGAGCTCGGGCACCCAGATGATGGCCGTCTTATCGCGGTTCGCCGCCGCGTGCCGGTCCACGCAGTTGTAAGACGCATTCAGCCTTCCGCCGACGAACCAATTCCAGAACGGCGGGTTCGAGGTATCAAGAGTCGTGTGCCACCGTTCATCCCAGGTGAGCAGATCGGCGTACTCAGCGAAGCAGTCGGGGAACTTGTCCTCGACGAACCGGTCGATGATGGCGGGGTCCGCTGCGTTGGCCTGAGCGACGAAGCTGGCCGGCGGCTGGTAGTAGCCTTCCTCCCTCCAGTGCACAGCGATCTGAGATTCGGAAACCTCAGTTTCCTGTTGATCCGTCATTGCTCGACCTCCTGGAAGGGGATTCGCAAGAGCGGCCCATGCCGTTTGTCGTCTAGCAGGCCTCGCCGCACGGGTTGAGTGCTACCAAATCGTATCGCCGCAGCACAAGCCCCAACCGGCCGGTTCTGCCGGTTCACGCGGGTATTGGCAACGATCAGCGGGCGGCCGCCCCTGCTTGGTTGACATCGCCACCAGGGAAGGTATGTTCTTGGCAGCCGCATGCCGGTTAACCCGGCCGCTGAGGGGTTGGGCCGGGAAGGGGCCCAGGCATCCAGTAGACAACGAAGGGTGATCCCGGCGCCGACCGGACGCCCCTCAGTCCGAAGGATGCCTGGGCCTCTTCCCGGCACCGCCGCCAGAGACCGTCGCGAACAAGGAACCCGCGGGCGGGCCAAGATCGTTCAGTACTCGTGATCCAACAAACCGCATCATTGGGCAGGAGCGCGTGACTTCCAAGGAGAAGCCAGCCGAACCGCTTGGTCAGGTAGCAGTCGTCATCCCGACCTACAACGAACGCGACAATCTTGAGCCCATCGTCGGCCGGGTCAGAGCCGCCGTTCCCGATGCTGACATCTTGGTTGTCGACGACAACAGCCCGGACGGCACAGGCGAGATCGCCGACAAGCTCGCGGCATCAGACGCGCACGTGCACGTGCTGCATCGTAAGGGCAAGTCGGGCCTGGGCACGGCCTACATCGCGGGCTTCACCTGGGGCCTCGAACGCGGGTACGGCGTGCTCGTCGAGCACGACGCCGACGGCTCGCACGATCCCGCCGACCTGCCGAAAATGCTCGCCGAGCTCGAACGGGCCGACCTGGTGATCGGCTCCAGGTACGTGCCGGGCGGCACGGTCGTGAACTGGCCGAAGTCGCGTGAACTTCTGTCGCGCGGGGCGAATATCTACGTCAGGATCGTACTCGGCATCGGCATTCATGACGCCACGGCCGGCTACCGGGCTTACCGCGCGGCCACGCTTCGCGCCATCGGCCTTGACCGGGTGGAGTCGCAGGGCTACTGCTTCCAGATCGACCTGACCCTGAGAACCGCGCAACGGGGCCTGGTGATCAGGGAAGTTCCGATCACGTTCACCGAGCGAGCCCGCGGCGCCAGCAAGATGAGCAGGGCGGTGTTCGCAGAAGCGCTGTGGCGAGTGGCCCAGTGGGGCGTGGCCAGTCGGATTGGCCGACGGGCTCGGCCCTAAGCCGGTGATAACGGCGCGAAGCTAGGCGCTCCTGCGCTCCCGTGCCGAGTTCCCGGCCTCGGTTTCGCCGCGCTGGCCCCTGATGATGGCGAGCCGCTCGGCGAGCACTTCTTCCAGGTCCGATATCGTGCGCCGCTCCATCAGCATGTCCCAGTGGCTGCGGGGCGGCTTGGCCTTCGCGGCCGCCGGCTGGTCGCCGCTCGCGGTTGACGCGATCGCACCGCAGACGCGGCACTCCCACTTCTGCGGCACTTCGGCCTCCGCGGCGAACGGCACGCTGAACCGGTGACCCTTCGGGCATTCGAAGTCCACCTCCTGACGCGGGGCCAGGTCGGTGTTGCGGTCGTTCTCATAGCTCGTCGCACCCAGGCGGGTACCACGCAGTGCGCGTTCGGCCATATGCTCGCTGCCTCCAGGCGCTCGGTCGTCATGAATGTCAACGGCTCGGACACCGGCTAGATTCCCGCGCGGCAGAGCTTCCAACCGCATCGCGCATAGCCGATCGGGATGAATGCGCCATTGCTACCACTCTGTGGACCCCGCAGGGGCGCAAGCGGCTGGCTCAGGTGCGCGGGTACCACTCGCCGCGATCGATCAGGACATCGCGCAGCAGTTCGGTCTTGTCGGTCATGATGCCGTCGACGCCCAAGTCGAGCAGCGAGGTCATGAGGTCGCGGTCATTGACCGTCCAGATGTGCACCTGCAACCCGGCTGCGTGCGCGCGCCCGATCAGCGGTGCGGTCGCCATGCCGATCGGCAATTGCGCGCAGCGGACCGACCGGGTGGCGAACGCGCGGCGCAGCAGGCCGCCTGGCAGCCCGGATCGAAGGACCGCAGCTCCCACCGGCGATGTCGCCATGCACACCGGGCGATCGAGCAGTCTCCTGATCGCCAGCAGCCTGGCGGCGGAGAACGAGGTGACACAGACCCGGTCCCAGGCGGCCGCCCGTCGAATCAGGTCAGCGAGCGGTCGCACGGCGGGCGCGTCCTTGATGTCGATGTTGAACCGAACATCTGGCCACGCGCCAAGCACGTCAGACAGCAGTGGTATCGCGTCTGTGCCGTCAATCCTGGCGGCCGCCACCTCAGCCGCCGACAGCCGCGCGATCGCCCCAGACCGGTCGGTAACCCGATCGAGCGTCTTGTCGTGGAAGGCCACGAGCACGCCGTCGCTGGTCGCGTGGGCATCAGTCTCCAGGTACGCGTAGCCGAGCTTCACGGCGTGCTCGAAGGCGCGCCAAGAGTTCTCGGGGAACTCAGCCGTACCGCCGCGGTGTGCGAACGCGAGCGGCGTCGGATGGTCAAGGAAGCTGCTCGTCACTCGTCCATTCCCTTCGGCGCGCCTCGGCCAGTGCGATCGCGGCCGCGGCCGCCACGTTCAGCGAGCCGACCCGGCCCAGTTGCGGAATGTAGGCGACCTGGTCAGCCGAGGCGAGCAGGCTCGCCGAGCAGCCGTGGTCCTCGTTGCCCAAGGCCAGGCAGATGTCACCGCCGAGCTCGGCCGTGTGCAGGGGGACCGCCGCATGCGCCAGCTCGATCGCTATCAAACGAAGGCCATCGGCCCTGATCGCGTCGGCCGACGCGGCGACGGTCGAGTGCTCGAAGGTCAGGAAACGGCCGGTGCCGAGCGCGGTCTTACGCGCTGACGGGTGCGCGGGGTCCGCGCTGTCTCCGCATAGCCACACGTGCTCGACCCCAAAGGCTGCGGCGGTCCTGACGATCGAGCCGACGTTGAACGGCTGGCTCACGGACTCGAGCAGCAGGCAGACGCGCGATCGCGTGGACCGGCGCCAAGTCCGGTTCAGTCGCTTGACCTCGGTCGCGCCGAGCTGACGGCTCACGGCGTCTCGCCGCGCTCGCCGACCGCGGCGGGAGGTTCCGCCACGGTCACCTTCAGCACCCGGTAGCCCGATCGGGCCGCGGCGCGCTCGGCGATCCATCCGGACTCGGCAAGCCATCGCTGGAGTGAGTCGGACCCGAGGTTTCGTTGCACAACAAAGTAGGCAGCCGCCTCAGGCGCGAGCCGGCCAAGCCAGCGCGCCAGCATCGCGTGCAGGGCGTTCTTGCCGATCCTGACCGGCGGATTGGACCAGATCAGGTCGAACTGCCTAGGCAGGTTCTGGCCGTCTGGGAATGTGCTCGTGACGTTGGTCAGACCAGCGCGGGTGGCGTTGGCGCGAGTCAGCTCCAGTGCCCGCGCGTTCACATCGACCGCCCAGACGCGAGCTCGCGGCGCCCGGGCCGCCGCCGCCAGCGCGAGCGGGCCGTAACCGCAGCCCAGGTCGAGTATGTGTCCGGCCCGCGGCGGGGGCGGCGCGACGTCGAGCAGAAGCCTGGTGCCAGGATCAAGCCGCCGCGGCGAGAACACGCCAGCGTCTGTGCCGAGTTCTAGGTGCACGTCGGGCAGGATCACGTGGACGGTTCCTGGCCGGTGCGCGGCGCGGGGCCTGGCGGCGAAGTAATGCTCGCTCACCTGCGGACGGCCGGCGAGGGAGCGGGTGAGTTGGCAGAGGCGGCCAGCGCGCGATTGATGTACGTGCGGGTCACCCACCGCTCGACGATGAACGTCAGGACCGGGACGGTGCCCGCCAGAAGCACGATTACCGTGCCCGGGCTCGCAACCTTCATCCGCACCATTCTGGTCATCACGAATGCCACGATCACGTAGCAGATGTACAGGATGCCGTGCGCCGTCCCGACGTACCTGACGATGATCAGGTTGCCGGCGAACACCTGCAGCGGGATCCCGACGAAGCACAGGATGATCAGCACCGTCCCGGTCACGTAGGCCAGCACCCGGTAGGCCCGCACGACCATGGCTAGGCGGGGGTCGGCGCCCACGTCAATCCTCCTCGCCTCGGACACCTAGCGCAGGCCGTGCCATCGGCCGTGGCCCTTGACCTCGCGGCTGAGCTTGGCCAGGTAGGCGTTGTACTCCGCGAGCTCCCGCTCTTCCTGTCCGTCGGCCGCGCTCCCGCCGCGCCCGTCTATCGCGGCTGGGTCGGTCGGGGACCCGTTCCAGGCGAGCTCCGCAGTCTGGCCGACCTGGACGCTGTCCGGATCAGCGCCCGTGCCGTCGGCTGGCCTCGCCGCGGCGGGCAGCACGACCTCGCTGGTCTTCGCCCCGTCAGCCGGGTGTAGCTCGTCCCTGATCGTCTTCACCCAGAACACGATGCCGAAGATCGCGAAGATCGGCCACTCGAACGTGTACGCCCAGCTCAGCGTATTACCCGCCATAGCGCGCCGGAACTGCCAATCACCCAGCCAACCCATCCCGGCGACCGCTGCCGCCGCGAACAGATGCCAGCCGAGCCACCTGGGCGTCAGCAAGATCCGCCAGTGCGGCGTGGCCGGTGCGTCGGTCATGCTTCGAGCCTAGCGCCGGTTCCGGCACGGTGCTCATCCGCGCGCCTCCAGCACGGTGCTCATCCGCGCGCCTCCGGCACGGTGCTCATCCGCGCGCCTCCGGCACGGTGCTCATCCGCGCGCCTCCGGCACGGTGCTCATCCGCGCGCCTCCGGCACGGTGCTCAATTGCGCGCCTCTGGCACGACCCACACGAGCACGGCGAATCGGTCATGCGACGGAGTCATCACGGAGGGTAGTCGAGCCATCGGTCATAATCTCCCTCATGGCTCTTGCGCTCATGCTGCCACGACGGCTCGGCCCAGCCGGACGGCTGCCCAGACAGATCGACGACCTGAAAGGACCGGCGAAGGGAGTGATATTGCTCCCGAGGAACCTGTCATGGCCGGGGATGCGCGAATGCGACGTGGGCGACGACCAGATCAGAGGCAGCCTGTACGGGCTGTTGCTCGCCCAAGGCGGCCATAACGACATCGCCAGGTTCGTCAACGCCTCCCTACTCCGGCAAGACTGGCCGCTGATCAGGAAATCGCTCGACGCGCGACTTGCGCGGTGGTGCGAGCGCCGTTATGGCCTTGCCCGCCGCGGCGTGTCCGCAGATCCCGCGGCGACTGGAGCGCGCCGATAGCCTTGCCAGGTGCGCAAGTACGTCATCATGGGGGTCCAGGGCAGCGGCAAGGGCACCCAGGCAGGGATGCTGGCCGCCGACTTCGACCTCGTGCACATCTCGGTCGGCGACATCTTCCGCTGGAACGTTCAGCACCACACCAAGCTCGGCGCCCAGGTCAGGCGCACGATGGCGGCCGGCCTGCTGGTCAGCGACGACCTGGTCGAAGGCGTCGTGCAGGAGCGGCTGAGACAGCACGACTGGAATTACGGCTTCATCATCGACGGGTTCCCGCGCAACGAGCGCCAGGCCGAATTCTTCCTCGAAAGCTACGACATCGACGGGGTCATTCACCTTGACCTCCCCGACAGTGAGGTCCACAGGCGGGTGCTCGCCAGGCGCCTCTGTTCGGGATGCGGCATGGACTACAACCTGATCGCGAACAGCCCTCACGAGCCAGGACGGTGCGATCTGTGCGGGTCCGCGCTTGTGCGGCGCGAGGACGACACCGAGGAGGCGCTCGCGGTCAGGCTCAGGGAGTACCACCAGAAGACGAATCCGGTGCTCGCCATATTCAGCCGCAAGGAGTATGTGGTCACCGTCGACGCCAGGCCCAGCCCTGGGGACATACAACAGCAGATCAGGGCCAAGCTCGGCCTGCCGCCCCCCACCCCGCGGGCAGCCTAGCCTCGCGTACGTCGGCGGTAGGCGCGCGACTTCGCGCGAGAGCCGCAGACGGCCATGCTGCACCAGCAACCGCTCCTGGTCGGCGAGCGGTCATAGAAGGCCCACTGGCAGCCGTCAGCGCTGCAGACCTTCAGCCTTGGCCAGGTTCCGAGCGTCGCGGCCTGTGCCGCTATCAGCAGCAGCGCGGCTAGTCCGGCGGCCGGTCCTCGGCCGGCCGGCGCGGCCGAGACGACACCCTCCGCGCCGACCTCCAGCCGGAGCGGCAGGCCGGCGGCCAGCGAGGTCAGGTCGCTGACCGCGGCCGGAGCCGGACGCCTCGCACGGACATGAGCGCGCAAGATCTCGCGCAGTGCCTCGCGCAGGGAAACGGCCTGGGCAAGGTCCGCAGTGGTCGCCGCGGCGGCATCTGGCCGAAGGCCGCCCTGTGCCTCCGCCGCCAGGCCACGCCCGGCGAGCCAGGCCGCCAAGGCGGCGGGTGAGCCGAGCGCGTCCGTGCGCTCTTCGATGTCGAGCGTGTTCACGAACGTGCGCACCACCTCGAGCCGCCCAGGTGCCGCGCCTATCACGGGCCGACGGCTGGTCAGTTCCGTCACCATCATTTCAGGATAGCTGGTTGCGCGCCGGGCGCGGCTCCGCTAGCGTCGTGGTAACCATCAATAGCTATTTGGTGGTGACGAACCTGGGAGTCATGGTGACCAAGTGGGTCTTGATCGGAGTACCGACCAGCGCCGGTGCGCATCACGCTGGGCAGGAGCTGGCGCCTGCCGCGCTACGGGCGGCTGGGCTGGCCGAGCGGCTCGGTCGGGCGGGCCTGTCGCTCGCTGACGGGGGCGACCTGCCCGGAGCCGCGTTCGCACCGGACCAGCGCGCGACCGGCGGCCGCAACCTGTCCGCCGTGGTCCGGGTGGCCGCCGAGGTCGCCGACGCGGTGGCTGAGGTCGCGTCGGCCGAACAGTTGCCGCTTGTGCTCGGCGGCGACTGCACGATCACGGTGGGCGCCGTGGCTGGCCTGCGCCGCCGCCACCCGGACGCCGGACTGATCTACCTGGACGGTGACTCCGACCTGGGGGTACCCGGCGACGGCGGCTCGGGGATCCTCGACTCAATGGGCATCTCGCACCTGCTCGGCCGAGGGGCCCATGAGCTGGCCGGGCTCGGCGGCCAGATACCGTTGCTCGAACCGCGCAGGCTCGCGATCGTCGGCTCCGATCCGCGCGAGACCAGCGACGAGGGGCGCAAGTACCTCGCAGGCAAGGGCGTCAGCTTCCAGGAGGCCCCGGCCTTCATCGCGGATCCCGTCGGCGCCGCCGAGCGAGCGCTCGCCGCGGTCACGGCGGCGAGCCGGCACTTCCTTGTGCATCTGGACATCGATGTCGTCGACTCGGCGGACCTGCCGCTCGGCAACTTCCCGCATTACGGCTCCGGCGTGTTGCTTGAGCACGTCGTGGCTGCGCTGCGGATACTGCGCGCTCATCCCTCGTTCGCCGGGCTGGTGCTCACGGAGGTGAACCCGACCCACGATGCCAACGGTGATCAGCTCGCCCGGCTCGTGGACGCGCTTGTCAGCGCTCTTGCCGACTGACCGCGCGGCGCGCTCGTCTCGGTGCCTCTAGCCTGGGCATGTGCGGGAAATCTCGGTATTCAGCGGAACCGCCCACCCGGCGCTCGCCGTGGAGATCTGCGGGCACCTTGGCGTGCCGCTTCAGCCGTCGATCGTCCGCCGGTTCGCCAACGACTGCCTGGAAGTTCAGCTACAGTCCAACTGCCGTGAGCGCGATGTTTTCCTGATCCAGCCCCTGTCAGCCCCGGTTCAAGAGCACCTGGTCGAGTTGCTGCTCATGCTCGACGCGGCGCGGGGCGCGTCGGCTGCCCGGGTGACTGCGGTCATCCCGCACTACGCGTACGCGCGGTCGGACAAGAAGACCATGCCCAGGGTCTCGATCGGTGGGCGGCTCGTCGCCGACCTGCTGGTCACCGCCGGCGCGAGCCGGGTGCTCACGATGACGCTGCATTCACCGCAGGTGCACGGATTCTTCTCGGTTCCCGTTGACCACCTGCACGCGCTGCGCGAGATCGCGGCTCACTTCTCAGGCCAGGATCTGACCGGCGCCGTCGTCGTGTCGCCGGACCTGGGCAACGCGAAGGCCGCGGCGGCACTTGCCCGCATGCTTGGCCTGCCGGTCGCGGCCGGCGCGAAGGAACGGCTGAGCGATGACAAGGTCATCATCACCTCGATCATCGGCGACGTCTCAGGCCGCGACGTCATAGTCCTGGACGACGAGATCGCCAGGGGGACGACAATCATGGAGATCCTGGCCAGGCTCCGCGAGCGCGGCGCGCGGTCGGTCCGCATTGCCTGCACGCACGGCCTGTTCAGCGACGGCGCGCTCAAGCGGATCGCCGGCGTGCCCGAGGTGAAGGAGATCGTCTGCACGAACTCGGTGGCGATACCTGAGACGGAACATCACGAACGGCTGCATGTGATCTCCGTGGCACCGGCGCTGGCCGAGGCTATCAGGCGGATTCACGAGGGGGAGTCAGTCAGCGCCCTGTTCCACGATCAATAGCCGGCCGCGCCACGCTTGATCAGTCGGCCCGCTCGGCGGCCCACCTGGCGACCTGCAGCCGCGAGGTGAACCCGAGCTTGCCCATGATGTTGGCGACGTGGCGGGCGACGGTGGCCGGCGCGATGCCGAGCTCATCGCCGATCTCCTTGTTGCTCAGCCCTCTGGTGATCGCCGCGGCAATCTCGAGTTCCCTGGCCGTCAGGTCCGCTTGGGCTTGCCCTGGGGCGGCGGTCCCTTCGCGCGCAAGCACCACCGCCGCGTCGCTGGCAAGCGCCGATCCCGACGCCCAAAGCTCTGCCGCGATGCCCTGGTCTAGGTCAGCCGCGGCCAGCAGCCGCCCGGTGCGTCCGGCTGGCGCCTCTGGGAAGCTCGCCTGCCGTCTGAGCGCGGCCGCGGCGGCCGCGAGCTGCACGGCCAGCTCGGCGTTGCCCTGGGCGATGGCCAGCCCTGAGAAGCATTCCAGTCCCCTGATCACGCCGATCCTGCTGCCTGTCGACTGGCTGAGCTCGACGCTCTCGCTCAGGTGCTGCCT
>Ga0126378_10002415_pt1 | contig 13836 bp, 9 predicted proteins | sample PanSoiMetPlot_23_FD_92587 | JGI IMG/M metagenome (GOLD analysis project Ga0126378, IMG submission 92587) | Tropical forest soil microbial communities from Panama - MetaG Plot_23 | ecosystem: Environmental > Terrestrial > Soil > Tropical forest > Bulk soil | place: Panama | collected 2016-02-17 | reverse complement strand
GGACAGGTACATCAGTACCTGCCCCACGCTGTTGTAGTTAACCGAGTAGGTCGCCCAGAAGAGATTCAGCGGGTGTGTGTAATGCACGCATAGGCTGATGATTCCGCAAAGCTGAAGCGAGGTCTTCCACTTGCCCTCTTGTCCCGCGGCGATCACCATCCCCTCCCCTGCGGCAATGGTTCGAAGGCCACCCACCAAAAGCTCGCGCGCCAAAAGGACAATCACCACCCACGCGGCAAGGCGCCCCAGCCGGACCATCATCACCATCGCCGCCATCACAATCAGCTTGTCCGCCAGAGGATCGAGGAACTTGCCGACCACGGTGACCATGTTCCACCGCCGCGCGAGATAGCCGTCCACCACGTCGGTTACCGCCGCCAGCGTGAAGAGCGCCGCCGCGCCGAACGAGTACAGCGGGCTGGCGTCATAGGCGAACAATACGAAAATCGGAATCAGCGCGATCCGCCCGAGCGTGAGCATGTTGGGCAGGTTCCACAGCTGCTCGAGCAGAACGCTCGGCTCGCGCAACCGCCGCCGCCGGCGCCTTTCTTCGCGGTTCTGACGCCGCCTCTCCACCCTGGCAGTTCTAGCTCAAAGCCGCGCTAAAGAGCACGAATCCCTCCCCGGACAGCTCGACGCCTGCCCGGAGAACCTTTCCGGTTTCGTCGAATGTCACGACCGCGATGCGGGGCGTCAGGTTTCCATACCACCCAACGAGCTCGTCCAGCGGCACGGTCGCCGGTCGAGTGAGCCCGACCTCCAGCGCGCGAAGCGGTCCGCCACAGCAGAGCAGAACCTGGCCGTTGCCGCGCAAGTAGACGAGGTCCAGATCTGGGCTCATTTCCGAGGGGAGCCGGCCGTTCTCGAAGGAGAGGCTCCCTTCGAAGGCAAACACTGCGCTCTCTCGGAAATAGGCCGACTCGCCGCCGATCTGCGTGGCTACGAAGGTGCGCTTCTTCGCATCGACGATGAGCGTCCCAGTCCCGATGGCGCGCATCACCTGCTCGGCCCCCTCTCCAAAGCTGCGGTCGGTGAGCCGGCCGCGAAAGCGCTTGCGCTCGGACTTGAGCTCGAACGAGCCGCCGTACGCAGAAAGGCCGGACAGGCGAGTGAGCAGCTCGCCTCGCACGGAGATCAGCACCACGTCGGCGCGGATGTCGAATGGGGCGATTGGCGCTGGCCCAAGCACCGCGACCGCTCGCACCAACTCGCTGAGCTTCGCCATCGCGGCGCCCGGCGCGGGCGAGGGCGAAGCTGGCGCCGCCGGCCGGACGGCCTCGGATGTCGAAGGCGGCGGGAAGAGCGTCACTGGAGCAGCCTGCGGCGGCTGTTCATACTGCGGCTGAGTCGCGCCCTCTTCGTCGGCGAAAATATCCTCGCTCGATGCCGGAACGGACGATAGAGCCGCCCGGATCCGCGAGGCCTGCCGGCTGAGATCCTCATCACCCGTCGCCTCGGTGACTGCGGAGGCTAGCGTATCGGGCGGCGAAGTGCTCGCCGATGCGCTCTCCGCCAACGCGGTTTCCAGCCCGTCCCCGGCTTTGGCTGGTGAAGCGGCCGGCGCTCCGTCTGCCGCCGTCACCGCCTGGGTGCCTAACGCCTCGGCCATTTTCTCCGCCATCGCCGGGGAGCCGGCGATGAGGAAGTGCTGGCGCGCCTTTTCATACTGGCCCGCCTGCGCCAGCGCGAGGCCGAGGTAGTTGTGCGCCTTGTGGTGATCCGGCGACAGGTCGGTCGCGGTAGCGAACTCGTGGATCGCCCGCGAGAGCGCGTTTGTCTTGAGGTACACCAGGCCCAGATTCACCCGAAGCGTTGGATCCGCGGGGTTCGCCTGCACCAGGCCCTCGTAGAGCTGTGCCGCGCGGTCGAGCAGGCCGAGTTTGAAATAAGTAAGCCCCAGCAGGTTCTTCCCTCTCTCGTTCTCCGGCTCGAGGCAAAGCGCCTTCTCCAGGTAGTCCTTGGCCTCGGTGACGTTTCCCGCGGCAAGCAGCTCTCCGCCCCGGTAGAGCAGCTGGACGACGTCCTCGCCCGCTGCGCTCTCCGCGACCGTAGGGGTGGCCATAGACCGCTATCTCGGCTCCGCTTTGGCGAGCTTGGATTGCTCTTTGTACTGGAAGTAGAGCTGTAGCACCTTGCGCACGTAGTCCTGAGTTTCCTCGAAGGGCGGCAGGCCTCCGAATTTTTTTAGCGCGTCAGGTCCGGCGTTGTAGGCGGCGAGCATCTTCACCATGTCGCCGTCGTACTGATTGGCCAACACGCGCAGGTATCTCGCCCCACCGTCGATGTTCTGCTGCACGTCGAAGATGTCCTTGACGTACATTTCCTGCGCGGTTTCCGGCATCAGCTGCATCAGACCGGAGGCGCCGCGCGGCGAGACGGCGTGCGGATCGAAGTTCGATTCGGCGTGCATTACCGCGCGAACGAGGCTCTCGGGGATGCGGTAGCGGATCGCCGCCGCACGGATCAACGCGTCGTACTGCCCAACGCCAACCGGCTTCGCCGCCGCGGGCTCCGAGGCACTCGGCGCCTGGTGAAAAGTACCGCGCAGTCGGTGGGCCTTTTTCCCGGACGGAGGCACGTTGGTGTAGACAATCGTCCCGTCCTTCTCGACATACTTGTAGATGCCGCCGCCGAGGGCGGCTCCCGGCGAGAGAAACACCGCGGCGCACCCGGCGAGGCTCAAAGGGAAAAGTCGCATTTGACCAGACAAAAACATTAGCTCCGAGTCGCCGCTGGCTCAAGGTTCGCCTTGTCTGTCCCGGCTCGCAGCGTTAAACGCCTGTAGGAATTCATGCCATTCAAGTTTGACTACCTCGTCATCGGAGGGGGCGTCGCAGGGTTGTCGTTCGCACTGGAAGCCGCCCAGCAGGGTTCGGTGGCGGTGCTCACCAAGCGCGCGCGGCACGAGGGCAGCACCCAGTACGCCCAGGGCGGGATCGCCTCGGTGCTCTCGAGCGAGGATTCATTCGAGCAGCACGTCCAGGACACCCTGGTGGCGGGCGCGGGCCTGTGCAAGCGCGAGGCGGTGGAAGTCACGGTGCGGGAGGGGCCGGAGCAGCTGCGCCGGTTGGTTGCGCTGGGCGCCGTCTTCGATCGCAACGCGGCGGGTGAATTCGATTTGACTCGCGAGGGCGGCCACTCGAAGCGGCGCATCGTCCACGCGGGGGATATCACCGGCCGAGAGGTCGAGCGCGCTCTTCTACAGGCGTGTGACGACACGAAGAAGGTCACTTTCTTCCAGAACACTACGGCGATCGATCTCATTCGCGGCGGCGTCGCCGGCCGGGGACAATCGCGCTGCGTCGGGGCGTATGCTCTGCTTCAAAACGAGGCGATCGAGACGTTTCTCGCCAGGGCGACGGTGCTCGCCAGCGGCGGCGCGGGGAAGGTTTACCTTTACACGACGAATCCGGACGTGGCCACCGGCGACGGCGTGGCGATGGCCTACCGGGCGGGCGCCCAAGTCGCGAACATGGAGTTCTACCAATTTCACCCCACCTGCCTGTACCACCCGGAGGCGAAGAACTTCCTCATCAGCGAGGCCCTTCGCGGCGAAGGGGGCAAGCTGCGGCTTCGCAGCGGCGAGGAGTTCATGGGCCGCTACCATCCGCTTGCCGCGCTCGCGCCTCGCGATGTCGTCGCCCGGGCGATCGACGCGGAGCTCAAGCGGACCGGCGACGAGTGCGTCTACCTGGACATGACGCACCTGGGCCGCGCCTTCTTGATGGAGCGATTTCCGAACATCTACGCGACGTGCAAGGCCTTCGGCGTGGACATGGCGGTGCAGGGCATTCCAGTCGTCCCTGCCGCCCATTACCAGTGCGGCGGCGTCGTTACCAACCTGCTCGGCGAGACGACGCTGCCGGGGCTGCTCGCCATCGGCGAGGTGGCGCAAACCGGCCTGCACGGGGCGAACCGGCTCGCCTCCAATTCGCTGCTCGAGGGCCTGGTCTTCGGCCACCGCGCCGCCCACAACCTCGGCGGCAGGCTGCGCGACGTCGCGATCGGCCAGGAGCCACCAGCCTGGGATCCGGGTTCGGCGGTAGCCTCCGATGAGAGCGTGGTGGTGACGCACAACTGGGATGAAATCCGGCGCTTGATGTGGAACTACGTCGGCATCGTCCGGACCGACAAGCGGCTGATGCGCGCCCGCCGGCGATTGGATCTGCTCCGCGAGGAGATCCGAGATTACTACTGGCGCTTCAAGGTGACGCGCGACGTCATCGAGCTGAGAAACATCGCGGAGGTCGCGCACCTCATCGTCGAGTGCGCCAGCCGGCGCAAGGAGAGCCGCGGGCTGCACTACACCCTCGATTACCCGACCCGCGATGACCACAATTGGAATCGGGACACCGTGCTGTCGCGGGAGCTGTAAGGTGGCACCCCCGAAATCGAGCGCTCGATGACCATCCGGGATCGGCAGGTGCTCTCACCGGAGCCGTCGCCCCGCCCGCTGCAAGCGCGGGCTCCGCTTCCCATCGTGTCCGGCGCTGTGATCGCCATCTCCGCGATGCGTTTCTTCCTCGACGTCCGGCTCTATAACCAAGCCGTGGTTTTGCCCTGGGCGCTCTACGGGCCAAAGATCGAGAGCGGGGAGTGGTGGCGGCTCATCTCGTACGCGCTCGAGCACGGCGGCATAGTGCACATCTTCTTCAACATGTCCGTGGTTTGGACGCTGGGCATTCCACTCGAGCGGATGCTGGGAAGTTGGCGCTTCTTCATCATTTCGCTCGCCACTTGCCTGGGAGCCGCGGCGGTCTCGCTCTTCTTCGCCTTTCAGCAGCAGATGGTCGGCGCTTCGGGGATGATCCTGGGCTGGGCTGGAGCGATGCTCCCCATCTCGACCCGGGCCGGCAGGCGGCAGCTGGGAATCTGGCTGGTTCAAGTGGCGATCATCAGCTTGCTGCCGCACGTCAGCTGGCAGGGGCACCTGGGCGGCTTTCTTTTCGGCTTGCCCTTCGGCCTCGCGCTTCGCGGCGGTCCGCGGATTTTCTCCTACCTCGCTCCCGTGCTTCTCATCGGCGCGGCGGCGATCGCCGCGGTCGCCGGCCGCCTCGTCGCGTTTTAACGCGGTCGCTCTACTCTGCCGGGAAATGAAAGTCCGCCCTGCCGACCGTCGACGCCACCCGGACGATGAACCGCGTGCTGCCCGGAGGAATGACTGGCACGCCGCTCGAGGCGTTCCGCGCGAAGCGAATGCGGTAGGCCACCCAGAAATCGTCCAGGTAGGGGTAAATCGCGCGCAGATTTAGGGTCGAGCGGCCGATACGCTCCACGCTCACCGGCGTGGTTTCCCCTGACTCGGTGACGAGCGCGATGCGCCACATGCTGTCCTTCCGATCGAAGTCGTCAAATCGGTAAGAGGCGGAGTAGACGCCGAAGAAGAACTCGTGAAACGAGTCGAAGGTGGCTCGCTCCGCCGTCAGGTTCTTCTCGACCAGCTCCCTGGGTTGCTCTTGGAAGAGCGCCACCCGCTGGACGCGAGCCTCCCGGAACGGCCAGCTCTGGTACGTCATCCCGGCGAAAACCCGCGTGTCGAGGACGTCGTAGACCTCGGCATGATCGCTATAGCGCTTGAGCGTCGCTTGGTAATCCTTCTCGGCCGACTCGCTCGGAGCCCTTGGGCCCTCCTCGCCGACCCGTGGAACGGCGCACCCGCCGCCGACGAGCACCCAAAAACATGCGCTCAGCCCGCCCGTTCGAGTCATGCGAGGGACGCGCTCACAATCCCTCCAGATAGGCCATCAGCTCCGCCGGATAGCGCAGTTGGCGCAGCAGCTCCTCGCGGCGGCCGCCGTCCAGCGACGGGAATACGTCGGCGAGCAACGCCAGGTCGTGGTTGAGCTCCCCCAACCGGGCGGCGACCTCCTCAGCAAGCTCGTCGGCCTCGATTTCCTCCTCGTCTCCCTGCTCCTCGGCGTCCGAGCTCTCCGGGGCGAGGTTGGAATCCGCCGCGAGCGCGTTGTCGAGCAAAAGCCTCGCCGCCGGTGAAAGCCGACCTTCCCGCTCAAGCGTGCCCTTAAAGCCGGCCAAATCGTCGCGAGAGGCGGCAGCGCCGTGGATCGCCGAAGCAATCGCCATCAGCAACGCGTCCTGGTCCGAAAGACCCGAGTGCACGCGAGCGAGCACCTGATCTCGGCGGAGAAACTTGAGCGCCGCGAGCCGGCGATATCCGCAAATCAGCTGGTAGCGCTCCCCGCGCGGGCGCACGTCTACCGGAAAAAGCTGGCCCAGCCTCGCCAGATCCGTTGCCAGCGCGGACAAATCGCCAAGGGGACGAACCTGAAACTGCGGCCCATCGTCGATCCGGTCGATCTCAATCAGCTCGGCAACCAAGGCGGCAATCTCCAACGCCAAGGCGAACGGTACGTCAGAGATGCTTGGAGATCCAGCCGGAGACGTCCTTCCAGACTGACTCCTTGCCGATTTCGTTGGCCACCTCGTGCCGCATTCCCGGATACTCCTTGTACTGTTTATCCGCGCTGCCGATCCGCTGAAAAAACTCGCGCGTCGTCTCGGTCGACGCGATCCCGTCCGCCGCGCCGCAAATAACCAAGACCGGCAACCGGATCTGCGGCGCCATCCTCAACGCTTGGAGCTGCGCGGCGTTCGCCTCGTTGAACCACCGCGGCGTCACCGATCGATTGTAGAGGTGGTCTCTTTCGACCGCCCGCTGGGCCTCCACGTCGCGAGTCAACAGCTCCGGCCGGATGTCGTTCTTGACCGGCAGCCAGGGGACGATCTTCCCGATCGCCCTGGCGGCGACTACTTTGAGCGGCGGCGGCTTTAGGGCGAGCTTGAGATAAGGAGCGCTCAAGACGAGGCCGGCCAGCTCGGGCGGCTTTCGCATCTGATAGTGGATGGCCATCAAGCCGCCGTGGCTGTGGGCGAAGAGAAACGACTTTTTCGGGCCGGCCGCGCTGCGCACCCGCATCCAGAACGTCTCGAGATCGTCGACGAAGTCGCTGAACTTCTCGCAGTACCCCCGCCGGCCGTCAGCCTGACCGTGGCCGCGGTAGTCGAAGGCATGAACCGCGAACCCGTCCGCCACCAGCGCGTCGATGAACTTTCGATAGCGGCCGCTGTGGTCCGCATACCCGTGGACGACCCCCACGTGAGCCTTGGGCCGAGGGGGCACGTCCGATTCCCAGAAGAGCCTTAAGTTGTCCTTGGCGCTGAAGAAGCCTTCATCGTGGCGGATCATGAGCCGCGCCGACTTTACCGGCGGCTGCTCGCGCTGGACAGCATCTTCAGCTTGCGCTCCAGCCCTTGCCTCTGCCCCTTTTGTTCCTGCAGCTCGGGAACGGCAATCAACGCCTTGAGCGCCCGGCGATAAGCCTGGGCCGCCTGCACCTTCTTTCCGGTGCGGTGGTACGCATCGCCCAGATGCTCGATGATCAGCGGTTCTTCGGGATCAAGCTCGGCTGCCCGCTCCAGCGCCTCGACCGCCCGCTTGTACTGGCCTCGCCGGAAGTACACCCAGCCCAAGGAGTCGAGAAACGAGCCGCTCTCCGGCTCGAGCTCGAGAGCGCGCTTCACCAATCGCTCCGCCTCGTCGAGATCGCGGCTCTTCTCGGCAAGCGAATAGCCGATGAAATTCATCGCCGCGGCGTGCTCCGGGTTGACCTTGAGCAAAAGCCGCATCTGGGCAATCGACTGCTCGAAGTCGCCGGAGCGCTCGTAGGCCGCGCCGAGCGCATAGAGCAAGGTCTGATCCTCGGGCGTCTTCGCCAGCGCCTCCGACAGCAGCCCGACGGCCTGTCGGGAGCGACCGTTTCGGTGATACAGCTCGGCCAGCGCGGCGATCAGCTCCGGGCTGGAGTGCCTTTCGATGGCGCTGGTCAGGATATTTTCCGCCTCGCGCTTGGCGCCGCTTCGTTCCAGGGCGCGCGAGTAGCCCGCGGTGAGCAGCGGCTGGTCCGGTTGTTCCGCCAGCGCTTTCTGGAACAAGGACAAGGAGGCGACGTGATCTCCAGCCATCGACAGGCAGCTCGCGCGGCGCAACTGGGCGTCCTGGAACATTTCGGCTTCGCTCGGCACCTCGGCGTACGCCTCGGCCGCTTTGGAGTAGTGGAGCAACCGCTCATGGACCAGCCCGGCGTAGAACGAGACGTGCGCCTCCCGCAGCCCGGCGGCGCGCGCGCCGTCGAGAAATTCCGCTGCCGACGCGAATTGATGGCTCGCCAAATAGGCCAGCGCCACCCTAGCACCCAGCGAGGGGTCGTCGGAGAGCGAAACCACCCGGTCGAAATAGGCGCGCGCCCGAGAGGGCATGTTACGGCTAAGGGCCAGGCGGCCGGCGGCGATCAACACGTCCCGGTTGTCGGGATCCTCCACCAGCGCTTGATCATAAGCGTCTTCCGCCTTCTTCGGGCGCCCCGTCAGCTCGAACAGATGCGCCAGGGCGACCCACGACTCGGCATCGGCGCGATCGATCTCCACCGCTTTCGACAACAGCTTCTCAGCGCGGCTGTAGTCGCCCTTTTCCGCGAGCACGAGGCCTAGCCGGCGGTAACCGGTGGGCTCGCCGGGAGCGGCGGCGCCGAGGGCCTCGATCGTCTTGACTGCCTCGTCGGGAGCGCCTTCGTCGAGCTGTACCTGCGCCAGCACGAGGTACGCTTCGGGATCCAGCGGCGTCAAACGGATCGCGCGACGCAAATGAGAAGCGGCCAGGGCCGGCTTGTGCGCCTCGTACTCGACTTTGCCCATCATCAGCTGGGCCGGCTGGTAGTTCGGGTGGTGCTCGAGCAACACCATCAGCTCGCGCTCGGCGCGGTCGAGCTCAGACAGCCGGGCGTACTCTTCGGCAAGCGACGTAACGAGCAACGGATTTCCCGGATCCGTCGCCAGGGCGAGCCGAAGCTCGTCCAACGCGCGGCGATGCTCTCCGGAAAGGTGCGCGATGCGCGCGCGAAGGTAGTGAGCGTAGGAGGCCGACGAGGCATGCGGCTCCTCCGGCGCCTGGGACGATTCGATCGCTTCGCGCATCGCGCTCTCGTCGATCGGCGGGCGAGCAGAGGGAGCGGCCGCGCAGCCGAAAAACAGGGCGGCTGCCCAACGAAGGTGTGGCATCCAGCGACGCATCGGTAAGGGGATTCTAACCGCCGCGCGGCTCATCGGCCCAAACCGCCGCGGTTTGCCTAGGCCAGCCGCTGTGCGCTCAAGAGCTGCTCGAGGACAGCCTGTGCGCTGCGGCCATCCTTCGCCACGTCGATCGCTTTGTTCTTGAAGGCGACGCCGGCGAGGCGATGCAGCTCCGGGAGGATTCGAGCGCAGATTCCGCGCGCGGCTCCGAGCGGCGACTCGGGAAGCACGAGCGCGAACATGCCGTTGCCCAGGTGGGCGAGCAGATCCGGAGAGCGCAGCCGAGCGCGAATCAGATCGGCGTAGCCTCGGAGCTGATCGCCCAGCTCGGCCTGCGGGAAGAGCAGCGCCAGGCTCAGCGGGCGCTGGTAGCGCAGGCTTCGGGAGACCTCCTGCTCCAGTCGATTCAGCAGTCCCTCTCGGTCGAGCGCGCCGGTCTGTGGATCGATGCCAGTCGAGGTGAGTGCGGCCGAGGCCTCGCCGCTTTCGCGGCCGGTGCGGATCGCCCTTTCCGCGCGCCCGAGCAGCTCCAGAGCTTGGAACGGCTTGGTGATGTAGTCGGTGGCGCCCAGATTCAAGGCGCGGACCTTTTCGGCGATGTCCGGGTGCGCTGAGAGGAGGATCAGCGGGATGTAGGCGGTGTCGCTCGAGGATTTGAGCGCGACGGCGGCGTCGAGCCCGTCCAGCCCGGGCAAGAAGACGTCCATCACGATGAGGTCGGGCTGCAGCATTCGAGCTTTCGCCAGCCCTTCGGCGCCGTCGCGCGCCAGCTCAACCCGGTACCTCGCCCGGAAAATCTCCGCCACCAGCGAGGAGACCTCCGGCTCGTCCTCAACCAAAAGCACCCGCGGAAGATCGCCGCTCTCGATCTTGCGGGGCACGCGCATCGGCTGCGTTTGCTCCGGCGTGCGGGCCAGCGGCACCGTGAAGATGAAGGCGCAGCCGGCGTCGGCCCGATTCTCCGCCCAGACCTCGCCGCCGTGCAGCTCGATGAACTCCTTGCAGATGGCGAGCCCCAGGCCGGTGCCTCCCGGACCGTGGTGGTAGCGGTCGAAGACTTGGTGAAGCTGCTCGACTGGAATGCCCCGCCCGTCGTCCTGCACGGTGACGCGGGCGACATCGCCGTCCGGCCACTGAAGGCGCTGCGCCTGCACCAGCACGCGCCCGCCCTCGCGGGCATGGCTGATTCCGTTGGTGACAAGGTTCTGCAGCACCTCCCTGAGCTTCATCTCGTCGCCGATCAGCATCAGCCGCTCGCTCGCCTCCGCCAAGAGCTCCACCCCTCGGTCGGCGGCGAGGATCTCCAGCTCTTGCGCGGTCTCCCGGCACATCTCGGCGATGTCGAGCGCGGTCGGCTCGAGGGAAAGCCTCCCCTGCTCGCTTCGCCCACGCTCGAGCAAGGACTCGACCAGAGAGAGGATTTTGCGGCTCTGCCGGACGATTGCCTCGACGGAAGACTTCTGCATGTCCGACAGCTCCTGGTCGAGCAGGAGCCGGGCATGGCCGAGCAACACTTGCAGCGGTGCGCGCAAGTCATGGCTGCAAATGGCAATGATTTCGTCCTTGAACCGATTCGCTTCGCGCAGCCGGCGGTTGGCGTCGTTCAGCTCGCGATAGCGGTCGACGTATGCCGACTCCAGCTCCTCCCGCTTGCGCCTGAGCGCGGAGTGCAACCGCGCGTTGCGGATCGAGTTGGCGAGCGCCGCCGCCACCGCCCGGGCAAGCTCCTGATCCTCCTTGCCAAAGAAGCCCGTCGTTCGCGACAGCCGCAGAAAAAGCGCACCCAGGACATCATCGTGGCTGACGAGCGGTTGGACCAGAATGCTCTTCACGCCCAACGGCTCGATCTGCGAGCGAACTTCTTCCATCAACGGATCCCGCGCGGCGTCCTCCACGTGCACCGCTTGGCCGGTGGAAAGCGCCCGGCGAAGCTCCGGATAGCGCGCCAGGTCGAGGTGCAATGGCGCCGACCCAAAACTCTCCAGTGACGCCACCACGTTGGCGGCGCGGGTCGCCGTGCCCTCCACCAGCACCACCGAGCAGCGATCGGTGGCAATCACTCGCGACACCTTGTCCACCGCGATGCGCAGTATTTCTTCCAGCTCCAGCGAGCTGGTGGCCGCCTGGGTGATGTCGAGCAGCGCCTCCATGCGCCGCTGGACGAAGGCTTCACGCTCGATCAGCCGCTTGGCTCTCAGCGCCGCTTCGACCCGGGCGATCAGCTCGTCTAGGGCGTGGACCCGATCGTCGAAATCGAAGCCGAGGGAGAGCAAGGCGTCCGCGCTCTGGCCCGACAGATCCGCCAGCACCGGAAGAACGCGCAGCTGATCGAGCTTTCGCAGCTCCGCCAGTGCCTCCTTCTCCAGAGCACCGGCATCCGTCACCACGATCGCCTCGGGTCTAAGCATGGGCGCGAGGGAGAGCAACGCGTCCGCGCCCGCCACCGAAGTGCACGAATACCCACCTGCGCGCAAACGGTTGAGCGCCGCCGCGGAGGCTTCGTACCCCCCGACCACCAGCACGCGTCCTCTGGACTCTCCAGGGACGGCTGCAATCACCTAAGCATCCTCGCGCTACGCGCCCGAGCAAGCCGGGAGGTGCGACGAGAACGCCAAGCGAGCGAAGTTCCGGCCATCGCGGAGGATTATGCCTTTAGCCAGCGGGCCAATTCCAGCCGGGCCCACAGGGTGGGGGAGGGGCGCCTGATGTCCGGCTAGTTGGGCGTGGGCGTTGAGCAATTTGGCCAGCGTCTCCGGGCTATACTGCTCGACGCTCCCAATCTTTGAATGCGCCTTCATCTCCTCGCCCCGTGGGCGGTGCTTGCGCTGAGCGGCCCGTCCTTCGGTCAGCTAGCTCCGCCTGACGCACCGAAGGGCGCTTCGACGCGCTCTGATGACACCGCTGAATCCAGCTCGCCGTCCGTTGTCCGCGAGCAGATTCTTCCCGGAACGGAGGAGCACAGCCCTTCCACCCTCGGGGCCAGCGTCGGGGATCCCCGGACCGTTCGCCGCGCGCCCGGTGCGACCGGCAGCGTCGGCGTTCTGCACGTCCTGAGCGCCGATTTGGGGCGGCAGGGGCTGCTTCGCCTAAGCGGGCTGGGCGAGTACTTCAACCGCGGCGACTTCCCGGTGATTGGCGCGAGCGATACTCGATCGGCCGGAACCTTCGCCCTCTCCTACGTGGCGCTCGACTGGCTCGAGCTGTACGCGAGCTATTCGGCGACTGCGAATAGCAATTCGACTTCGTCCCCGAACTTGATCGCCTCTCTCGGCGACGTCGGGGTCGGCGCCAAGCTCGCGGGCAGATTTGGAAGCGCCTTCTACGGCGGGCTTGATCTGCGCGGCAACTCGTATGCGAGCCCGGGCAATCAGAACCTGCGGGGAAGCGCCGGCGCTCTGTCCTCGCAGCTGATTGCCACAATTGATCTGCGCGAGGCGGCGGGGTGGCCGCTTCGGCTCCACGGAAACTTCGGCGCGGCGTTCGACAATACGCGCAACGTTCTCACCGCCAATGCGCTCAACGCGGCGGAGCAGTACGCGCTGAACATCAACGGCTACCACCGGCTGACGCTCGGGGTGGCCGCGGAGGCGCCCTTGCCGTTCCTGAGCCCCTTCGTGGAGTATGGGGTGCGCTTGCCGCTCGGGGTGAGCCGCGGCCTGCTCGTCGGACCGGACGGCGTCCTCGTGCCGCTCCGGCGCGTGCTGCCGCAAGTGGTGAGCACGGGGGTGAAAATCACCGCGATTCGGGACGTGACGCTAATCGGCGGGGTGGATTTCGGCCTGACGCGCCTGGTCGGGCTCGGGGTGCCCGCCACGCCGCCGTACAACATCGTCTTCGGGGCGGCGTTCAACACCGACCTGTTTTCCCACGGGGAGACGCGCGTCGTGGAGAAGATCGTCACCACACCGTCACCGGCGCCACGGGAGAGCTCCAAAACCGGACGCGTCGCGGGAACGGTCGTGGACGCTCGAACGAAAAAGCCGGTCGCCGGAGCGATCGTCAGCCTCATCGGCTCGCAAATGCCCCCGGTGGCGACCGACGCGAAATCGGGAACCTTCGTCAGCCAGGAATTGCCTTCCGGCCGTATGCGCCTTTCCGTCCAAAAAGAGGGCTACCGTGTGGCGGAGCACGACGTGCTGCTCGAGGGGGGACGCACCGCGACCGTCGAGCTGCGGCTCGAGGCGCTGATCAAGAGAGCCCAATTTGTCATCAGCGTGACCTCGAAGATGCACCCGATCGTCGCCACCGTGAGCCTCAAAGGCCCCGAGCACATCGAGGTGCCGATGAGCGGCGCGTTCATGGGAACGGCCAAGGCGGAAGGACCGGCAGGCGAGTACGTGGTGGCCGTGACCGCGCGCGGCTACCTGTCGCAGACGCGGAAGGTGCAGGCGTCCGAGGGGGGCGAGACCGTGCTGAGCTTCGATCTTTGGCCCAAGCCGAAGAAACCTCTGGTGGTCGTTCGCCAGGACAGAATCGAGACGCTGCAGCAGATCCATTTCGAAACGGGGAAAGCGACCGTTCTCGCCGACAGCTTTTCGCTGCTGGCGCAAGTGGTCGACGCCATCGTCAGCGACGGATTCAGGCGGATCCGGATCGAGGGCCACACGGACAACCGCGGTAATCCAAAGGGCAACTTGCGTCTCTCCGAGCAGCGCGCCCGCGCGGTGGCCCAGTACCTCGAGCGGTCCGGCATCGAGCGTGAGCGGCTGCAGACGGTTGGCTTGGGGGACAGCCGGCCGATCGCGCCGAATC
>Ga0126378_10002414_pt1 | contig 13837 bp, 9 predicted proteins | sample PanSoiMetPlot_23_FD_92587 | JGI IMG/M metagenome (GOLD analysis project Ga0126378, IMG submission 92587) | Tropical forest soil microbial communities from Panama - MetaG Plot_23 | ecosystem: Environmental > Terrestrial > Soil > Tropical forest > Bulk soil | place: Panama | collected 2016-02-17 | reverse complement strand
GAGCATTGTTATCTCGCCTCCTCGATTGCGCAGCCTTGCGATCCTGGCTAAGCCAAAACAAGTCTATCATCGGACGCTCAAGTATCCGGCTCCGGACACCGACCTGCAGCGGGGATAAAGGGGTCCAGGCAGAGGTTCCGGCAGCATCCTAAGGCACCCTAGAAGCATCTTTCTTTAGGAGCTTTGCAGTTTGCGATGCTCTGGAGAGGCGCGCAACGCGCGGACGGCTGCCAGGGCGAGGTTATGTTGAGGTAGGACAAAGACGATACAGAAAGCCGCCCGGCCCTTGCTAGAATGAAGTATCTTGGACCTTCCAGACAGGGCCCCGGCTAACCACGGCAAGCAAGAGAAAAATGCGCCCAGGAAGAGCGTAGCTGCGTCTGCAGTGGGCCAATCCTAGGGCCATTAAATAAGAATTAAGAAAAGTATAAGAAAGATGGACCGAAAGCTGCGAAACCGGATCTTGCTCTACCTGCTCCTGGCGGGAGTGCTGGCATATGTCGGCATCGAGCTGAGCGGGCGGAAGCCTGCGCCGAAGATTTCCGCGGTCGCGCCCATGCGCGAAAACCTGACCTCGTCGATCAGCAGCAACGGAAAAGTGGAGCCGATCGGACCATCCGTCATGCGCGCGCAACTAGATACGCTTGTGATGAAGGTTCTTGTCAGCGAAGGGCAAGCCGTCAAGAAGGGCCAATTGCTGATGGAGCTGGACGTCAAGGATGCCGCGGCACAACTGGCGGAAACGCGAGCGAATCTATTAAAGGTGCAGGACGATTTGCGGGCGGCGAGGGCTGGGGGAAGAGCGGATGAAGCGGCGAAAGCCGCGGGTGATTTGGCAAAGGCGCAAGCAAAACGCGACCAACTCCAGAAAAACCATGAGGCGCTGGTGCGTCTGGTCGCGCAACAGGCGGCGACAAAAGAAGAGTTGGCGGCCAACGAATTGTCGCTGACTGAGGCACAAACTGAAGTGACGCGGCTAACGGCTGCAAAGCAGGAATTTGACCGGGGCGTAAAGCTTTCAAGCGACCGCTCAGCGCTGCAGGTGGATCAACTGCAAAACGCAGCCGCGGCGCTGGAAGAAAAGGTCCGGCAAGGGCGAATCACAGCGCCGGCGGATGGGACTCTTTACGCGCTCGGAAGAGATGGCGAGTCGCTGCCGCTAAAGGCGGGTGACTACGTCAAGACTGGCGACTTGCTGGCGGAGATGGCCGACTTGCACAAAGTGCGCGTGCGAGCATTCATTGATGAGCCGGAACTGGGCGGGCTGGAAGAAAACGAGCCGGTGAAGATTAGCTGGGACGCGTTGCCCAACAAGACTTGGTCGGGGAAGACGGAGATTGTTCCGAAGCAAGCGGTCCCTCACGGAACGCGAAGCGTGGGTGAGCTGCTGTGTTCGGTGAACAACGACAAGCTGGAGCTGCTTCCGAATACCAATGTGAGTGTGCGGATCAATTCGAAAGAGCGTATCGGCGTGCTCTCCGTGCCGCGTGGAGCGGTGGAAGTGGAGGGCGGGCGGCGTTACGTCTTCGTGGTTAAATCGAACCAGTTGCACGTGGGCAAGTCCACACTGGAAAAGCGGGAGATTCACGTGGGCATCGCGGATGCCACAAACTACGAGGTTGTAAGCGGGTTGCGCGAAGACGAACTGGTGGCGCTGCCGGGCGACGTGGATTTGAAAGATGGCATGTCCGTGATTGTGGTGAGCGCCACAGCCATGCAACTTCAGAGAACGACGAATGGTTAGAGGGAGCAAGCTGGCGTTTGCAATAGTTCTCCTGGCGAGCACGACGCTCGCGGCGACAAATCTGAAGCAAGAGACTCCGGAAACAGCACGCCGTGCGTATGAAGCCAGCGAGTATTCCAAGGCGATCGAAGTCCTGAAGGAAGCTGCAGCCAAAGATCCCCAGAACGGCGAAATTCAGCTGCTGCTGGCGAAGAGCTACCTGGAGCTGCAGCAGCACGACGCGGCGATTCGCAGCGCAGAGAAAGCGGTCGAGATCGATCCGCAGAATTCCGTCTATCACGAATGGCTGGGAAGAGCTTACGGAGAAAAGGCCGATCATGCCGGATGGTTCTCCGCCATTTCGCTGGCCAAGAAGACGCGGAAGGAATTTCAAAGCGCAGTCGAATTGGATGCCAGGAATTTTTCGGCGCGGCAGGTACTGATCGAATTTGATTGCAGCGCGCCGGGGATGGTGGGCGGAGGGGAAGAGAAGGCTCAGCCGCACATCAAGGAATTGATGGAGATGGACCGCGCAGAAGGGCATTTTGCTGCGGGAAATTGCCGAAGGCAAAAGAAAGATTTTGTCGTCGCGGACGAAGAGTTCACAAAGTCACTGGAGAACCATCCACAGTCGGCGGAGTTGATATACGACATCGGTGACTATGCGGTGAAACGCAGCCAGCCTGAACGGCTGATCGCGGTGGCAGACATAGGGGAGCGCGCGGCCCCGAATGACCCACGCGGCAAATTTTATCGCGGAGTGGGATTCGTCCTGAAAGGCGAAAAGCCGGACGAAGCCCTGCACTTGCTACAGGAATACGCGAAGAGAGCGCCGAAAAGGAACGGTTATCCCTCGCCTTCGGCCGCGCACGCCTGGTTGGGACGCTATTACGCCAGCCAGGACATGATGCGGGAAGCGACGAAAGAGCTGGAGACGGCACTCCAGTTGGATCCGAAAAACAAGATGGCGCAGGAGTTTTTGAAGAAAATCAAGAAGAGTTAAGCTTTCCTGGTAGCCGCCGGGCACGGCGGCACGTTCTCGCAATAAAAGGCGAAGATGGTCATTCGAGAAACGATATCGGTGGCAATCGATGCGCTGCGCGCGAATAAGATGCGTGCGATCCTGACTTCGCTCGGAGTGATCATTGGAAGCGCGTCGATCGTTCTAGTTGTTACCGTAGCGCTGACCAGCCGGAAATTCGTGCTTTCGCAGATTGAGGCGATTGGCACCAACGTGATTACCGCAGAACTGGTGCAAAGACCTGACAAACCCCAACCAATGAGTTACGAAATGACGCTGCAAGACCTGGAGGCAGCGAAAGCGCTTCCCAATGTGCTTGAAGTCTCGGGAACTCGCGAGCTGCCCCTAAGCATGATCGCGGGCGGCGCGGAGAAGCCGGTCAATTTGGTGGGCGTGACGGAGGGATACCAGACCATCCGCCGATTGCTTATTCTGCGCGGGCGCTATTTTGACGATACGGACATGGAAACGCGGGGTAAAGTGTGTTTGATCGCCACGCAGCTAGTCGAAAAGGTATTCGGACAGGAAAATCCCATCGGCAAACCGCTGAGGCTGGGAGAACTGACATTCACGGTGATTGGAGTCTTTCGCGAGCGCGTGGAAACGTTTGGGCTTTCGGAAATTCAGGAGAATACAGTACTCATTCCATTCACGCTGATGAAATATTATACGGGCATGGAAGTGGTGCGGTCGCTGAATGTTCAGGCAGACAAGGCGGAAAACGTGGCGTCGGTGCAGAGGCAAGTGCAGCAAGTGCTGCAAAGCCGGCATCCCCTGGAAGCGGAATACAAAGTACAGACGCTTACGGCAATTTTGAATGCAGCGAGGAATATCTCGATGGCGCTGACCATTGTTTTGATCGTTATCGCGGCCATCGCGCTGCTCATCAGCGGAATCGGAATTATGAACATCATGCTGGTGACGGTGACCGAGCGCACGCGCGAAATTGGGATCCGCAAAGCGATTGGGGCGGCGCGGCGGGAGATCCTCTACCAGTTTCTTGTGGAATCGTTCTTGATCAGCGGAGGCGGAGCGGTAATCGGGATCCTGTTGGGAATTGCCGTTCCGGTGGCGGTTCAATCTTTTCTGCCGGGAAATCTACGGGTGCCGGTTTCTGAATGGAGCGTGGTAATTGCTTTTGTTGTGTCCTGCTCGACCGGTCTCTTCTTCGGATACTTGCCGGCAAGTCAAGCGGCAAACCTGCAGCCAGTGGAATCATTGAGGTACGAGTAGGAACAAAAGATCAGGGAACGGAGAGCAGAGATCGGCGAGCCACGCCACTCGAGTCAGGGGAAGGAGCTGAGGATGGGACTGCTGCGAAACATTGAAAGTGCTGCTGCAATAGCGCTGCTTATCGGGGGGGCGGCAGCGGCTCAAGACACTGCGCCGGCAAGACCGGTAGAGCCAGTCGCGCAAGGTGGTACGAGCGCTGCGCCCGTTGCGGTGACATTGAAGCGCGCGGTTGAGCTGGCGCTCCAGAACAGCAAAGAAATCCAAGTGGCAAAGATTCAGGCCAGCGTAGCGGACCATGCGGCGCAAATCACTAAGGCGCAGTTCATGCCGAATCTCTACGCCGGTTCCGGCGCGGGATACACGAACGGCATACCCGAAACGCCCGGTGGGCGGGCGCCCTCGGTATTCAACGTGACTTACACCGAGCAAATTTTCAACGAGCCGTTGCGTGGCCAGGCGAAAGAGCTGGAAGAGCAATCCAAGGCGCAGAAAATCGCGCTGCAAGATGCGAGAAACAGTGTAATTACCCGGACGGCCATGGCCTACCTGGAGCTTGGAAAAGTCCGTCATTCCTTGGAATTGCTGCGGAAAGAACAGGAGAGCGCGGAAAGAATCCTGCAGGTTACACAAGAGCGCGAGGGCCAGGGATTCGAATTACCCGTGGAAACGACCAAGGCGCAGTTGACCAAAGCGCAGATCGTGCAGCGAATCCTGCACCTGGAAGGACGCGAGGATCAGTTGGAGGTTTTCTTGGGGTATCAGCTGGGAATGCCGGAAATGCAGGCCATCGAAGTTACGCCGGAGGAATTGCCGGGAGAGGCGGAACAGGCGGGGGATAATTTGGTGGCGGCGGCGCTGACAAACAACACCGGATTGCAGCTTGCGGAATCCGACGTCAGGGCCAAAGAATTTCGCTTGAAGGGTGAACGGCGAGGATACTTTCCGACATTGGAGCTGGTGAGCATTTACAGCGTGCTGGCAAAGTTCAACAATTATTCGGAATTCTTCAATCATTTTCAGCGAAATAACTACAATGCCGGAATCGACGTGCGCGTGCCGATTTTTAGCGCTCAAACCAAGGCGAACATTGGGCTGGCGCGGGTGAACTTGGACGCGGCGAAAGCGAGCCTTTCGAATAAGAGGGCGGACGTGAGCGCCGAAGTCAGACAGAAAACGCGTCTGGTGCGCGAAACCGATGCCGCCAAAGAAGTAGCTCGTCTGGAACTGCAGCTCGCTCAGCAAAATGTGGCTGTTTTGCAGGCGCAATTCGGCGAAGGGAAGCTGAACCTGAAAGATGTGGAAAAGGCGAGATTGGAAGAAAGCGACAAGTGGATGGCTTATTTGGACGCAAATTTTCAGAAGCAGCAGGCGCAGTTGGATCTGCTCAAGACAGCCGGGCAACTGGATAAAGTGTGGCAGTAAAAGTAAAGCAGCGACTGGTGACTCGTGATTGGGGATCCCTCGAAAACTCGGGACAAGCTGGTGACGGAGAAGCTCGACCACGAGAGTTTGAGTGCTCTGAAAGAGGCGCTCGATAAGCTTGACAGAGGATTTGGCAAACTGCCACCTTTGGAACACGGCACGTTGGACATGGCGCGCCTCGAAGAAGTGCTGCGCGCCACCGCGGAACGACTGCAAGACAACTACCCTTATTTTCATCCTTTGTATGCTGGGCAGATGCTGAAGCCCCCACATCCGGTGGCGCGCATGGCGTATGCGCTGGCTATGTGGATCAACCCGAACAATCATGCTCTGGATGGCGGACGCGCAACGTCAGCCATGGAGAGAGAAGCGGTCAGCGAAATTGCCGGGATGTACGGGTGGAAGAATTTTCTGGGCCACCTGTGCGGCGGCGGAACGATGGCGAATCTGGAAGCTTTGTGGGTTGCGGGGCAAGTGCATCCCGGGAAGAAGGTTTTGGCCAGCGACCAGGCGCATTACACGCACGGGCGAATCAGCGGCGTGCTGCAACTGCAGTTCGAATCGGTGCCAACCGATACGGTCGGGCGAATGGATATGGGCGCGCTGAAGAAGCGACTCGAGCGCGGCGATGTGGGCACGGTGGTCGCGACGATGGGCACGACGGCGACAGGTTCGGTGGATCCGCTGCCTGAGATTTTGGCTTTCCGCGCAAAGCACGGGTTCCGCGTTCACGCTGACGCCGCTTATGGCGGATATTTTGTTCTGGCCGAAAATCTCGGAAGCCAAACAAGACTTGCGTTCGACCAGCTGGGGGCGGTCGATTCCATCGTCATCGATCCGCACAAGCATGGACTGCAACCGTACGGAAGCGGCTGTGTCTTATTTCGCGATCCAGCAGTAGCGCGGCTGTACAAACATGATTCGCCGGCCACGTATTTCAGCTCGGCGGAACTTCATCTTGGAGAGATCAGTCTGGAATGCTCGAGGCCGGGAGCGGCCGCGGCAGGATTGTGGGCAACACAGAAGCTGCTGCCTTTGGTGAAGAGCGGTGAATTTGCGCAGGGGCTGGAACGCGGCAGGAAGGCGGCCCTGGCTTTTTTCGAAAAGCTTCAGGGCGATTCGCGTTTTGTTACTGCGTTTCCTCCGCAGCTCGACATTGTGGTGTACGCGCCGCGCGGGGATAGTGTGAGCGAAACGTCTGCGCTGAGCCGCAAAGTTTTTGAAGCTGCCGCCAGGCATGATCTGCACCTTGCCGTGGCGGAATTGCCGCTGCGTTTTTGGGAGGCAAACCTGCGAGAAATGAAGCGCGACCGCGAGACACTCACGTGCCTACGTTCGGTAATGATGAAACCGGAGCACCTCGATTGGGTGCAACGGATTTGGGAAGTGCTTTTGGCGGCCACGGAGGAAGTGCTGGATGTGCGAGCATAAAACCTGCAAGTGCCACTCAATGCAGGATTTGGCCGTTTATAGCCCCAAAACAACCATTCGCAGAAAGGTTTGAGGCCGTACAACGAAGTCGGGTAAACTATAATCTACAAGATCGGGCTCAGGATCGTGTGGGAGCGCGGCCCCCGTGGGCTGCTGGCTGGATGCAAGAGCCCAGAACCTTGCCCCGCCAAAAATTAACCTAGTTGGAATGCCAAGGGTGACGAATGCCGGATGCAATGAAAACGCTGTTGCTGAACCCGCCCAGTTTTGAGAATTTTGACGGCGGGGCCAGCTCGCGGTGGCCCGCGACCCGCGAGATTGAATCGTATTGGTACCCGGTTTGGCTGACCTATCCCGCAGGGATGATTCCGGGAAGCCGGCTGCTGGATGCTTCACCTCACAAAGTGAACTGGCAGCAGACCGTGCAAATCTGCAAAGACTACGAATTTCTTGTTCTCTTCACCTCGACCGTGGGGCTTGAGAGCGACATCAAGCTCATTCGTAAGATCAAAGAAGCCAATCCTGGCATGAAGATTGCGTTCGTCGGCCCGCACGGCCACATCAAGCCCGCCGAGACACTGATGGCCAGCGAAGACATCGATTTCATCACTCGCGGTGAGTTTGACCACTCCGTGGTGGAGTACGCGCATGGGAAGCCGGTCAGCGAGATTGCCGGTGTCAGCTACCGCAAAGATGGCAAGATCATCCACAACCCCGAGAGGCCACAACTTCACACGGAAGAGCTAGATGCTTTGCCGTTCGCCTCGGACATCTACAAGCGCGATTTGGAAATCGAGCGCTACAACGTGCCTTTCCTGTTGCATCCCTTCATTTCGTTTTACACCACGCGCGGTTGTCCGGCGCTTTGTACCTTCTGTATGTGGCCGCAGACAATTTCCGGGCACGCCTGGCGGACGCGTTCGACAGAAAACGTCGCGCGGGAAGTAAAACAAGCACTTGAGTATTTTCCGCAAATGAAAGAGATTTTCTTCGACGATGATACGTTTAATATCCGCAAAGACCGCGTGATTGATTTGTGCGCGAAGTTCAAGCCGCTGAAATTCCGGTGGTCGTCGACGGCGCGTGTGCATAGCGACGAAGAAACCGTGCGGGCGATGGCGGAATCCGGCGCGCGGCTGTTCATCGTGGGGTTTGAATCCGGCGACGCGCAGATCCTTAAGAACATCAAGAAGGGCGCGACACTCGAGATGGCGCGCAACTTCCGCAAGCACTGCCGCAAGTACGGAGTCAAGGTTCACGGCGACTTCATCATCGGTCTGCCCGGTGAGACGAAAGAGACTATTCAAAAGACCATCGAGTTCGCCAAGGAATTGGATTGCGAGACCATTCAAGTTTCCCTGGCGCACGCCATGCCAGGTACTGAACTCCACGACACTATGGCGGCGCAAGGTTTCCTTAAAGTGGAAGCGCTCGCGGACTCCGGCGGCCACCAACTACCGCATATCGAGTATCCGCACCTCTCGAAGGCGCAAATGATGGACGGCGTCAACCGCTTCTACGATGAATACTATTTCCGGCCCAGAGTCGTCTGGCGCATCGTGAAAGATGCTTTGTGGGACAGCCACGAGCGGAAGCGCCTGTATGCGGAAGCAACGGAATTCCTGAAACTGCGCGCGGAGCGCTTGAACTGGGTGCGCAAAGGCGGCGAGGAATACAACAAACCCATGGTTTCTGTGCCCGGAACATCTTCCGCTTCCGGAAACGACTAAACCTCCCAAAATGGCAAGCGAGAGGCGGCTACGAATTAAGACGCTGGTTATGGTCTTGGCGATGGTTGTGTGCGCTAACGCTGGTGATTTGCTGCTGAAACGCGGCATGGCACAGATCGGCCCCGTGGAGCTGACCGCGCAGGGTCTCGCGCAGGCTTTCCGGCTGACAGTGACCAGCGCGACGATTTGGGCGGCCATTTTTTTCCTGCTCGGATTCATGGTCAGCTACATGACCGTGCTGAGCTGGGCGGATTACAGCTATGTCATGCCCGCGGGCGCGTTTGGATACGCCGTGCTCACTTTTTTGGCGGTGGTGTTCCTGCACGAGTCTGTTTCGCCGCGGCGCTGGGTCGGCGTCGTGCTAATCTGCGTCGGCGTTTTGCTCGTAGGCCAGACGAAACCACGAACCACACAAGTTGCGAGTGAGGCCGCCGCATGATTCGCGTCGTCCTGGCGCTTGCGGTGTTGGTCCTCGGCAGCACCGGCGGAGAAATCGCCATCACGCATGGAATGAAGTCTGTCGGCGAGCCGGCGAGATTGCGGCCCCGCGCGGTGCTGGAATTCCTGGGGCGCGCGGTGCGCAACGGCTGGATTTGGGCGGGCGTGCCGCTGATGGCTCTGTCGTTCTATTCGCTGCTGCTCTTGCTGTCGTGGGAGCCGATTAGCCTGGTGATTCCTGCGTCAGCGCTTAGCTACGTCGTGGGAACGTTTGGGGCAAAGTACGTTTTGGGCGAAGATGTCAGCGTAGCCCGGTGGGCCGGGGTCGTGCTCGTTTGCGTTGGAGTTGCGCTGGTTGCCGTGGGCTGAGCCGTAATCCTGAGAACTCTTCGATGACAAACACCGAGCCTCAATGATCTGGCGCGACGCTGTGCTGTTGCTTGCGGCAGGCCCGCTTGTTTACTACGTTCTTGCAACTCTTGCCGCGCTGCGCTTCTTCCGGCGTGAACGCTCGCAAGCGCTTCCCGAATACCTTCCTCCCGTCAGCGTGCTCAAAGCTGTGCGCGGCACGGATTTCGGCTCCCGCGAGAATTTTGCAAGTTTCTGCAAACAAGATTATCCGGAGTACGAAATTCTGTTCGCTGTGAATGATGACAAGGATCCCGCCATACCGCTGATCCGCGAAATCACTTCGAAATTCCCGGAGCGGCGAATTCGTTTGTTCACCGGCTCAGAAGAATTGGGCGCGAATCGCAAAGTTAACAAATTGGCGATGCTGGCGCGGGAAGCGCAGCACGACGTGCTGGTGCTGGCGGACGGCGATGTGCGAGTTGGACCGAATTACCTTCGGGAGGTTGTTGCTCCGTTGCAGGATCAGAAAATTGGCGCCGTGACGTCGTTTTACCGCGCAATCGCCGAAGAGAATCTTGGCGCCAGGTTTGAAGCCGTCGGCGCCGCCAGCGATTTTTTCGCGGGCGTGCTGATGGCTCGATGGACGGAGGGAATCCGCTTTGCCCTGGGAGCCTCCATTGCCACCACAAGAGAATGGCTGAAAAAAATGGGCGGCTTCGAAAGCATTACTGATTTTCTGGCGGACGACTACGAGCTTGGTTTGCGGATCGCCAACGCCGGCGGGGAAATAGTCTTATCCACGAAACCGGTTTGGACCATGTATCCCGCGCAAACTTTGGGCAGCTTCTGGGACCATCAAATGCGCTGGGCGCGCACAGTGCGTTTGTGTCGGCCGCTATCCTATTTGGGATTGCTTTTTACGCAAGGATTGCCGTGGGCCGTGCTTGCAGCTTTGCTTGCGCCTGCGCCCTGGATCGCAGCCGTTTACGTGGGTGCATACTTGGTTCTGCGATTTGGAATGGCGTGGACCGTGGGCGTCTGGGGCGTGGGAGACGAAGTTCTCCGCAAGAATTTTTGGCTAGTGCCGATTCGCGACGCCACTCATTTTGTCGTTTGGCTGGCGAGCTTTGGCTCGAACCGCATTCACTGGGGTACGGCCGAATACGCGATTCAGAGAGGGCGGATGATCCCAATTTCACCAGCCGGAAAATCCGTCGGGTGATTGCCTGCGGTTGACGGGTTGTGGAATCCCTATTAAATTAGATAGTAGAATCGTGGCTGTCCCGATCCCCGGGAATCTGCTGCGATTCGTTTTTGTTCCTTCCCGGCTTTGCCCCGAACATCGCGGGGTGAACCCTAACGGATGGGAGGTCGTCCAATCGGTAGGACACCAGACTCTGGATCTGGTTATCCTGGTTCGAGTCCAGGCCTCCCAGCCAATCTTTTCAATGAATTAGCAAGGGCCCTTCCTTCAACTCCGGAACATTTGGGAACATTATTTCTCCGAGTCTCGAAATAGCATTTCTCTGAGACTCTTCCACCGCGTGTGTGTAAAAGATGGCGAGCTCAGCCTGGGTATTAACGCGTCTTCGGGAAGCTCCAGACTGACTACTGTATTTCAGGCATTGCCCTTTTGACTTTCCTTCTCGCCCATAATCGAAAAATACGGAACTAGCGTCGGCGTAGTCTGACTTGCGGGAGTAGTGCTAGCATTTTCGGCCCATGGGGAAAAACATCGATTCGCCAAAAGAGTGCGTTCGACTCTGGGAAGACTCGACGATTATGCCCACGTCCGAGGAAGGGTTGCCCGATCTGAACCCGCCCTTTGACCCTTTCACCGGCGGCAGGTTCCGTAACTACCCCTATACGCTGCGGCACGACGTGATGGATCGTCGCTTGCCACGGAAATGGCGAACTCTCAATCTGGAGAATACATACTTGAAATGCTGTGTTCTGCCCGATCTTGGAGGTCATCTCTATAGCTGTGTCGACAAAATTTCAGGTCAATCAATGTTTTACGCTAATCCCAGCATCAAATTTGCCCGTGTGGCGTACCGTGGTGTCTGGTCCGCGCTCGGTGTCGAGTTCAACTTTCCAGTCTCGCACAACTGGATGACCGCTTCTCCGGTCGACTTTGCCATGACACTTGAACCGGATGGTGGCGGTTCGATCTGGGTCGGCAATATCGACCGGGTTTACGGCATGCAATGGCGCGTTCAGCTCACGCTACGGCCAGGACGCGCATACCTCGAACAAAAGTCAACACTCTACAACCGGAGCGATATTCGTCACCGTTATTACTGGTGGACAAACGCTGCTGTCGAAGTCTGGGATGAAAGTCGAATTCTGTATCCCATGGAATTCACCACGGGGCATGCTTTTGCCGACGTCGATTCCTGGCCGGTGGACTCGACGGGCGTAGATCAAAGTATCGTCGGCAACCACAGAGCCGGCCCGGTCTCCCGTTTCAGTTACGGCAGCCGGGAGCCGTATATGGCCGTATACCATCCGCGCACACGCTCTGGTGTCGTCCATTATTCTTCGCCGCTTGATCTTCCCTCAAAGAAAATCTGGTCATGGGGTAGCGACGAAGATGGTCTGGATTGGCGCGAGGCCCTGTCAGATAACGGCACTGCGTACGTGGAAATCCAGGCTGGACTGTTCCGCGACCAGGAGACTTACGGATTCCTGGAACCGCAGGAGGTCCGTTCTTTCACTGAATATTGGATTCCGATTCGGGAACTGGATGCTGTCTCCCGGGCAAATCCTGAGGCCGTTTTGAGCCTGAATCGTCAGGCTGAAGACAAGGATACGACTGCGCTCGAGGTCGTAGTCAACGTGACTCGGGAACTACCGCGAGCACAAGTGCGGATTTTGGATGGGTTGCAAATGATTGCTGGTGTGCGCGCCTTCCTTTCGCCGATACGAACGTTCCGAAAAGTCTTTCGCGGGCTTTCTCAGAAGGCGACTTACACGGTTGAACTGCAAGATGATTCAGGCAAAACACTCCTTCTGCATACCGAAGGCAAGTACGACTTCATCGATCGCGCGAAGATCCAGACGGGCAAGCAACCTTGTCGCACTCAATCGGCAGAAGCAGACATGGGGGCAGAAGATTTGGTGGCATTGGCCACAGAGCAGGAGAGCAACGGGGACCTGCAGGGTGCGCACAAAACCTACCGGGGTGGGCTCCTGCGATTCCCCAACAGTATCGCTCTGAACCGAGCAATGGGGCGGCTCGAAGTGGCTCTGAAGCAGTCCGACGCCGCCTTGCAGCATCTTGGCAACGCGGTGGAGTGGGCAAGCACGGATTACGAGGCGGCTTATTACTTGGGCCTAGCACTTGCAGCAACAGGCAAGGACACTCAAGCGCGGACGCATTGGGAGTTTTCTCAACAATCCGCTACTTATCATGCGCCGTCGTTGCTTGCGCTAGCCGCTCTGGAAGCCCGTGCCGGGAATCGCGAACGTGCGCTCGAATTGATCAAGGATACTGTCAGGCCAAGGTCCGACCTGATCCGGGCGGGGGGTATTGAGACCGTGCTCCTGCGCACACTTGGACGCCGCGCCGAAGCCAAGAAATCCCTAGCGTTCTGGCAGCGGAAGGATCCAACGAATTCGTTGCTTCGTTACGAGGCAGTGCGACTGAGTGTGAGAGATCCAGCTCTGTTTGCGCATCTTGCCGCGGATCCCGAGCGAATTATTGAGATCGCTGTCGAATACATGCGCTTCGGCCTTTTTGAAGACGCCCTCGACATACTCGCCAGGCAGTATCCATCTGGTGCGCATGTTTTCCGTGAGCCTGGCATGCCGCATCCCAACTCGTATCCACTAATCGCCTACTATCGTGGTTTTTGCCGATATGCTCTCGGCCAAGACGGCGGTAAGGACTTCGACGCTGGCTCCAATATGGCGACCTCTTATGTTTTTCCGAATCGAGCGGATTCCTTTGCGGTCTTACGCAGGGCGATTGAGGTCAATCCGCGCGACGCGAACGCACACTTCCTGTTGGGGTCACTATACCTGTCAGGTGGCATCCCCGAAAGGGCCCTCGAGGAGTGGGAGGCGGCGCGCCAGATACAACCAGCCATCCCAACACTGCACCGCAACATGGGATACGCGGCGCTTCGATCGGGAGAGTCATTCGAGAGGGCGCTGGAACTTTTCACCGAAGGCAAGACGTACGACCCGGAAAACGCGGAAATTTTTCTGGGATTGGAAGAGGCGATGGAGAAGACCGGCAGCGTAGTAAGAGACAGGGCCCGCATGCTTGAAGGCATCCCTAAGTTGCAGTCGGCCTCCACGGCTTTCATATTTCGCTTGGTTCAAGTCCTCGGTGACGCGGGTGAATTTGATCGGGCCGAGGCAGAGCTTGCTGACCGATTCTTTCCGCACGAAGAAGGCGGTACGGACGTTCGCGAGATTTATGTGGCTCTGCGGTTGAAGCGCGCCAAGTCGATGGCCGCTCTGGGCCAGTGCACTGCCGCG
>Ga0126378_10002413_pt1 | contig 13838 bp, 10 predicted proteins | sample PanSoiMetPlot_23_FD_92587 | JGI IMG/M metagenome (GOLD analysis project Ga0126378, IMG submission 92587) | Tropical forest soil microbial communities from Panama - MetaG Plot_23 | ecosystem: Environmental > Terrestrial > Soil > Tropical forest > Bulk soil | place: Panama | collected 2016-02-17 | reverse complement strand
TTGCCGCCGGCGCGGCTCGAGATTTCCCGCCAGCACCTTGCCAATGGCTGCCTAATGCTGCAGCTGCACAAATCTCAAGGATAGATGTTATGCCGTTGGAGGACCGCGAACTGCGTAGTTCGGATAGCGCCCCGCCGCCGGCCCCCGAGAGCATCGGGATGGGGGCGGCCGGCATCGCCGCGCTGCCGGAAGACGCGCTGATCCTTATTCCGACCCGCAACCTTGTTCTGTTCCCGGGCACGGTGTTGCCGATCACACTCGGCCGACAGCGCTCCGTCTTGGCAGCGCAGACAGCCATGCGGCTCAACCGGACCGTGGGGCTGGTCCTGCAGCGTGATGCCAGCATCGACGATCCGATCCCGGTCGATCTGCATCGCATGGGTACCGAAGCGAGCCTGTTGCGTTATGTCACGAGCCCGGACGGCGGACACCACGCGATCTGTCAGGGCGAGCAGCGTTTTCGCATAGTCGATTTTCTCGAGGGGTATCCGTTCCTCGCCGCCCGGGTGGAGCGCATCCAGGAAAGCGAAGCGACGACAATGGATGTCGCGGCGCGGCTGCTCAATCTGCGCAATCAGGCGCTCGAGGTGTTGCAGCTGCTGCCGCAGACCCCGGCCGAGCTCGTCAACGCCGTACAATCGGTGACCTCGGCCGCAGCCCTCGCCGATTTGATCGCAAGTTTCATGGACATCACACCGCAGGAAAAACAGGAGATCCTCGAGACGGTCGACATTGAGCGCCGGCTCGAGCGCGTATCGGAATTTCTAACGTATCGGATAGAGGTCTTGCGGCTGTCGCGGCAGATCAGCGAGCAGACCAAGGGTAAGATCGACGACCGCCAGCGCGAATTCCTGCTGCGCGAGCAGATGAAGACGATCCAGAAGGAGCTCGGCGAAGGCGAGGACGCCAAAGCCCAGGAGATCGCCGAGCTGACCCGAAAGATCGCCGAAGCAAAAATGCCGCCCGAGGTCGAGGAGCATGCCAAAAGAGAACTCGCCCGGCTCGACCGGATGCCCGAGGCGTCCGGCGAGTATTCGATGGCTCGCACCTATCTCGAGTGGCTGACCGAACTCCCCTGGTCGGTAGAATCAGGGAAGTCGGTCGACATCGCCGAGGCTCGCCGAATTCTCGACGCGGACCATTATGGTCTCGCCAAGATCAAGCGGCGCATTCTCGAATATCTCGCGATCCAACAGCTCAATCCGGGCGGGCGCAGCCCGATCCTGTGCTTTGTCGGTCCGCCCGGCGTCGGCAAGACCTCATTGGGGCAGAGTATCGCCAGGGCCACCGGCCGCAAATTTGTTCGGGTCAGTCTCGGCGGAACCCACGACGAGGCCGAGATCCGCGGACACCGCCGCACCTATATCGGTGCGTTGCCGGGGAACATCATACAGGGGATCCGCCGGGCCGGGGCCCGGGATTGCGTGATGATGCTCGACGAGATCGACAAACTCGGGCGCGGTATCCAGGGCGACCCGGCTTCCGCGCTTCTCGAAGTGCTCGACCCCGAGCAGAACTCGACCTTCCGCGACAACTATCTCGGTGTGCCGTTCGATCTCTCGAAGGTCATGTTCATTACAACCGCGAACGTTCTCGACAGCGTTCCGGGGCCGTTGCGCGACCGCATGGAGGTCATCGATCTGCCCGGCTATGTCGAGGATGAAAAGTTCGAAATCGCACGCCGCTACCTTGTCGACCGGCAGCTCAAGGCCAATGGATTGACCGCCGAGCAGGCCGAGATCACCGATGCGGCCCTGCGTGCGATCATCCGCGATTACACCCGCGAAGCCGGCGTCCGGCAGCTCGAGCGCGAAATCGGCGCCGTGCTCCGCAGTGCCGCGATGCGAGTTGCAGAGGGGACGGCCAAGCGGGTTCGGATCGAGCCGGAAGGCTTGGCGGAAATCCTCGGTCCGCCCCGCTTCGAGGGCGAGGTCGCGATGCGTACGAGCATCCCCGGTGTCGCGACCGGCCTCGCCTGGACCCCGGTCGGCGGCGATATCCTGTTTATCGAAGCTGCTCGCATCCCCGGCCACGGACGGCTTATCCTGACCGGCCAGCTCGGTGAGGTCATGAAGGAGAGCGCGCAGGCGGCGCTGAGCCTCGTTGAAGGCAGGGCTTCGGGGCTCGGACTCGATCCCGGCATGTTCGAAAAGAGCGACATCCACATTCACGTTCCAGCCGGCGCGATCCCGAAGGACGGCCCCAGCGCAGGTGTCGCAATGTTCACCGCCCTTGTTTCGCTGCTGACCGACCGGACCGTGCGCAGCGATACGGCGATGACCGGCGAGATCAGCTTGCGGGGGCTCGTTCTGCCGGTCGGCGGCATCAAGGAGAAGGTCGTTGCCGCCGCCCGGGCCTCTCTGTCGATGGTCATTCTCCCGGCGCGCAACCGAAAGGATTACGACGATATACCCGAGAGTGCACGCAACGCTCTGCGCTTTATTTGGGCCGAGCGGGTCGAGGACGTCATCGAGGCGGCGCTCGAGCCGGCCGCTCAGCGAAATTCCGCCATGGCCGAGGTGGCGGAGAACTGAATCGTGAGTTAGGCTTTGGGATCCAAAAGATCGCGTGGAGGGTGGTCATGAGCGAGAGACCCGCAAACGGCCCTGGCATTGTGCTCCAACCGGAAGAGGGCCAATCGTACTGGCAGCCGATATGGGCCAACGGCTATTCAATCATCAAGCTGAGCCCCAAGCACGCCGGACCTGAGAATATCGCGATGGGAGTGCAGGTGATCGCGCCCGGAGGGTATGTGCGTGAGCATTCGCATGACCCAAACCAGGAGATTCTGTTTTGCTTTGCCGGAAGGGGTACGATCATCGTCGACGGCGTGTCACATTCGTTCGTTCCGGGAACCACCGTCTATGCCGGTCCGGGAGTGAAGCACAAGATCATAAATGACGGGCCGGACGACCTGAAGATGACCTGGACCTATCTGCCGCCCGGCCTGGACGATTTCTTTGCTGCAATCGGACGCCCGCGTCGATCCGGCGAGCCGGCACCCGAACCCTTCGAGCGCCCCGCAGACGTGCACGCAATCGAGGCGCGCACGGGTTACGGCCCGCCGATCGAAGGCTGAGCAATCCGAGCGGCCGAGTTCAGGTTTTTGTGAATTGGATCTTGTTGACTGACGGCTTTACCGAACCCTTCTTTTTCTGTTTGGGTTTTTTGGCTTCACGGCTCGAACGCTTCTGCTCCTTGTTTGCCATTTCTTTCCTCCTTCATAAGCTTCGGCTCGCCGGTATTTTTGCTTTTACCGCCGCGTCGGCGGGCCGCGCGATCCGGTCGAGACAGCCTGCGAGCTCGGGGGTCGGCCAGCAGGTGCCGGTTGCCTCTTCATAAGCGCGGCACGCCTGCAGGACGGCAAGATCGTTATACAGCTGACCCGTGACCATCAATCCGATCGGCAGCCCATCGCCAAAACCGCACGGGATTGAACACGACGGATTTTTGGTCAGATTGAAAGGCGAAGTATAAGGCATCCAGCTGGTAAAATTGTTCGGGTTCGGCAGTTCGTCCTCCCGAGGATCGGCATAGGCGGCCGGGATTGGCATTGTCGGGGACAACAGCAAATCGAAGCGATCGAAGAATTGCCTCAGCGCCTGGCCGAGCGTCGTGCGCTGAGCGACGGCATTGACGTATTGCTCCTGGGTGACTGCCTCGCCGCGGCGGCAAAGCTCCACGAGACCAGGGTCCATCAGCGCAATGGCCTCTGGTGTTTGTGCCCGCAGCAAGCCCCAGAACGCACCCAATGCAAGCGTCTGGAAGACTGGGAGAGGCGACTCTCGAAATGGGTCGGCAGGCTCAACGACGGCACCGAGTTCCGCGAAAACCCGGACCGCGCGTTCGAATGCTTCGCGAACCGCCGGGATTGGCTCGGCGAAGCCCAGCGTCGGCGAGAGCGCGATGTGTTTTCCTCTAAGCGATCCCTCGCGGACCTGATTGCGGTAAGCAATATCGTCGTCGGGCAGGCTGTGCCAGTCGCGTGAATCCGGGCCCTTGATCGCATCGAGCATTATGGCTGCGTCCTCGACCGTGCGCGACATCGGACCGACATGGGCGACATCCCCAAAGGCCGACGGCGGATAGACCGCTACTCGGCCAAAGGTCGGCTTCAGGCCGACGATGCCGCAAAACGCGGCCGGGATCCGGATCGACCCGCCGGCATCGGTGCCGACCGCCAGCGGGCAGATCCCTGCTAACACCGCAGCGGCACTGCCGCCGCTGCTTCCGCCCGGAGTGCGCTCGAGGTCCCACGGATTGCGCGTGACGCCGGTGAGAGGCGAGTCTGTGACCGGCTTCCAGCCGAATTCGGGAGTCGTCGTCTTGCCAAAAAACACCGCGCCTTCGCGCCGTAGCCGCGCCGTAACCGGGGAATCTTCGTCCCACGATTGATTGGCGCTGATCGTGCGCGAGCCCAGCAGCCGTGGCCAACCCCTCGTCAGCACCGTGTCCTTCAGCGCTACCGGCACACCGTCGAGCAGACCCTTTGGCTCGCTTCTTTGCCAACGCGCCTCGGACGCTCGGGCCATTGCCAGGGCCGTCTCGGGATCGTAAAGGACGAAAGCGTTGATCGCGCCCTCATAAGTCTCGAGTCGGCGCAATGTGTGCTCGATGACCTCGACGGGCGACAATTGCCCGCCGCGATAAAGGGCTACCAGGCGCGTGGCCGGCATGAAAGGGATATCGTCTGGCATGCCGTGCTCCTCTCAGGTTGTGACCACGACGTTTTGCAACGGCTCGCCGCGGGCAAAGCGGTTTATGTTCCCCGCCACTTCGGCCCAGCGCCGTGCCACCATGCCCTCGGTCCAGCCAGAACAATGCGGCGTCATGATGACATTCGGCAGTTCGTGGAACGGATGGCGCGATGGACGGCGTTCCGGCTCGGCGGCGTCCGGGTATCTCCACCACACATCGAGCGCCGCTCCACCGATGGTACGGTCACGCAACGCGGCATAGACCGCGTCTTCGTCGACAACCGCACCACGAGCAATATTGACCAGAAAGGCCGAGCGCTTCATCAGCGCAAGCCGCGATGCGTCGATCAGTCCCTCGGTTTCCGGCCCAAGGGCGGTGCATAGCAGGACGTAATCACATTCTGGGAGCATTCGATCGAGTTCGCGGAGCGCGAAGACGCGCTCGACCCCGCTCCCAGGCTCCTGTGCGGTGCGGTTCGCGGCGATAACGCGACAGCCGAAGGCGGCGGCGCGGCGCGCAACCTCGCGCCCGACCCGGCCGAGCCCGATAATTCCGACGATGCTGCCGAGGATCTCGCCATGCGGCGCGCCGCTGTGCACCCAGCTCGGACGCCATGAGGAATGGGTGCGAAAGTCGCCCTCGATCTCCCTGAACCGGTGGCTCCAGACCAGCATGACCATCAGGATGTATTCGGCGATCGCGGTCTCATGGCCGAAAGCATTGCAGACCGCGACCCCGCGCGGCAGGGCGGCGAGGTCGATCAGTTCGATGCCGGTGGCGACCGATTGCACCAGCTTGATGCGGGGTGCCGGCGGATAGTCGGCGCGCCAGTGATTGGAGACGAGTATGTCGGCATCGACCGCAGCCTCGGGCGAGCGCATCAGCTGGTGTGGGTCGGCGAGAACCTCTACACGCAGGCCGGTCGGCAAATCCGCCGCGATGCCCTCCGCAGTGTCGGCGGCTACATTTCCAAGAAACAGGGCTTTCATCCGACTGTATGCACCTCGAGGAAGTCCTCGCGCACGGTAATGCCGAGGCCCGGACGGTCGGGAATTTCGATCTCGCCGTCCTGAACCGGGAATTGTTCCTCGACGAGATCATGCAGCAGCGGATTGGCGCCGAGCGAATATTCGACGATAAACCCGGCGGGCGATGCAGCAGCGACGTGCAGACCGGCGGCGAAGGCCGGAGCGCCGGCCCAAAGATGGGGTGCCAGCTTCAGATTGTAGGCGCTAGCCAGAGCAGAGATCCGCATGGCTTCGGTGATGCCGCCGCAGATTGCGAGATCGGGCTGGAAGATGTCGGCCGCCCCGAGTGTCGCGAGATCACGGAAGTCGTGCCGAGTGAATTCGCTTTCGCCGACAGCGATTGGGATGTCGGTCGCGGCCCGTATTTGGGCGCATCCGGCCTTGTCGTCGGCGGTCACCGGCTCCTCGAACCAGGCAAGGTTGCAATCCTCCACCAAGCGGCAGAAGCGCTTGGCCTCGGCGACCGAGAAGGTGCCGTGGGCATCGCACATCAACCCGCATTCCGGGCCAAGCGCCGCGCGGGCCGCGGCGACGCGATGCGCCGAATGGCGAGGGTCGCCGTCGATGATGCCAACCCGCATCTTGACCGCGCGGAAGCCGCCGGCTTCGACGTATCCCACCAGCTGCTCGCCGATCTTGTCGTGCCCGGCCCAACCGCCAGATGCATAAGCCGACATCGTCGGCGACCGCCGACCGCCCAGCAAGCGCCACACCGGGACGCCGAGCGATTTTCCGAGGATGTCCCATAATGCGCAATCGATGCCGCTCACGGCGGAGATCGTGATGCCGCGCCGCCCCAGGACCGGGAACACGCGTCCTTCGCGCAGCGCGTAATGCGCGCAAGTGCCGCTGTACAGGGTCTCCCAGAGGCGGGTGATGTCACGCGGATCTTCGCCGATCAGCAGCGGCGCGAACTCCTCGTTGATCATCGCCGTAAGCGCCTGGTTGGCCGCCATGCTGCCGACCTGCGCCTTCGCTTCGCCCCACCCGGTGATCCCGCATTCGGTGTCGATGCGGACCAAGGTCGCATCGAACGAGGTGGTCCGGCCGAAATCGCTGGTGTGCTGTTTTTCGGGCGTGATCGGGATGTGCACCCAATAGCCCTGAACCGATTTGATCTTCATGACCACCGCCGATTGCTATGGCCGGGGCAGTTTAAACCAGCAGGCGGGATTAGAGTCTCCTAATTTCGTTTCTGGTCCAAGACGTGTGGCGGCAAGTGTCGCACTCGGATTCTTGCGTCCTCGACCAACACGGTCGCGCCCATTGCACGGAAATCTAAGCCGGGAAAATCTCCTCGCTGGCCAGCCAGGCGGCATAAGCCAACGCTTGTCGGATGTCTTCCGCTTCGACGTCGGGATAATCACGCATGATCTCGTCCCAGGAAGCTCCTCACCAACCGCCACGGCCGGCCGGCTGGGATCGGCCCTCGGCCTGCTCGCGCCGATCCTGTTCCCCTGTTTTATCAGGTCGAGATCAGGCGTCGCCAACTCCATTTGATGATTCCGCATCCACTCAGAGGCGCTCGATGCCGTGAGCATACAATGCGATTACGGCAATTGCGTGGCTTTGCCGATCCGGTAGCTCAGCGAGCGCTCCAGCATGTGCCGATTGCCTAAGCCGCGAGGCGAGTTACTGAGCCGCGCTAAGCGATACGAACTCATGGCGACGCACTTCGAGCGCTGCTCGCACGGCTTCTCGCCCCTTTGGTGAGTCTGCTACATAATTCCGCAGTCCTGCGGGCCGGCTTATGCGGACCTTGAACCGGCTGGCATTCAGTCCCGCAAGGTATAGGTCTCGTCCCTCCGCACCCACCGGCCGATGACGCCACGATAGGCAGGCAGCAGAACCTCGCGTTCATGCTGTCGTTTGTCGAACTATATGTGTTTTACTCAACTCAGCGAATTTTGGTCGGCGAAATGGCGCTCGAGGAATACAGACGCAAACGAGATTTCCGCAAAACCCCGGAACCGGCGGGCGCTGTGGCGCCTCTCGAGCAGGACGGTGCACGGCTCTCCTTTGTCATCCAGAAGCATGCGGCGCGCCGGCTGCATTACGATTTCCGGCTCGAGCTCGACGGCGTCCTGAAGAGCTGGGCGGTGCCGAAAGGGCCGAGCCTCGATCCTGGGGAAAAGCGGCTGGCGGTGCATGTCGAGGACCATCCGCTCGAATACGGCGCGTTCGAAGGCGTTATTCCGGAAGGCGAATATGGCGGCGGGACCGTTCTGCTCTGGGATCGCGGCGTTTGGGTCCCGCTCAACCCGGACCCAGAGGAGGCGTACCGCAAGGGATCTCTCAAATTCACCCTTGAGGGCGAAAAACTGCACGGCAACTGGGCATTGGTCCGGATGGGCGGCAAGGCCGCCAAAGAGCGACACGAGAACTGGCTCCTGATCAAGGAGCGCGACGAAGAGGCTGTCCCGCAGAGCGACGATGCCGTCGTGGCCGACAATCCGCTCAGTGTCGCGAGCGGGCGGTCGATGGACGCAATCGCAGCAGATCGCGATTGGGTCTGGCATTCCAATCGGGACGACAACGAAAAGCCGCCCGTTCACACCGTCGCGCTGCAGGAGATACGGGGCGCCCGCAGGCGCCGGATGCCCGACAAGCTGCAGCCACAGCTTGCGACCGTGGCGAACCAGGCCCCGGAAGGATCCGAATGGCTGCACGAGATCAAATACGATGGCTACCGCCTGCTCGCGCGCATCGAGGGTGGCAAGGCGCGGTTGATCACCCGCGGCGGTCTCGATTGGACCGTCAAATTCCCGGCGCTCGCGGCTCGCTTGGGCCAGTTGCCGCTAGAGTCGGCGTTGATCGACGGCGAGCTCGTTCATCTGGAGCCGCAAGGCACAACCAGCTTTTCCAGCCTGCAGGATGCGATCTCCGGCGGGAAGACGGATACACTTAATTTTTTCGCCTTCGATCTGCTCTATCGTGACGGGTGGGATCTGACCGGGGCGGCGCTCGAGGACCGGAAGGCGGCGCTCGCCGGGATCGTTTCACCGAAGGCGCAAGGGATGTTGCGCTACAGCGATCATCAGATCGGCCACGGCCCGGCCTTCTTCGCTCAGGCTTGCAGCTACAGACTCGAAGGCATCGTCTCGAAGCGCAGGACCGAGCCTTACCGGCCGGGGCGCGGCCGCAGCTGGCTCAAGGTCAAATGCCGCAATCGTGACGAGTTTGTTGTTGTCGGCTTCACCGATCCCGAAGGCAGCCGGGAAGGCTTCGGCGCCCTCCTCGTCGGCTACCACGACCCCGACGGGAAATTGCGCTACGCCGGTCGGGTCGGCACCGGCTTCGATACGGCACAACTGCTCCGCTTGCACCGACAGCTCCAATCACTTGCGCGAGGAAATCCGACGGTGACGCTGCCAAAAGGGGTCTCGCGCAAAGGGGTGCATTGGATCGAGCCGCGTCATGTCGCCGAGGTGGAGTTTGCCGATTGGACCGCGGACGCCATTTTGCGCCAAGCCTCGTTTCAAGGCCTGCGCGAGGACAAAGACCCGAGAGACGTGGTTTACGATCCGAAAACACGGGCCGTCGTCGAGGCCGCTCCCAAATCGAAGAAAGCTTCCGCAGACGGCAAGCAGGCCGCCGCGAGAAAGCCGGAAACCGACGAGCCGGAACGCGCCCGTGACGGAAGCCTTATATTAGAGGGTGTGCGGTTGACCCACCCCGACCGCATCCTCTACCCCGGCACAAATCTCACCAAACTCGACGTCGCACGCTACTACGCCGAGATCCGGGATTGGGTCTTACCCGAGCTCTCTCGCCGCTTATTGACATTAGTGCGCTTGCCGGCGGCGGGCATGAGGACGTTCTACCAAAAGCACATCGGCGACGAAGCGCCCGAGCCGATTAGGCGGTTCAATATCGATGGCCAGGAGGGGCCGGAGATTTATCCCTACCTCGAGGATCTACCCGGCCTCATGGGTTTGGTGCAGATGGGCGTGCTCGAAATCCATCCCTGGGGTTCGCGCGTCGATAAGCTCGAATTGCCGGACCGGGTAACCATGGATCTCGACCCCGATGAGGGGCTGCCGTGGGAGCGGGTGACCGAGGCCGCCATCGACGTCCGCGACGCGCTCGCCGGGATCGGGCTGAAGAGCTTTGCGAAGACGACTGGCGGCAAGGGCCTCCATGTGGTGGTCCCGCTGACCCCGAAGCTGAACTGGGATGAGGTCAAGAGCTTCGCAAAATGGGTCGCCGACAGCTTTGTCGCTCAGCGGCCGGACTACTTTACGGCGAATATGGCCAAGCGGGCGCGGCAGGGGCGCATTTACATAGATTATTTGCGTAACGGGCGCGGATCGACGGCGATCGGCGCCTATATTCCCCGCGCCCGACCGGGTGCTCCGGTGTCGACGCCGATCTCCTGGGAGGAGGTTGAGAAAGGTGTGACCCCCGGCGAGCTCACGGTCCAGACTGTCCCGCAGCGGCTTGCGAGTCTCCCCTCTGATCCTTGGGAAGGCATCGGAAAAATTCGCCAAACGATAAGCGCTGCGGTACGGCAACAGGTTGGGATCTGATCTTAATGATTGCGACTGACGGCGCGATGTGGCTTCGTTGAGGCTTGTTTGAGGAGAAGGTCATGCCACGAGCAAGCTGGAGCGGGTTTCTCCGCCTTTCCCTCGTCAGCTGTCCGGTTGCTCTGGTTCCCGCCACGACGGAAGCCAAGCGCGTCCGTTTCAACCAGCTGAACGGCAAAACAGGGAACCGAGTGCAGCAGCAGCTCATCGACTCGCAAACCGGCGAGGTGGTCGACCGCGACCTGATCGTCAAAGGCTATGAGTACGAGCGCGGCCGCTATGTGACAATCGACGATGACGAGCTGAAGGCATTACAGATCGAATCGTCAAAGATCATCGACCTCGAGCACTTTGTCGACCGCGACGAGGTCGATCCCGTCTATCTCGACACCCCGTATTACGTCTACCCGGACGGCGAACTGGCGGCCCAAACGTTCCGGGTGATTGGCGAGGCGATGGAACACAAAAACAAGGTCGGGCTGGGGCGGGTGACGATGTCGGGGCGCGAGCGGCTGGTTCTGGTCGAGCCGCGCGACTCTGGTCTCGTAATGTCCACGGTGCGCAGTGCCGACGAAGTCCGCCCGGCCGAGTTCGGCTCGGCCCCAAAGGGCGAGATCGATCCCGATATGGTTGCGATTGCCGAGACGATCATCGACCGCCGCTCCGGGGAGTTTGATCCGACGAGCTTCCGTGACCGGTACCAGGATGCCTTGCGCGACCTCGTGGCGCAAAAGACCAAGGGGCAGGGTGTTGCACCGCGCGAGGTGGCCGAGCCGCCCAAGGTTATCAACCTGATGGAGGCGCTGAAGCGCAGCCTGGCACAGGAAGAGAAAGAACCGGCGCCGGCCGCGGAAAGAGCAGCCAAATCGACCCGCCCGCCGGCTGCTTCCGACCGACGCCAAAGAGCTTTGCTGCTGCCGGTGTCGGGCGGACGCAAAAAGAAGGACGAGCCGGCAGCGGAGCCTGCCGTTCCTCCCGCGCCGCGGCGCAGGAAGGCCTAACCGCGTCGGGCAGCCGATTGCCGGTCCTGAAGCGAGGAGGAATGGGCGACCACGTGTCTGTCGCTGAGTTGACAATAAAGCCGGGCCCGTGACGAGCCCGGGGCGCAAGCCGCTTTATAGCCATCTTTATTTCCAAGTCGTTTGCGCGATCCTGATCGGGATCGTGCTCGGCCATTTCTACCCGGCGCTGGCGGTCAAGATGCAGCCGCTCGGCGAAGCTTTCATCAAGACCATCAAGATGCTGATTGCGCCGATCATCTTCTGCACCGTCGTGCACGGCATCGCGAGCATGAACGACATGAAGAAGGTCGGCAGGGTCGGCTTGAAGGCGATCGTGTATTTCGAAGTGGTCACGACCCTCGCGCTCATCGTCGGCCTCGTCATTGTCAATCTCTGGCAGCCCGGCGCCGGAATGAACGTCGACCCGAGCTCGCTCGACACGAAGTCGATCCAGAGTTACGCGACGCAAGCGAAGTCGCAGAACACGGTCGACTATCTGCTGCACATCATTCCCGCAACCGTCGTCGGCGCCTTCTCGGAGGGCGAGATCCTCCAGGTACTGTTCATCTCGGTGCTGTTCGCTTTCGCGCTCCACCTGGCGGGCGACCGCGGCAAACCGGTTCTGTCGGTGATCGAGAGCGCGGCCCAGGTTTTCTTTGGGATCGTCGGGATCGTGATGCGGGCGGCGCCGCTCGGCGCATTCGGCGCGATGGCTTTCACGATCGGGAAATACGGCATCTGCTCACTGACCTCTCTCGCCGAGCTGATGGCGGCATTCTACACGACGTGCCTCATTTTTGTTTTTGTCGTGCTGGGCACGATTGCCCGTCTGACCGGTTTCAGCATCCTGCGCTTCATCCGCTACATCAAAGAGGAGTTGTTGATCGTGCTCGGTACTTCTTCCTCGGAGGCGGTACTGCCGCGGATGATCGCTAAAATGGAAATTCTTGGTTGTGAAGAGTCGGTCGTCGGTCTGGTAATCCCGACGGGCTATTCGTTCAATCTCGACGGTACCTGCATTTATCTGACGATGGCGACCCTGTTTCTCGCTCAGGCGACTAGTACCGATCTGTCGCTGGCGCAGCAGCTGGGGATTCTCGCCGTGTTGCTGCTGACCTCGAAAGGCGCGGCCGGCGTCACCGGAAGCGGCTTCATCGTACTCGCTGCCACCCTGTCGAGCGTCGGCACGATCCCGGTCGCCAGTATCGCGCTGATCCTCGGTATCGATCGCTTCATGTCCGAGGCGCGGGCATTGACCAATCTCGTCGGCAATGGCGTTGCGACTGTCGTGGTCGCCAAATGGGAGAGTGCTCTCGATATGCCGCGGCTGCAACGGCACCTTGCCCGCATCACGGATACGGGGGCGGATGCGCCTGAAAGAGCGTTGGCCCGAGCCAATTCCTGATACGGGTTCTGCCGCCCGGGAAGACGCTTGAAACTCGAATCGTTGGTCTTAGCGTATCTGAAAAGCAAAACTCGGGCAAGGCGGCGGGGTTATTGGCGTTTCCGCCTCCGTAGATTCGCGCCTAGCAGCACGCCACCGACCGCCAGCATCGATGGAATGCCAAGACCTAGCAGCGGAGCTGGCGCGCCGCGGACGGTTGCACTCACTCCCACCGACGTACCGCCAACTGAGATGTTCGCACCAACACTCTGAGCAAATGCGGGTAAGGCACCGATGCACAGCCACATCGATAGGAGCAGAATTTTCATTTTTGCGCCCACTTGAACTCAGAAAAGCATGTATCAGGAGACCATGCCCGCGTCATGCCGTCAAGGGAATCTCGTAGAATTTTATAAGATTCATTCTCTTTATTGGTAAATAGGTTAACGCCTTAATCCCATTTTGTGGCAGAATACAATTAAATCCCGATAATGGGCGGCACTGCTTTCGGTCCTGCGAAGTATTCGCAGTGCACCGTTCCGGCCGGCCAATGTCTGGAAGCTGCTTCGGCTGCTGCCATCATCCCGACGGGGCCGCAATAGTATAGGTGAGTGCCGAGGGCGTATTCCCGCAAAGTCGCCGCGATATCCAGGCCTTTAGCGGGGTCGCCGCCGTCATGGTGAAACTGCACTCGACTCTGCGCGGCCAGGATCGCCAGGTCGTCGAGGAAAGCCGTCTCTTTCGGCGAGCGGGTACAATAATGCAGCCGAAAATCGGCGCGGTTGCGGCGCAACTCCGCGATCATCGCCATGATCGGCGTGATGCCGATGCCACCCGCGATCAGCAGGTGGCGGGCCGCCTCGGCCGCCAGCGGGAAGTTATTGCGCGGCGCCGAGGCTTCGACGATGTCGCCGACATGGACGCGCTCGTGCCATTCGCGAGAACCTTGCCCTTCCGGCTCGCGTAGCACCGCAATGCAGTAGCGCGCCCGCTCGGCCGGGTCATTCCACAACGAGAAATCCCGCACCGGGCCGCGAGCGGCGCGCACCGAGACATGCGTCCCGGCCGTGAAGGCGGGCAGATCGCACTCCTCCGGATCCACCAGCTCATAGCCGTTGATCCGCTGGGACAGATAGGTGATCGATCGGACACGCAGCACCATGCCCAGGCAGCTCACCCAGAAACTTCTCCCCAGGCC
>Ga0126378_10002410_pt1 | contig 13849 bp, 13 predicted proteins | sample PanSoiMetPlot_23_FD_92587 | JGI IMG/M metagenome (GOLD analysis project Ga0126378, IMG submission 92587) | Tropical forest soil microbial communities from Panama - MetaG Plot_23 | ecosystem: Environmental > Terrestrial > Soil > Tropical forest > Bulk soil | place: Panama | collected 2016-02-17 | reverse complement strand
GGCATCGAGAAGCCACATCCGTTAGTTTTTTCACACATTCAGAGGAATAGAAGAAACAGAGGACTGGAAAGAGTCAGGCGGAACACTTAGAGACGCAAGAGCTAAGGCAAAAGCAAAACGCACGGCGAGAAAAGGCCAGAGTACCAGAAAGACAAGACAACGAAATCGCCGGCATCGACGAGACGGAATCCCGATGGGGTGATTCCGTGCGATTCCGGCGATCTCGGGCGATTCCTACACGCTACGGCGCGGATGCAAGCTGAGGTCGCGAACCTGGACCAGCAGGTTGGAGCGCTGGGTGGCATCCAGTTGGCTCACGAACGGCATAACCTGGGTGATGAGGTCGTCTTTCATCAGCTCGGCGATCTCGTCGTCCAGGGTGCGGCCGCATCCTTTCAGCAGGTCGGCCACCGACACCTCCAGCGCCGTGGCCAGCCGGTACAGCGACGACAGTGTGGGGACGGCCTTCTCATTCTCAATCTTGGAGACATAAGTGCGCGGCACCTGCATGCGCAAGGCGAGCTGGCGCTGGCTCAGGCCCGACCTTTGGCGCAGCCGGCGTATGGCCGCAGCCACTTGCAGATGAGAATGTTTTCCTTCGACTGGTTCGGGCGCGGGTTGAACCACTAGAATGGCGGCCGGCTCGTCTTCGTCGAGCGAGGCCTTGCATTTTCTGCACAAATGGTTATTGGTCCGAAACTGGACGAGATGGCAATGGTCGCAACGTACAACTTCCCGGGAGTCAACCGGGGCCAGAGTTGTGGCCATGAATTTTCTTCGGAGTTGCCAGAGCGGGCGTCACTCCAAAAAACATTGCCGCAAAATGCAGCAACTTGCGTTAGTGTCATGCAAGAAGTTACTGCTGTCAACTTAAAAATGCGGACAAAAACGGCATAATACCCGGTAAATCAGGAGAATATAAGGAGAAAACAGGTAGAAAACCATGATGAACCGTGCATCAGCCTGGAATCTGCTGTGCGAATTCACTCCCTCGGAGAGCCTGCGCAAGCACATGCTGTCGGTGGAGGCTTGCATGCGCGCCTACGCCCGCAAGTTCGGCGAAGACGAGGACAAGTGGGGCATCACCGGGCTGCTCCACGACTTCGACTACGAAAAGTATCCTACGCCCCAGGAACATCCGTTCGTGGGCAGCAAGATTCTGGAAGAGCGCGGTTACCCGGAAGAGGTCCGGCGCGCGATTCTCTCGCACGCCGACTACAGCGGCGTTAAGCGCGAGAGCAAAATGGAAAAAACCCTTTATGCCTGCGACGAGCTGGCTGGGTTCATAACCGCCACCGCACTGGTCAAGCCGGGTAAATCCCTGGCTGAAGTGGAGGCCAAATCGGTGCGCAAGAAAATGAAAGACAAAGCCTTTGCCCGCAGCGTGAACCGCGACGACATCATCAACGGCGCCGCCGACCTGGGCATCGATCTGGAAGAGCATATCGCTTTCTGCATTGAAGCGATGAAGGGCATTGCGGGGGAGCTGGGACTCGCCGGGGCGTAGTTTCCGAAACTGTCTCGCGATGAATATTGCGATCCCGGAAGATCCTCGTCGCCGTAGGGACCCCTCGCTTCGTTTCGAGGCTTCGGAAATTATCCCCGCCAGGGACGTAACACTCGATAGGCAGGCACTGCGGTTGGCGAACTTTTTCTGACCTCGATCAGCTTTCTTTTTAGCAGCCAGCGAATCCCCGTCTGGGCGGCGGTTTTTGACACCCCCACGGAGTCAGCGATGGTTTGATAGCTGGCCTGAACGTGCTCGCGTCTGCCGCGGACTGCCTGGAAGGTCAACCACAGGTAAATGAGAAAACTGGAAGGCTGGCGGTCATGCCCGACCAGGTCACGCATCAGGACATCCACGGCATAGTCATCGATCATCATTGCCTATATCGTCTAACACTATAGCAGGTGCCGCCTGATTCCCTTCACCGGCGCGGCTCTCCTATACTGCGACCAGCAGTCGATCAGGAGGAGAGAAATGATCCGCGGAATTAAATTTGTAAGCGTGCCGGTGAGAAACCAGGATGAAGCACTCAAGTTCTACACGGAAAAGCTGGGCTTCCGGGTGCTCACCGACCAGCCATTCGATGACAAGCAGCGCTGGATCGAGCTTGGAATACCCGGCAGCGAGGGCAAGTTGGTGCTGTTCAATGTAACTGGCGACGAAGAACGGATCGGAAGCCATCAGCCGGTTACATTCTGGAGCGATGACGTCCACGCCACGTCGCGGCTGCTGAAGAGCAGAGGCGTAGACTTTGTCATGGAACCCAAGACCGAGGACTGGGGCACGGCCGCGATCTTCAAAGACCAGGATGGAAATCAGTTCGTGATTTCGTCAAAGAAATGACTCCCGATAAAATTTGAGCCGGGAAAGTTGTTTCAAGGAGGAGGAACCATGGCGTCAACCGGCACTAAGAAAGCGGTCACAGACCTGCTGGCGTCTTATTCTCCGGAAGTAAGGAGTTTGGGCATGGCAACCCGCGAATTTCTTCTGGAGATGATTCCAGGGGTCATGGAACAAGTTGATGTGAAGTCCAAGGTTGTGGGATATGGCTTTGGCACAGGATACAAAGACATGGTGTGCAGCATCATGCCCAACAAAGCCGGTATAACTTTGGGCATCGGCTGGGCGACCGAACTGCCGGACCCACACAAGATTCTTGAAGGAAGCGGGAAGGTGCACCGGCACGTGAAGCTCAAAAGCAAGTCCGACCTGGAAGCTCCCGCGTTGAAAGCAATTCTTAAGGCAGCGATGGAGCGCAGGGAGAAAATCGCGGCCAAATCAAAGGACTGATCAGATCGCGAGATTCTAATTCAGATCACCCGATCACCAGATCACCCGATTCCCTTTCATTCGTAGCGCAGCGCCACCAGCGGATCAACCTTTGTTGCCTGGCGCGCCGGTATGAAGCTGGCCAGCAATGTAACGCCGGCCAGCAAGGCGGTTACACCAGCAAAGATCGCAGGATCCCATGAGGCCACGCCGAACAGCATGCTGCGCATCAGATAAGCGGCTCCGATCCCGCAAAGGATTCCGACCACAGCGCCGGGGACGATCAGTCGCACACCCTGGGCAAGAATCATTCCTAACACGTTGCTGCGTTGCGCTCCTAAAGCCATGCGAATCCCGATCTCCTGGGTTCGTTGGCTGACTGAGTAGGCCACCAGGCCGTAGAGTCCGACGCTGCCCATCACTAACGCCAGGACCGCGAAGCCTCCAGCCAGCCACGACGGATAACGATGCAGGAAAGCTGCCGGAGAACGCTGGATGCGCTCGTCCATGGTCTGAACTTCGAGGGTCACCGCATCGGCGTCAACCTGGCGTATGGCGGCCTGCACTTCGTTGATCAACGCTTCCGGCCTCTGCGCGGTGCGGATGGCCACATTGAAGTAGGTCCGGGGCTCGGCATCCATGGCGAAGTAGATCGCGGGACGGTCGGGAATATCCAGCGGTCCTTCCTTCACATCGCGAACCACGCCAATAATCTGGCGCGGCTTTTGCGTCGGCGAGAAGGTCAAAAGAACCTGTTGCTTGAGCGGGTCAAGTCCGTTCAAGAAAAGGTCGGCAAAAGTTTTGTTGACGATGACTCGCTGCGGCGCGGTGGCGTTGTCTTCGTCGCTGAACCAGCGGCCGGCGATAAGCTGCGCACGCAGGGTCTGGAAGTAATACTGGTCAACGATGCGGCGATTGGCTTCCTTTTCCTGCCCGGTCGCAGGCTGACCCACGATGCGGATGTAATTGGTGATGCCTCCGTTGGAAACGGGCAACCGGCTGCCACTACCCACCGCCAGCACTCCGGGCAAGGCACGGATTCGCTCCAGCAGCGCGCGATGAACCGCCACTTGTTGAGCAGGCTCCTTGTAATGGTTGTCGGGCAGGGCCACCGCCATGCCCAGGAGATTGGTGTGATCGAAGCCGGGATCGACTTGCAGAAGGCGGTAGAGGCTCTTGACCAGTAGTCCCGATCCGGCCAGCAGCACCAGGGCGACGGCGACTTCTGCCACCACCAGTGCGGAAGCAAAGCGTCTCCACGGGCCGGCAGCGGAGCTACGCGTCCCGTCCTTCAGCGCGCCCTGCACTTCGCTACGCGAGGCGCGAAGCGCCGGCGCCAACGCAAAGACTACGCCTGTCGCTACGGCAACCGCCACTGCAAATAACATGATGCTGCCGTTGATGGGCAGGTGCTTCAGGTAAGGCAGGTTATCCAGAAAAGATGCGGGAATCATGGCTACCAAGCCCTTCACCAGGGCATAGGAAGCAAACAGCCCGAGCAGGGCGGCGGCAAAAGAGAGCACCAGGCCTTCGGTCAGCATCATCACCATCAGGCGGAGGCGGGTGGCACCCAAGGCAGTGCGGATCGCCATCTCCCGGCTGCGGGAGACCGAGCGGGCAAGCAGTAAATTAGCCACGTTGGCGCAGGCGATCAACAGGAGCATCAGCACCGCGCCCAGCAATAACAGCAGGATCGGCCGAATCTGTCCTACAACGACTTCCAGGATAGGCACGACTGCGGTGCGCAGTTCATAATTCGATTGCGGATATTGCTGGTCCAGGTTCGCGGCCACCACGTTCATCGCGGATGCAGCGGTTTCCCTGGATATGCCCGGCTTAAGCCGTCCCACCACATTCAGCCAGTGCATGTTGCGGCGCTGGAGCCCGTCGCCTTCCGCGTGGGTGGTCAGCCAGACGTCGGGATCGCCCATGGGAGCGAAGTGGAAGTCAGCCGGCAGCACGCCGATGATAGTGGTGGCGGCATCGTCGAGCGTAAGCGGTTGTCCTACAGCGTCCGGTTTGCCGCCGAACTGCTTTTGCCACCAGGCATAGGAGATTAAAGCGTAACGCGGCGCGGCCGCCAGGTCTTCTCCCGGCCGGAAATCGCGGCCACGCGCGGGCTGCACGCCCAGGGTGCTGAAGAAGTTATCCGTGACCAGGGCGGCCGACACCATGTGCGGCGCGCCGACTCCGCGCATGATCACTCCGTTCTGCATGTAACCGGCCAGGCTCTCAAAAACGTGGTTCTGCGCACGCCAGTCGAGGAAATCGGGATAGGAGGCCTCGAACTGCGAGAAGACCTCCATCTGCCGCGTTTCATAGACTTCGAACAGGCGGGACGAGTCGTGGTAGGGCAAGGGCCGGATCAGTGCAGCGTCAACGAAGGTGAAGATGGCGACAGTGGCTGCGATGCCCAGCGTCAGAGTGATCAGGGCTGTTACCGTGAAGCGAGGCGACTTGAGCAAGCTACGCAGAGCATAGCGCAGGTCCTGGGCAAAGTGTTCCATGCGACACCTCTCCCTACAGATTCCGTACTGGTAATCAGACCGCGCTACGTAGCGAAAGTAAGCTTAGGCCGGCAGTTTTTTCGGTTTGTCCGGGCCAATGAATCGGGTTGTCAGGAACAGAAAAAACGGCGCCGGGCCACCGGTCCGAAACAAGAGGTACAATGCTCACCGTTTTCGAAGTCAAAAAGGAAATCACGGATTGAGAATGATGCCATGTCCAGCGAATCTTCTTATCGTCCGCCTGATCTGACTGGCCGCGTCGCGCTGGTTGCCGGCGCCACTCGCGGCGTGGGACGCGGCACCGCGGTCGCTCTCGGCGAAGCCGGGGCAACCGTCTACTGCACGGGCCGCAGTTCACGCGCCAATCGTGTGCCGAGAAACGGGGACGCCAAGATTTCGCCCTTCGACCATGCGCGCCGGCCAGAAACCGTCGAAGAGACGGCGGAAATGGTTACGGCACGCGGAGGCCACGGGATCGCCGCTGTTCTTGACCATACCGATGCAAAACAAGTCCAAAAGCTAATCGCGCAAATTCGCGACGAGCGGAGCAGTTTGCACGTCCTCGTAAACGACATTGCCGAGATCATCCCGCAGGATTTTGGGAAAACGTTCTGGCAGCTGAATCTGGAGAATGGCTTCGCAAATCTTCATAACTTTCTCCACGCGCACCTCATCACCAGCCACTTCGCCGCTCCCCTCCTGATCGAGACCGCGGAAAAAGCCGGGGTAACGGGACTGATCGTGGGAATTGGCGACGGCGATTCCTACACCTACCGCGGCCATTTTTTCTACGACTTCATCAAAACCAGCGTGATTCGCATGGCTTTTGCCATGGCGCGTGAACTACGCCGCAAAAACGTCGCTGCTGTCGCATTAACGCCCGGCTTTCTCCGCTCCGAAGCCATGCTCGAGCACTTCGGCGTGACGGAAGCAAACTGGCAAGATGCCGTCAAGAACGATCCGAACTACGCCGAATCGGAGACGCCCCTCTATGGCGGCCGCGCCATTGCTGCCCTCTCAGCAGATCCCAATCTGCTCAAGAAATCCGGCCGCGTCTTCAGTTCCTGGGGGCTGAGTGACGAATATGGCTTTTGCGACGCCGATGGGCGCCGTCCGCATTGGGGCCGCCACTACATTTCCAAATACGGCGACACCATAAAGTCCTGCGGCGATACTTTCTACGAGCACTGGTTCGGCGGCGCCGTGGACGTCCTATTCCCCGACTGGCCGTAGAACCTGCTCCTGCTCCAGCCTGTAAACAAACTTTCTCTAAACCAAATTGTCTCAACCAGCCAGCTTTCGCATCCAGAAGCTGCACGGCCAGACGTTCCTGCCGTCGAGTGTCGGCGTGAAGGTACGGATATTTTCCGGCATTCTCAAATAACTGCCGGCCCAACCGGGAAAGTATTTCTCCAACTCGGCGGGATGGAAGAATTGCATGGCGCTGCTCGCCCACAGCACTTGAAAAGCGCGATTATACGAGAGAAATGCCTCCAGCAGGTACTGCTCTCCCCAGAAACACAGGTTGGTCATCACGAACTTCTGCGGATAATCGGCCGGCAGGAAGATGTCATGAACGTGAATCACCACTCCCGGCCGCAGTTTCGGCAGGATCCGGAGATACTCGTGGATGACATCGCTATCCATGGCAACCACGTGGCTGGAGTCGATAAACAGAATGTCGCCACGTTCTAACGTCGTGAACACTTCCATCGGAACTTCCTGGACTCTCCGCATGGCGAGTTTGGAAAGGCCGGGGAAGCCGTGCCGCAGTACGGCATCGGGGTGGGGTTCGATAGACATCAACTCTCCGTTCCGGCCTTCCTCCGCATTGCGACGCAGCGCCGCTGCGAGCAAGCGCGTGGTCTGCCCGCTGCCAATCTCGACGATCCGGCGCGGCAGCAGATAACGCACCATGGCATAGGCAACTTCCGCATCCACGCGCTCGAAAAACCCGTTGTTGAAATGATATTGGTGAGCGCATTCTGTTGCTTGCTCGGGAAAACGGCATTCGGCGCAGAACGGCAGAAGTCCGGCCTCCAGCACCAGCAATTGCTTATCAGGCTGAAGGCTTACAGCGTCGGAAAGGGAGCAGGCCCTCCAGTCCTTTTGTGAAAGCATCTCGAGATCGGGGATCGGCCAATAAAAATGACGGGGCGTAACATTGATTCCCAGCTTCTGGCAGGCCCGGAACACTCGAGCCGCCCATACGCGGGCCCATGGCGTGCGCGTTACAACCTGGAGCAGGGGCCGGAACACCGGCAAGCTAAGAGTATAGGACATCCTGAATCCATCTCTTGGCCGCCCCTAAAAGCTGCCTATGAAGGCTTCATGGGTGTAGAGGCGGCGCTCGCCCATCAAGATCACGTTCCAACTGAAAGAGCACCTCCTCAGCGGTGGCGGTGTGCTCGATCATGAACATCACGAGAACCAAGGAAGAACATGATCGTCCTGGAGTTAGAGTTATGCTTTCTAGTTTGATGTAGCCGGATAAAGGAAGGTCGGCCCGCTGCCGCGGCCTGCCGGTAAACTCTGCTTTCACCAGGATCAACAAAACAAGATCAACCAACAATCGCCAGGCCTGGCAGAACCGAAAGAGAGTCAGCGGACACCTTGGCAATCCTTACGCGCACTCTGAAGCCCAGGTATGTTTTGAATCTTTGACGCGGCCCTCCGCCCAGGGCGGCTCAACCTGGTAAATCGAAAGCCAGCCTTGCACACGACGGACACGTCTCGCGCTTCATTTGTCTTCGTCTGGGGGGGGTTGCGGTGACGGATGCTGGCTCATGCGGATTTCAGTTCCGTGCTCAAAGCTAAAGCTCACGTCTTCCATGAGCTGATTGATCAGGAAGATGCCCCTTCCGTGGCTTGCCAGAAGGTTCTGCCCAACGATTGGGTTCGGCAGCTGGCGTGGGTCAAAACCCGAACCGCTGTCCTTCACCATAATGATCACGCCGTTGTCCGGTTGCAGAGCAACACAGATGCGCACGGATTTGGTTGGGTCGGAACGGTTGCCGTGAATGATCGCGTTGATCAACGCTTCCCGCAGCGCGAGGTCAATGCGTTCGATCTCTTCCGAGCTGTAGGCGCTACGGATCAAAACGATAATTTTCGCTACGGTGTCATCAACGACTTTGATGTTCGATGGAATGACAGTATCGAGCTTAAACACGAGTTTATCGGTTCCGAATTCGCAGCTCGGTGGAGTCTGCTCCGGCTCTGTCATATATCTAGGAGGGATTCTCAGCAGCCCAAAAGGTTTCAGCTCTGAAAACCCGTTCCGATGATTCTAACGGACGCAAACGATTTTGCGTGCAAATTACCTGGCTTCAGCCGGCTTTTGCCACCGAGGTCAACTATTAAGTATTTTCACCGTCAACAACTTGGAACATTATCTTCGTTCCATGTCAAGGAGAAGAGGTCACCTACCGGTTCCACCAGTTTTCAATGACTTACACACAGTCAATGGCTTTTTGCAGGCCACAGGCGTTTGGGGAGCAAATAGGTGAACCCCATGAAGATCTCCCAGCGGGTGCTGGTGGCGGTAAGGCCGCGGTTGAAACCTCCGTCGAGAACCAGATTGCGGTTCACGGTGTATGAGGGAGCAAAGAGAAAGCCGGCAGCGTTGGAAAGTAGAAAGGGCTGCGAGAAGTGCCAGATCTCCGCGGAGAGCGTGAGACGGCCGGCAACGGGATGGGACACCGAGAGCGTTTGGCCGAATTGCGCACGGTGGACGATCCCGCTGTCGTTGATCTGCTCGGTCACGATTGCGTTGGTATCGACATGAAACTTTCGGACATCAAAACTCACCAGGAGCAGACCCGATTGGCGATTGGTGCCGATGTCCAATTCAGGCGCAGGGCTGGCATACAAACGGCGGAAGTAGCTGACAGAGACGGTAGGGCTGCCGTGTTCCCCGCGACGCAAAACAGTTTGCAGTCCGGCGAAAACTTCTCCCGGCTCCGAATCGTTGCGGTTACCCAGATCGGATAGCACCATGGGTTCGGTCTGGAGGATCAGTTCGAGCCGCCGGGAAAGCGAGAGTTTGACGTCGAGTTGGTTGCCGGTGCGATTCGAGAATTCGCCCGATTTTTCGGCACCCAGAGTACCCGTTTCGAATTGCAAGTAACCGACCGGAGTCAGCGTGGCGGGAGTGGAGACGGTGGGCCGCCCGGGATTGGCTTCAACCTCCGCAGCGCCGACAGCGCCTTCCACGGCGGTAGCCGCTTGGGCCCGTGCGGGAGAATGCGTAGAGACCACCAGAGTCCAGAGGAGAAGAATCAATCTGGCCGTTTTCAACCCCACCCAACAACAGGTCATGTGATCTCTTCTCTCGTTCTCCCCGTATAGTTAAAGAATATTAATTTGTGGTGGGCAGTTTATAGGCGGAGCCGAGGCTGCCAAGCAGGGGATTACTCTAGTTTCACGGGAAAATTGCGGTGGGATGGCCGGAAGGTCCCAAGATTATAGGAAATGAATATTCTTTCAAGAGGAAACGAATATTCTCTTCTTCATATATTGATTATTAAGTTTTGATATGGATTTTTGTAAAATTGTAAAATTTATGGTGCGGCGTGTTTTAATATTATGATTCACAAATCTTGACCACATTTAAGTTGACAATGCCTTTCAACCGGGACTAAAAGAGTCGGCTAGCGGGCGAACCAGGCCTTGGGTTGTAAACATTAAGCGGGAGCCAGCTGAACGACATGGACCAGAAAAGAAAACTCGTGCGCAAGTGGTTCAGAGTTCTGGCGGCAGTAACGGTTTGCCTGGCTATAGTGTACCCGCTGATAGAGGCGATGGATTGGACCCCCATCACGGATGGGGGTACTGAACTCGAGATCCTAACCTTCCTTTTTGTCCTGGCAATGCTGGTTGCATTGGTCCGGCTGGTGCTGCTTGCCGTGCAGATGCTGATATGGGGATCGATTCAGCAAGCCGGTCCGCAGGCAACGATCGACCGATGTCGGCCTTTGTTTTCGATGGTCCGCCCGCCTGGTCTTCACCCTTTTCTTCCCCTCCGCATCTGATTTACCGGTCTGGCCCGTCCTTTTTGTGTGTCAACATAGGCTGACAACAATACCCATTGAGGCGGAGCGTATGCCGGAAGATTATCGCATTCGTAAAATCTTGAAATACATTGAGGTTGACCCGTCAAAGTCCATTGCTGAGCTGGCGCGCATGGTTAGCCTCAGCAGCTCGCGGCTGGGTCATCTATTCAGCGTGCAGGTGGGGATCGATCTGGACAACTTTTTGAGGAACGCGCGTCTGGATAAGGCCGCGGAGCTGCTGATGCAAACTGAACTCTCGATCAAGGAGATCTCCGCCAAAGTTGGTTACAGCCATGCTTCGAGCTTTGATCGCGTGTTCAGGAACCGGTTTGAGACTGAACCGGCGGATTATCGCAGGCAGCACCGTGAATAGGACGCGGGATCGGGCGTGGCGTTGAGACCTCTTCCAAGGCAGCAAACGAAGCTAAGCAATGGCGGCCGAAGCTCCGCACTTTTCAGTGACTGGGCGGCGGTATTGCGAACATCCCTCGGCGAGCACATCCGGGGAGTGTCGCAATTCGCGGTGAACCGGGTCAACACGTGAGTGCGGGAAGCAGGGGGCGGCAAGATTGTTCGATGTGTTTTTAATTTGACGCATAAGTTCAGCTGACTTGAAAAGGGTTGGGTGTTGCGAGTGATTCACCCCATTTTTGTAGGGCAAATGCAAACAATCATGGCAGGAAATGCGATCAAACCGACTAAAGGATTTGAATCGTACAAGAAGATAGCGGCTGTAGCTAACAAATAGCCGGTACAGCTAAGCTGTGGCGATTGACTCCAGGGTACAGCTGCTGGCACATTGTTGGGAAGTCGAAGCAACGCCAACCTGGGCGGGCAAAAGAGCTGTTCTTTCTTCGCGGGCCCGAAGTGTTTGTCCGTGTCAGGTTGTCAACAGGGAGAAGATTGGTTGAGCGGGCCAACAATTATTGATCCTGCCAATCGATACGAATTTAGCGTGTTGACAGAAGCCCCATCCGATCACCAGCTAACATTCGACCAGGCATAAGCAGAAGCGTGCACGCAAGCAGATTGCGGGCAGTCACTCCAACTCGGGCGGGAGAAGAAGGCACACCGGCCGAGTTAAGCGATGTCCAGTTTTGTCACCGGTACACCGGGACCTGAACCGGATCGTGAAAGGGGAATTCAATGTGCGCGTTTCGTTCTCTCCTGAGGAAGAACGGAGCTACGCCGGTGCCATCGAACGATGTAACGGCCGAACGAATTGGTGCGGGCGGGGCAGATTCGAGAAATGGAACCATCAATGTAGGCGACCTGATTCCAACCACGCGGGAAGAGCGGTTACGAAGAGTTTTGCATGTGATCGAAAAGGAGCCGCATCGTCATATCCATGAACTGGCGCTGGAGTGCAACCTGAGTCAATCGCACCTGCAGCACCTGTTCAAGCAGCATACGGGTTTCCGATTGGGTCACGTGCTGAACCAGCGAAGGCTGGAGCGGGCAGCCGAGTTACTGTTGCATAGCAACATGAGCGTGAAGGAAGTTGCATCCGCGGTGGGCTACGAGCACACATCGAGTTTCAGCAGGGCGTTTATGCGCTACTTTCGCACTGCGCCGACCCAGTATCGAAAGCGGATCAGCGAGCGCGAAATGCTAAGAAAAAACCTCTGCGGCTAAGTGTTTGCTCTTGGATGATGAGAAGAACAGAGTTAAGTTTAAAGCTCCAACGCGTTACGCAAAGACTTGGGCGGCTTAATGGGTTGGAGTGCTCTCCGCACTGGTTGCGGGAGGAGCGCTCTTCCGTTAGACCGTCCCAGTTGTGTTTTGGTACCTGGTATTTAGTCCTTGGGACTCAGCTTCACCTGGCAAACTTGCGGGCTTCAATTCTCTCCACTCTACATGGTGCAATCCCATCGGAAACATCACCCCAGGCGCTTCCGTCCAACTCTTGAGAATTATTCAACTGCGTGTTAATCGAAATGCTGATGTGCCGTAAATTGTGAATACCCTTCCGTCTTTTTGACGTGCCTTCCTTCCACAGGGGCCTGCACAGAATGCTAACGAAAAGCTGTTTCGGCTAACGCTTTGCTCTTTGCACGGGCCAAGGCCAGCGGTAAAGTTACGCGTCCTCAAACTCACGCTGCGCTGTGATGCGTGAGAGGTCTGATAAGACAGGAAATGTGAATCGTCCGACCAATTGAACTGAATGCCGGCACCGTCGTCTGTTCCCAAGACGCTGTTCGGCCCAACGCAAGAGGAGGCAGGAAATGTACAAGAACGTATACGGAGAGAAAGTCTCCAGGCGGCGGTTTAAAGAGATGGAAGAAGCCGCTAAGAACCGGCGCGAACTGATCGCGGCCGGACTAACCAGCCGGCGCGACCTCTTTAAGATGGGGCTGCTGACAGCAGGCGGTATGCTGGTGGCCAAGAGCGGCCTGAGCGCCAGGGCTCAGACAACGACCCAAAAGCCTCCGAGCGGGGGCGGAAACAATACGAGCCCCGGAACCAATCAGAACTGCGTGCTGGGCAACCAGCAAGGAAGTCCGGCGACAACTCCGTTCATCAATGAGCTGCCGATCATCCCGGTCGCCCAGACGGTGAGGTCACTGTCTCCGACGCCTACCTTGAATCCGAACGTGAATGCCGGGGAAGTGCGCGCTGCTGCCTTTCAGGCGCCCGGGATCGACTCTAACCGCTTCCCAGTAGTGCCAAGGACTCTGTACCAGTTCAACCAAAGGCAGTTCAGCCACCAATTTGCTCCGAACGATCATCTGAACAATCTGCGACCTCAAAATATCTGGGGCTTTGACGACAACAGCGGCCGCGGCACACGGAGCCCGGGATATGTCTACCACGCGCGCTATGGCTGTCCGCAGTTGACCCGCAATATCAACTCGCTGCCCAACAGCTCGCAGGTGAACAACACCGGATTTGGTATGCCGCAGGTTACCACCCACCTGCACAATGCGCACAACCCGTCAGAGAGCGACGGCAACCCGTGCGACTTTTATCCTCAGGGGAAATTCTGCGACCAGTATTACCCCAACGTTCTGGCGGGATTCAATTCCACCAACAAGCCGGAGGGCGATATCAATGAGTCGCTGAGCACGCTGTGGTATCACGATCACCGCGTGGACTTCACATCCCAGAACACCTACAAGGGACTGGTCGGTTTCTACCTGCTGTTCAACGAGCACGATACCGGCAACGAAAATACGGGCTTCCGTCTGCCCAGCTTCGTCCCCAATGCCAGCGACGCCGAACACACTTTCGACATACCACTGGCCTTCGCCGACAAAGTATTCGATTCCAGCGGCGACCTGGCCTTCGATCTTTTCAATCTCGACGGCATTCTGGGCGACAAGTTCGTCGTGAACGGCATAATCAACCCGGTCGCGCACGTCGCCGCCCGGCGATATCGCTTCCGCCTGTTGAATACCGGCCCATCTCGTTTCTACGAGTTCTTCCTCACCGGCAACGTCAACGGTGCAGGCAGCCCGACAACGAACCCGTTTTGGCTGATCGGGACCGATGGCAACCTGATTCCGGCTCCG
>Ga0126378_10002409_pt1 | contig 13852 bp, 23 predicted proteins | sample PanSoiMetPlot_23_FD_92587 | JGI IMG/M metagenome (GOLD analysis project Ga0126378, IMG submission 92587) | Tropical forest soil microbial communities from Panama - MetaG Plot_23 | ecosystem: Environmental > Terrestrial > Soil > Tropical forest > Bulk soil | place: Panama | collected 2016-02-17 | reverse complement strand
CGCCGCCGTCGGCGAACGCCGATGCGTCGGCGCCGCAGTACAGATGGGTCGGCGCGCGGCGATCGTCGCTGTCGATGATGAACCGGCAGTCGGTGCTGCCCAGCTCCAGCAAGTTGCGGCCGACCGCATTGGGCGGCACCGGCGGCACCACGATCGGCGCTGGCGGCCGCGGCCCGGCGGCGTTGCGATAGCGCGGCGGCTTGCGCACGCGCTTTTTTGGCGGCGGTGGCGGTAACGGTTTTTCCACGATCAGTCCTCTGTTGCGCAGCCGCCAGATGCGGCCGCAAACGGCGTTGCGAGTGCGCCCGACAAGCCCGGCAATCTGCTGGGTGGTCGCCCCGGTATTGTGCTCGCGCATGATGATGTCGTCCTCGGTGGCGGTCCACAGATTGTCGATATTGCTGGGCATCTTGCACCTCTATTGCCTAGGCAAATAAGTGAGCCTATCTTATTCGGCTAACCCGGAGCAAGTCTGATGATCTACTATTACGAGGAGTTCGCCAGCGAGGCCGACGCCGAAGCCTGGCGCGAGCAACAGTATATGGCCTATCACCCGATGGGCTACTCCACCCACATCCGCATCGAGCAAGACCCCTTCACCAAGAAATGGATCGCGCGCGGCTCCCGCGCCGAGAGCTGTGACTGACATGCCGGATCCCGAGCGCAAAACCATTTCCGCCACCCAAGCGCCGGCGCTGTTCAACGCCTCGCCGTACACCACGCGCTGGATGCTGTACCACTACCTGCGCGGCAACAATGTCGAGCCGGCGCCGACCTCGCGCATGAGCTGGGGCACCAAGCTGCAGCCGCTGATCCTTGAGCAGGCCCAGGCCGATCTGAAGCTCGACATTACGCCCAATTTTGCCCACAGCTACGTGCGCTCGCAGCACGGCGCGCTCGGCTATACCGCCGACGCCACGGTGTGGTGCCCCGATCGCGGCCGCGGCACCGTCGAGGCCAAATGTTGCTTCGACATGGCAACCTATATGCAAGTCTGGGGCGGCGGCGAGCGGCCACCGCGCCACGTCGAACTGCAGCTGCAGCAACAGCTCACCGTCGGCGACGGCGCCATGCCGTTCGCCTGGGGCGTCATCGCACTGTGGGTGTGCGGCGAGATGAAATATTTCGAGCGCACCCGCGACGACAAAGTTAGCGAGAGCCTGATTACCCAGGCGCTCGCCATGCTGGCCGATGTCGAGCACGCCCGCGAGCCCGAGCCGTTCGGATCAAGCGCCGAGCTGCCGATCCTCGCCACGCTGTTCCCGGTCGTCAAAGGCAAAGAGCTGGACCTGCGCAAGCACGAGCACGGTGCCGGCATCGCGCAGATGGCGGCCGATTATAAAAACTGGAAAGGCCAGGAAAACTTTTTCCAAAAAGCCGCCGGCGACGCGCGGGCGAAATTGCTGGCAATCGCCAAGGATGCCGAAACCGTGCTGCTACCCGGCGCCATGCTGACGCTGTCGACCCGTCATGTCAAAGAACATATGCGCAAGGCCTCGACCTCGACCACGCTCAAAGTCACGCTGGAGAACGACAATGGTCGACAACCGGAAAATGAAAGCTGATCCGAGTATCGTCTACCAGTACCACCCCAACGGCATCGAACGCTGCGAGCTGTGCGCGATGTACCGGCCGAACAGCGAATGCTCGGCGGTGCACGGCTACATCGCCCGCAACGGCTGGTGCCGGATTTTCGAAAGCCTCAACGCATTGCGATTGCGCAAATGACGCATCTGCGCTACGGCCCACGGTTTCGTCACACCGGCATCGCGAGGGCCGATGCCGATGCCGACACGCTAGCACTCGGCAAACGCCTGGCGCTGGACGGCAGCAGGCATCGCGATCGGCGCGAGCGCAACAGCGAACGCGGCGAGGACTGGCGCAACGAGCTGGAAGATCACAAGCGCCAGGCCGACAGAGAATATCCCGACCACAGCAACGAAAATGACGAGCTGGCAGCCGCCGAACAGCGCATGGTCGATCGCCTGGTCAAAGCCATCGAGATGATTTCGTTCGGCATCGCCGAATTGTCGGAGCTGTACAGTCGGCGCACGATCCAACGCCGCGAAAGTGCCAATAATCCGCTCGGCTGCTCGCTGTCGAGCCTCGCCGATTTGACGCGCACCATGGCGCGGTTTGCGCGCCAGCCAGTGCCCGAATTTGCCACGTTCCGGCAACCCGGCAGCAGCCAGCCGCTCGGCCGGCATCGCTGCGCCAGATGCAGTGAATTATTTGAACCAGGCCCCGGCGAGATTTACTGCGAGGTCTGTACCTTCCGCGTCGAGAATATCCGGCAAGCGTCCGAGCAACGCCGCACGCGCGAACGGTTTGCTGCCGAGCAGGATCTGTTCACCAAAGAATTAAGCAAGGCGATCGGCAAACTCGAAAAGCGATTAAGAGGAGATGACGATGCATGACACTGCTGACATCCGCGCCAAAATGCTGAAACTGTGGAAGCTGCTTGACGACAACAAAATTACCGCGACGCAAGTGCGCTTGCACATCGGCATCGCTCGCGTGATCCTCGAAACCCTCAAAGTCGAGATGGCGGCAGCGCATCTTAACAAATCAACTATCGATCCGGTTTCGGTCGAAAGCATCCGGTTGCTGCGCGCCGATAAAGTGAGAGCACAATGACGTTTTCGCGCGAGGAAAAATTGGCGGAAATTGCCCGCGAGATCGCGCTGCGGCGCAATTTTTATCCAAACTGGATCCGCAAAGGCAATCTGTCGGCCGAACAAGCCGATCGCCGCATCGCCATCCTGCTGGAGATCGCCAAAGATTATGGGGGCCACGGCGATGAGCACTGATCTGATCACGCTGGAACGCTCGTTCGAACCGCTGGCGCCGAAATTTGCCGAGGTGCTCACGGTGCCGGGCGTGTCATTGACGCCGGCGCGCCTGATCCGCTCGGTGCTGATCTCGTGCGAGCGCACGCCGCGCTTGTTCTCGTGCTCGCAGCAATCGCTGTTCAACGCCGCGATGAGCGCCGCCTGCCTCGGCCTGGAGGTCGACGGCGTCACCGGCCAGGCGTTTTTAATTCCGTTCGACGTCCGCGGTACGCTGACCGCCCAGCTCGTCATCGGCTACAAGGGCTACAACACCATGGCCGCCCGCTCGGGGCTGACCATCACCGGCGAGGTGGTGCGCGACGGCGACAAGTTCGACTTTGATGAGGGCGAGGGCTGGGTGCGCCACCGCAAGATCCTCGGCAAGCCGGGCCGCCGTATCACCGCGGTGTGGGCCAAAGCGGCGGCCCTGGATCGGCCTGCCGTGGTCAAGGTACTCGACATCGAGGACATCCTCGCCATCAAGCGGCGAAGCCCCGGCGCGCGAAAGAACGATAGTCCATGGAACGACGAGGCGATCGGCTTCCCGGCCATGGCCGAGAAAAGCGGCAAGCGCCGCCTGGCCCGCGCCATGCCATTGAACGTCATGCAGCTCGCCGCCCGGCTCGATGAAGCGGTCGAGGAGCAGGGCATCGCCGCCCACATCTCGCCCGACCGCGGCGTCATTGTCGACCAGGCGCCCGAGGCGGCCGTGCAGCCGACGGCTGTCGAATTGACCGACCAACAACAGGTGCAGCTGTGGAAGGGCGAGCCACCCGGCGAACTCGATCTCGGCCCGCGCGATAGCGCGCCGAGCACCACCGACAAACTCGCCGAGCACGATCGCGAGCTGGGCAAACGCGCCGCCGAGGGCATGAAATCGCTGGAGGCCTACTGGGCCACCATGCCGCGCGAATATCGCATCAATCTGAAATCGGCGCTGGACCGCCGCCACAAGCCGGCGGCATTAAGGGCAGACGAGAACAATGCGAAGCCTTAATCAACAACTGGCGCTCGATCTCTCCGAGATCCTGCGCGAGCCGAGCTACATCTATGTCGACAGCATCGAGCCCGAGCGCGATCGCCTGCCGGTGTCGCGCGGCCTGATCGAGGGCATGATCGAGGCCTTCGAATTGGCCGACAAACGCATCACCACGCTCAACACCATGTGCGGGGCGCTGGCGATCGCGCTGTCGGAGATCCTGTTGGAACCGAGCACGCGCGATCTGCCGGTGGTGCAGAATGCGCAAGCCATCCTCGCCAAAGTCAAGGCACTGACCAATGTCTGAACAGCACCGCAACATCACCCACAAAAAATTCTGCCCCGGTTGCGACCATTATCACGAGGCCGCGCCCAACAACGGCATGTGCTTGAAGGACCCGCCGGTGCCGGTGCTGATCGGTATCGCGCAAATCGCGCCGGTCATCGCCCGCGAGAGCCATCAGGTGCAGCAGAAACCCGTCGTGGTCGGTTATTATCCGCCGGTCGGGCCGAACGAAACCTGTTCGTTCTGGACACCGCGCACCGAGGGGGAAGCATGACCGAGGACGAACTGCAGGCCGCCGCCGATCGCGGCGAATTACGCGTGCGATCCAACGAGCAATTGCGCGCCCAGCTCGCGCAGACCGAGCGGCGCTGGATCGTGATGCAAGTGAAAGAGATCGCCACCCACCAGGCACTGACGCCGGATCAGTTCAAAGATTTGTGCAATTTCATCCGCGAGTTTACGCAACCAGACCCGCGTCCGCCGGCGCCGGATAAATAACCTGAACCTCGTCGTCGGTCTGGATCCCCAACTCGCGCATCAGACCAGGTGAAATATCGGCCAGCCGCCCGGTCGAGGTGTGTGGCCCCCAATCTGCCGGCGCCGCAGTAGCACCGCGGCCGGTTTTCGGCGCATAAACGTGCGCCAGCTCGGGACCGGCCAGGCGGGTTTTTGGGAATTGCGCATAGTCCCAGCGCAGCGCCAGGTAGTGCTTGTCAGGATCGAGCCGGCGCGCCAGGCCGGTGGTGCCGGCCGGCTGATGCGGCAGAAAAATCGACGGCTTGGTTTTTACGTCGTAGATGAATGCCAGTCCCTCGCTGGGCGACACGCCCATGTCAGAAGGGCCGCCGAACCAGCTCACCTTGCCGCGCACATTGAGCACCGTAGCTGGCGCCGCCTCGGCCTCGGCGGTCGGCGCGATCGCGCCGGCGATCGCCTGGGCGATGTCGTCAAAGTGCTGCTGATAGGCCTCAACGTCGGCCGCCGCGTCGACGAAGCAAATTTCCAGCAGCACCGCCGGCTGCAGCGTGCCGTTTAAGAAAAATAAATCCGAGCGCTTTTTGATGCCGCGATTAATCAGGCCGCTGACGCTGCAGATCGCATCAGTGATTTTTTGCGCCAAGCCGGCCTGGGTCAGGTACAGGGTTTCACAACCGTAGCCGCCGTCGGTCGGCCGGTAAGCATTGAAATGGACCGACATCGATAGATCGTATTTGCCGCCCCATTGTTTGTTGTGCCAGTTCACGATCGCGTTGAGGTTGGCGCTTTGCGTGGTCGATACGTCGTCGTTGAACGTCACCACCTCATGGCCATTGAGCTTGAGATATTCGGCGACCGCCGGCACCACCCGGCGCGCCTCGTTGACCTCGTCGAGCCCCCACGGCGGCGGCCCAGCGGCGCCGCGCACATATTTGCCGTGACCGCTACTGATGGCGATTTTCATCGTCGTGCTCCCTTGGATCTGGCAACGGCAGCGGCGGCAAGAATGATGATCGGCCGCCGATATGACACTGGTCGATCAGCTTGTGGATCAGAACGTCTTGCGCTTCGTAACGCTGGGTGGTGCGAATGTTAAGCGCATGCGCGCCAAGGCCGACCGCAACCACGAAGATGATATTCATCACGATCAGTGCCAGCGCGATTGGCTGCGAGCGCAGCGCCTCGACGACGCCACTGGCAACCTTGGCACCTTCCTCGACCGCGCCGGGGTTCATCATCGCGCTAGCCGTAAAATCAGAGCGCGGGTGCGCGGGTCATTGACCATGCTCAAATGATTTGAGCCGAGCGCGCCGGCTGACACGGTGTAATTGGCGCCGATCGGCGACACCGGATCGAGCGCCACCGCAACGCCGTGATTGGCCGCCGCCAACGCCGCGCAGCGCCCGGCACCGAGCGAGTGGCCGACATAAATCGCGCCCGGCACCGATCGCTCCATGACCACCGGCACATGATGGGCGTGCAGCCAGGCGCCGAGCTGGTCGACCGGGTAGGTAATCATCAGCCCGTAACACAGCACCACGGTTTTCATGCGCTCCTCCTATTGCCAATGCGCCAGGACGATGATGCGCCCAGCGGCGCCGGCGGCGCCATTACTAGTGATGCCGCCCGTACTGGCAGCTCCCGCGGCGCCGATAGCGATAGGATAGCTCGCCGCCGGCGGCGAAATGAAAAACTCAACATACTCGCCGCACCCCCCGCCCCCGCCGCACTCGACGCCATTATCGCCGCCGCCGGCACCGCCACACCCGGTATTGGCAATGCTCGCGCCGCCATTGCCAGCCGCAACGCCGCGGCCCTGGCCGCCAAATGGGCCGACACCGCCAAGACCGCCGGGCCATCGAGGTGTAGGTCCGCCCGCATTGGAAATGCCGTCGTTGCCGCGGGCGCCGGCAAGTCGCCGGCGCAACACGCCGCTGCCGTTGACGCCGCCGCTACCGCCGGCGCCGCCGGGGCCGGGCGAGCCAAAGCCAGGGCACGGTTGCCCGCCGCTGCCACCGAGTGCGGTCCAACTGTCAAATGACGTGGTGCCACCGGCGCCGCCGCCGGTGCCGCTATTATTCGAGCCGCCGCCGCCGCCGCCGGCAATCATGCGGACATGCAGATAGAGCGGCAGGCGACCGCCTTGCAGCGGCGTCGTGTAAGTGACGCCCGAGATCAAATTGGCGGGCACCGGAATAAAACCAGCGGTCGCTGGCACCGATGCCTGTTCAAGCACAAAGCCGCCGGCACCGGCATTGAGCGATTGCACAAAAATCAAAACATACTCTTGACCGCTAGTGATCGAACCGTTGCCGGCTTGAGTGAGCATGTCGCCGTTATAGACATTGAGCGCGGTTAATCCGGCAAACGTCGCCGTCACCGCCGCAGTCGAATTGCTGGTCGCGACAAACCGCGCCGCGGTAAAATTTTGATACGAGGTAAAGGCCGGCGCGTTGCCGATCGGCGTCAAGGTGATGGCGTTGGTGCCGGCCGCAGTGCATGGCACCGCGACCATCTGCGCGATCTGCGTGAACATCGCATCGAACAGCGCCAATAACTGATTGCCGGCAGAAAGTTTGGCAAAGGTGGTCGGCCACGGCATCGGTTATCTATTGCCAGTAAGAGGTAATTTCGATCGCACCACCGGCGCCAGCGCCGCCATTATTGGTGCCGCCGACGCCAGCAGTGCCGGCGGCGCCGATCGCGTAAGTGTAACTAGCGGCCGGCGAGCTGATGATAAACTCAAGATACTCTGACGCGCCGCCGCCGCCGCCGCAACGTGTTGCGGTACTGCCGGCACCGGCACCACCGGACCCGCTGTTTGCCTGCGCGGCACCGCCGGTGGCGCCGCCAATGCCGGCGCCGCGCCCGCCGAACGGCGTGCCTGCGCCCTCACCGCCATCAAATGAACTACTTGCGCTGCCTGTGACCACACCGTCGTTGCCGCGCCCGCCGGTAATCCGTACCACCAAAGTGCCGGTGCCGCTGGTGCCGCCGCTGCCGCCGAGGCCGCCGGCGCCGGGGCTTGTCGTGGAGCTGGAAAAGCCGCCGCCGGTGCCGCCAACCGTTGTCCAATTGGTAACATTGGTGAACGATGTAGTGCCGCCGGTGCCGCCGGTACCGGCGGTATCGCCGCCGCCGCCACCACCACCGCCGACCATGCGGACATACAAATAAAGCGGCAGCTTGCCGCCGGCAGTCGGTGTCGTGAACGTGGTGCCAGAGGTCAGCAAGCTCGCTTGCGGCGCAAAGCCGCTCGATCCGGTGCCGCCGATCGCGGCGCTTTCAAGCACAAAGCCGCCGGCACCGACATTGAGCGATTGCACAAACACCAAAACATATTCCTGGCCGATGGTGATGGCGCCGCTGCCGGCCTGCGTTGCCAGATCGCCGAGATAGACATTGAGCGACGCCAGCGTGCCGAATTGCGCGGTGATTGCGCCGGTCGAGGTGTTGACAGCAACAAAGCGCGCGCTGGTGAAATTCTGATAGCTGGTGAACGTCGGCGCCGCGCCGATCGGCGTGAGCGTCAGCGCATTGGTGCCGGCCGCGCTGCAGGGAATGGCGCACATTTGCGCGACTTGCGTGAACATGGCGTCGAACAACGACAGCGGCTGCACACCGGCCGCCAGGTTGGCGAAGATGGTAGGCCACGGCATCGATCACCTCACTGCGGCACCCGGCCGTCATCATAACGCGGCTGCGCAAAACTCGGAACGTGCACGATCAGCTCGGTCTTGCCCGGCACCACCGCCGGCACGTCACCGGCCGGCGCGTGCAGATAAAGTCCGCGCGCGGCATTGAGCGCAAAGATCACTGGCGCAAAATGACCGAGGAAATTTGGATTGGTTTCGACCGCGGTGGCCTGGGTGTCGGTGTTGGGTGATTGCAGCTGCAGGCCGCCGGCGGCGCCGATCGCCCACGGCGTCGCGCCGTAGCGACCGAGAAAATTCATCGCCGCCTCGATCTGCGGAATGTCGTTGGCGCCGGCCTGGGCAGTGAGCAGGATCGCCTGGTTCGATCGCCAGCTCGGCGGCGCGAAGCGGCCGAGCACGTTGACGTTGGTTTCGCTGACCGGCGGCTCGAAATCGGCCGCCTGGCTCAACGCCAACGCCGCGGCGGCGCGCCAGCTCGGCGGCGTAAAGCGGCCGATGTTGTGGACGTTGGTTTCGGCCTGCACCGGCGGCAAATCGAGCGCCGGGTTCTGGTAGATGATGCCTTGTGGGATTGAGAATTTGGTCGGCGTGTAGCGGCCGATCGTGTAAACGTCGGTCGGCGCTTGCGGCACCACGACGATGTCGAGCGCCGGTTGCTGGTAGACGAGCTGCTGCGGCACTTTCCACGGCGCCGGGGCAAAGCGGCCGATGACATGGACGTTGGTTTCAATAACCGCCGGGCCGAAATCCCAGGCCTGTGATTGTGCCAAGGCGGCGCGCGCGTTCCACGGCGGCGGCGTATAGCGGCCGAGGAAATAGGTTTCGGTCTGCGGCGGGATCGGCGGCAGATCGAGCGCCCACGACAGACTGAGCTGCAGGGATTTGAGCGCGTTCCACAGCGGCGGCGTGTAGCGACCGAGAAAATAAGTGTTGGTTTCGCTGACTGGTGGTTCGAAATCCCAGCCGATCTGCTGCAGCAGCTCCTGTCGGACAAACCACGGTGACGGCGTGTAGCGACCGAGAAAATAAGTGTTGGTTTCGACGACCGGCGGCTCGAAATCGTAGTGCTGATAATTGAACAGCGCCGCGGCATTGATGCGCCACGGCGGCGGCGTAAATCGTCCGATGACATTGATATTGGTTTCGGCGACCGGCGGCTCAAAGTCCCAGCCGATTTGTTGCAACAATTCTTGTCGAACAAACCACGGCGGCGGCGTGTAGCGGCCGATGAAAAAAGTATTGGTTTCCTTGACCGGCGGGCCAAAGTCCTGATGCTGCGCCAGCGTCTGCGCCACCGGTGCCCGCCACACCGTCGCGGCAAAGCGGCCGAGGAAAAAAGTATTGGTTTCTTGGGCCGGCGGTTCGAACTCCGCGGCCTCGGCTTGCAGCAGCAAATCCGACCGCGCGTTCCACGGCGGCGGCGTGTGCCGGCCGAGAAAGAACACATTGGTTTCGATAACCGGCGGCCCGAAATCCTGATGCTCGGACAACGCCAATGCGCGCGCGATATTCCACGGCGGCGGTGCGAAGCGGCCGAGCCAATTGACATTGGTTTCGACAACCGGCGGGCCAAAGTCCCGAGCGAAATTTTGATATTGGAAAGCGCGAAGGTTGAGCGGGAGCGGCGGTGCAGTATAGCGGCCGAGGAAGCTCGGCGTTACGTCGGCGGCAACAACGCCAAGGCGGATAAGTAGCGACACATGCCTAACCTATGACGGTCGACAGCGGTTGCGCGATTTGGATGGCGCTCGGAAAATCGGTGGCAAACGTCGCCGGCCGTGCCGTCAACGAACAGATCAGCACCGGAAAACTGGCCGCCATTCCCCAGATTTTGAACACGCCTTGGCTCGCGACACCGTCAAAGAAGAACACATGACCGCTGGTAAATTGCGCGGCGATCAGTTTGAAATCGGCATACACGCCGGTGACAAATTCCATAACCTCGCTCCTAGTAAGCTGCCAATTCCTCCCACACCACTTTTACGGCGAACGTGAAGGTGCCGCCGGCGCCCATCAGGATGCTGTTCTGAATGACGAAGCCCTCAAAGTTGGTGGCTTGCGGCGATAGAATGAACGGATGATCGCCGGCGTTGGAGCGAAACAGATCAGCTGACGGCAACCACTATGCGCCCGCCCCCGTATTGATGCCAAATGCAATCTCTGACAACGCAGTGGTGTCGAGAGTTTTCGTACCTGCTGTCAAGGCGGCAGTGGAGGAAATCCGAATTGCACCGACCAGCGTCGAGCCCATACTGGTGCGCAATTTGTTTTGCCCGGCAGCTGGCGTCAGCGTGGTGCCACCGGAACCGTCTGCGGTCCACGATGTCGCCTTGAACAAGCTGACCGCGCCGGCTTGTGCGGTGGTCATTGCCACCACGTCGCCTATGGAAATCGACACCAATTTTATCAGCGCAAAATTGGTGGTACTGGTCCAACGAAACTGAAAAATGTCGGTAGCGGCCGCCAAAGCCGCCGCCATGGTTCCGCTGGCGCCGCCAACCGCATAGATGCCCAACGAACCGTAATCGTCGGGCCGGATGACGGTTCGCACCGCCTTGGTGTTGACCTCGACCTCGGCGGCGGTGGTGTTGTTGACATTGCCGACTATCTGAATGCCTGCCATCGCATCACCATTGTAGCGCTACCTCGTCCCATTGTGCACTAGCGACCGCTGTGATTACGCCGGTCGTGCCAAAAGCGTTGGTCGCAATTTGAAACTCAATGCCCTCGCCGGCTTGCAAGATCAATGGCGAGACACCTTGCCAATCGAATAGCACTTGCGGGCCGCCGCTATCGAGCCCCAGTCCGCCGACACGAACGACGACAGCACCGATTGGATTAGGCTCGTAGACGACGCCCGCGCCAGTGAGCATGGCAGTGCTGTTACTCGTGCCGGTACCAAATTCAAAAGCCGACAGTGCCTCCCCAATGCGCAACTTGTTGGTCAATGGATAGACGAGTGCCGTGCTATTATAGCTGTTCGCAACTGAGTATGGCACCGCCGTAAACTTGACCGCTTGCAATATCCCAGGACCAGTGGTGCCAGCCGTGCTTGAAACGGCCGAGACGCTTAGTTTTTTAATCAGTGCCGCCGAGTTGGCCTGCGGCCAGTACATGCCAAACCAGCCACCCGTTGCGGCGCCGGCCGTACCTTTCACGGTGTTTTGGTTAGTCACCGAAAATGAACCGAGAAAAGTGAAATCGTTGGGCCGAAAGATATTGCGCAGCGCCAGATTATTAAGCTCGACCTCGGCCGGCCCGGCATTGGCATTGCCGGCGAGTTGAATGCCGCCAATCGGCGGCACCGGCAACATATCGACGCCCGTCATCATCCACAGCGTCGACGCCGACAGCGTCGCGGCGAAAGTTATGCTGGTGCCGGACAGATTGTTCGGCGCCGAATTTTGCCCGAGCGAGTGGACATTGGCGCCGGCGTTATCGAGCCAAATCTGCGTCTGCGTCGGCGCACTGATTGTCGGGGTTGCGCTGGTCGATAATAGGGTCACCGGCAAATGCCCCGCCGCCGACGTGACGGCTAGACTAGGTGCGGTGCTGGTGGCGGTAGAGGTCGTGCCATTGGGCCACGTTGTCGTGCCACCAGTTTGCAAAACTCCGGTATAGGATTGCGCGTTAACGACGCTGTTCGCCGAATTTGTCCAACTGACGTTGAGCGTTTTGTTGCCCGGCGTTGGATTGACCAGACCGTAAATTTGTTGAAACGGCCCGGTCAGATTGCTTTCCAGCAACGTCATCGCTTGGTTGCTGCCGCCGCTGTCCCAGGTTGCGCCGGAGACGGCGCCGGGATTGGTGCCGGCGCCCCACGCAACAAAAACGATCAAGGCGCGGTTGGCGCCACTGCCGACGGTAATGCCGCTGTAATTGACCGACGTGGTGCCAGTGGTATCGAGCGCCGTGCCGGTGGCATCGACTTGGATAGGCATTTAATTCCACGCCCAATCGACGGTCCACAGACCGTACAGGGTCGGCATATTGCCGGTGTTGAAACCCGAACCGAACCCTCTGATGGTGAAGCCGGTGCCGACGACGATTTCGCCGGCCATCACGCGGGGCGGATCGACGTAGTGCTCGGCGACTGAATGGTCGGCGGTGGCGATCGGCTGGATCCAGGCCTCGACCAGCGAGGTGGCGAGAATGCCGGCCTGGCCGGTGATGACGACCTGGGCGTCGGGATTGCCGGGAAACGCGCCGAAATTAATGGTGGTTTGTCCCTGCGCGCCCATCGGTCAACTCCCGCGCGCGCGTTTTTCTTCCTCGGGCGTGAGTTGAACGGCACCGGACGGCGCGCGAAATTTGCCGGCACACTCGTTGCACAGCGCGTAGACGTGCGGCGTCCAGTCCGACGTGACCAAGCCATCGAACTTGCCGCAATTGGCGCAGTACACTTTGTCGAACCAGACATTGCCGCGCAGCACGCGATCCTTGTCGCGGCGGCTGCGCGGCCGACAATCCGGCAACTCGCTTTCGAGCCAGCGATCCCAACCCAGTTCGAGCCGGCGATCAACAAAACCCTTTTTCATTATCCGACGCCTTCGCCGATCTCCAAAGTCTGGTCGATCGGGATCGACGAGCCGTTGCACAGATTGGTGATCTCGATGTCGACCGGACTGACCGAGTTCGGCATCAACTGCACGCCGGCAAACGGCGTGATCGGAATGTAGCCGCCCTGGCCGCCGGTCTGCGCCAGGCCGACCGAATAGCGGGTGGTCAGCGTGGTGCCGTTGGTGATGGCGGCGCCGTTGTTGAACCACAGCGATTGCGCCGCAGTGAGCCGGATGTTTTTCGGCCGCGCGGTTTGCGAGGTGCCGCCCGATGCGGTGGTGCCGGCATTGTCCTTGAGCCGCAGCGAGGCGCCGCCGGCGACGCCGCCGCGGCACGTGCCGTACAGCCCGATGACGTTGACGGTTTCCTGGTTGGCCGCGGTGTGGCCCCAAAAAGTTGTGATCTCGGTGCCGGCCGAGCCCGACGAGGTGAAGGGGAAGTTCAGGTCGTAATACAGCGGCATGTGCGTTCTCCTCTATGGTTCGGCAAAGGCGCGCTGCAGGGCGCTTTCCCGGCGATTGATATGCTCCTCGCGGCGTTGCAGATCTGTATCACGGCCCTCGGCATTATTCTCGCGTTGCGTGACCGCGGCCTCGCGGCCTTGCAGTTCTTTGGTTTTCATTGCCGCTTCCGAGCGCACCGTCTTGGCTAATTCTTCCAGCTCGCGCTCGCGCGTCACGATGGCGCCCTCGCGCGCGGTCAGCGCCGCATTGGTTTGGTCGCGTTGCGCGACAAAGCGCGCCACGTCGGCATTGTGCACGGCGATCGCCGCGGTGAGTTCGTCGCGCTGCACCCGCGCCGCGTGCTCGGAGCTGTGCGCGTTGCGCTCGCGCGCAGCGGCGTCGGCGATCGTGGCCTCGGCTTTCTTGGCCGCCTCCTGCAGCTCGACCACGCGCGCCTTGGCCGCCTTCGGATCGGCAAACAGCTCGATCATTTGCAGCAGCGTTTCGGTGGCGCCGCCGGCGCCGGTCATCCCGCTCATGGTGATTGCATCCAATAAACGTCGGCCGACACTTGCACCGCGGCCGAGATCGAGAATTGCAGTCCGAGCCCGATGCCGGAT
>Ga0126378_10002408_pt1 | contig 13858 bp, 8 predicted proteins | sample PanSoiMetPlot_23_FD_92587 | JGI IMG/M metagenome (GOLD analysis project Ga0126378, IMG submission 92587) | Tropical forest soil microbial communities from Panama - MetaG Plot_23 | ecosystem: Environmental > Terrestrial > Soil > Tropical forest > Bulk soil | place: Panama | collected 2016-02-17 | reverse complement strand
GCCGTGGTCAGGTTGGGTCCGCCGGACCAGGCGTTGGTGGCGGGGTCGAAGAGCTGGGTCGCGTTAATGCCGACCTCGCCGCCGTTGTGGCCTCCGACCACGATGATGCGGCTGTCGGGGAGCTGGACTGTGGCCGAGCAGAAGATCTGAGTGGTCGTGTTTGGCGCAGGGGTGAAGGTCTGCGTGGACGGGTTCCAGACCCGTACCGACGGAGTGCCCCCCGCCTCCCAGGCGTCCCAGGCAACCACGCTGCCGTTGTGGAGCAGTGACGAGTGCACGGCAACCGTGGGCCAGGTCGTCAGCGCGCCCCACTGGCCCACCAGGGAAGGGTCGGCGCCGACCGAGGCCGCCAGCCCGGGCAGCGCCGCCTGGCCACGGTCCGTAGCACACGTCAGCGCAACGAGGGCGAGGGCCGCTAGGGCCACCACGCCGAATCTCAAGCGAGAAGCGCCGCCTCTCGGGCTCCATGCGCCAACACGCTCGGGAGCACCCACTCAATCCCTCCTCCAATCCCACTGCGAGCGTCTCCCCCATCTGCTGGGGAGCGGTTACGGGGACGTGAACACCACGTCCACCCAGTAGTTGGACGCGTTGAAACTGCTCGTCGGGAACGCGCTGCCGCCGTAGAGGTACACGCCGTTCGCGCCGTCAGTGCCTGTGGCCAGCCCATGGAGCGGCCAGGCGTCCGCGCTCGAGTTGAAGAAGCCACCGGTCGCCGCGTAGAAGCCGGTGTCGGTGTGATACGAGATCACGTAGGTCGTGTTCGCGCTGATCTGGACCGGGGTGGCGAAGTTCACCTGCTGCCAGCCGGACGCGGTCTCGCCGGAGAACGTGGCCGTGGCCAGGAGCTGGCCGCTGCTCGACCAGAGGTGCGCCACATGCGTGCCCGAGTTCTGACTGCCCTTGTAGAAGCGTGCGGCGATGATTCTCCCGGCCACATCCGACCGGAACTTCATGCCCACCTCGATGCTGCTGGCGTCATTGGCGATGCCCGGCGCCGTGCTCGGACTGAAGACGCTGCACGGGCAGCTCAACGTGGTGAAGGTCCAGCTGACCGGCGTCATCACGTTGCCGGCGCTGTCGGTCGCGCCGCTGACGGCCGCCGTGAACGTGGCGCCCTGGGCAAGGTTTGCGTTGGGCTGCAGGGTTGCCACGTTGGTCGCGCTGTTGTAGCTGACCGTCGCCGGCACCGTGTTGTTGGCCGGGTCCTTCAGGCTGAACGAGATCGTGGAGGGCTGCACGGCCTTGCTGAACGTGGCTGTGACCGACGTGTTGAAGGGCACAGCCGTGGCGCCTGGCGCCGGCGTCTTGGCGGTAAGAGCCGGCGGGACGTTGTCGACGAACTGGGTGTTGAACACCACGTCCACCCAGTAGTTGGTCGCGTTGTAGGTCGACGTGGGGAAGGCCGGAGTCGCCGAGTACATGAAGACCCCGTTGCCGCCGGCCGAGGCGCTCGAAGGCGCGTGCAGCGGCGAGTTGTCGACGGTGTTCTGCAGGCCGGCCGGCGTGTAGGAGTAGTTGCCCACGTTGGTGTGGTAGGAGGCCACGTACGTGGTCCCGCCGGTGACCGCGACGGGGTTCGGGAAGCTGACCTGCTGCCAGCCCGACGCGCTCTCGCCGCTGAACGTGTTAGTAGCCAGGAGCTGGCCCGAGCTGCTCCACAGGTCGGCCACGTGTGTGCCCGTGTTCGTGACGCCCTTGTAGAAGCGGACGCCGTTGACGTAGCCGCTGACGTCTGGCGTGAACTTGAGGCCCAGCTCGACCGCGCTGCTGTCGCCGGCGGCGGCCACCGCCGGGGTGGCAGAGCTCGGCCAGATCGTGCACGGGCAGCTCATCGTGGTGAAGGTCCAGGAGTAGGGCGACGCCATCACGTTGCCCGAGCTGTCACGAGCCCCGCTCACCGTGGCGGTGAACGTGGTGCCCTGGGCCAGCGGCGAGGTAGCCGTGAAGGTGGCGGCGTGCGTGGTGCTGTTGTAGCCGACCGAACCGGCGACCGGGTTGCTGGCCGGGTCCTTGACCGTGAAGTTGATCGAAGTGGGCACCACGTCCTTGTTGAAGCTGGCCACGACGGGGCTGCTGAACGGGGCGTTGACGGCCCCCGGCACGGGCGAGACGCCCGTCACCGCGGGGGCGACCGTGTCGACGAAGTTCGTGTTGTAGACGACGTCGACCCAGTAGTTGGTGGCGTTGAACGTCTGGTTCGGGAACACCGAGCCGGCCGCGTAGGCGAATACTCCATCGCTCCCTGCCGGCGCGTGAAGCGGCCAGACGTCGTCAGGGCCCGTGAAGAAGCCCGGATCCGCCGGGTACCGACCTTGCGGCGCGTGGTAGGACGCCACATAGGTGGTGTTGGCGCTGACCGCCACAGGCGTCGGGAAGGTGAAGGTCTGCCAGCCGCTAGCCGTCTCGTTCGCGACGGTGCCCTGGGCTATCAGGGCGCCCGTGGAGGTCCACAGGCTGACCACGTGCGTCCCGGTGTTCCCGGTTCCCTTGTAGAACTTGATCCCGTTGACGTAGCCGCCCTGGTCGGCAAAAAATTTGACGCCCAGCTCAACCGACAGCGTGTCGGACGTGGACGGGTTGCCAGGCGTGGCCGAACCCGCGAAGAGGGAGCAGGGGCACGGCCGGGGGTTCACCGTAACCGAGACGCCGGCCGAGGGCGATTCGATGTTGCCGCTGTCGTCGGTGGCCCGACTCTTGATCGCGATGACGCCTGTCGGTCCTGGCGTCCACGAGTAGGACCACGAGGTCGTGCCCGAGGCGGGATGCCACGTCGCGCCGCTGTCGGTGGACACCTCGACGCCGGCCACGACGCCGCCCGAGTCGGCGGCGGTGCCAGTGATCGTCACCGGGGTGCCGCTCGTCATCGTCGCGCCCGAGCCGGGTGAGGTGATCGTGGACGATGGCGGTGTCGTGTCCGTGGAGGCGCTTGCTACGGCCAGGCCCGGCTGCAGGGTGGCCGGCTGCGCGCCCATGTCCGCGAGCAGGTTCACGGTCGCCTGCTGCATGTTGAGGTCGGGCGCCGCCGGGCCCACGTCGGGCATGACGTCGTGGTTCACGTCGAGTCCCCACGACCACTGCACCGTGCCCGCGCTGAAGACCAGGGCGCCGCTGGAGGCCCGATACAGCGTCATCCTGTGCGTAGCCGTACCCTGGACGTAGGTGCTGCCGTAGTCGACAAGGTGCTGTGGCACCGTGACCGTCGTCGAGGACAGGTCGATGAGGCCGACGGGCCGGAAGCCGTTGTCCAGGTCTTCGTCCCACTCGTAGCCGACCGTCTGGTCGCCCAGCGTGATGGTGTTGCTGCCCGTCAGCCCGGCCACCGGAGTGTTGCGCCAGAAGCGGAGCCTGGCGAAGGCGGCCGTCAGCGTGTCCGCCGTCGAGCCCCGATTGACGGTGAAGATGGTACCGCCCAGCTGGTTTTCGGGCCGGCCGCCGTCGGCGGGCGGGCTGAAGCGGGGGTCGCGCCAGGTGCCGGTCCAGGTCGGCGGGTCGGCGGGATCGTTGACCTTGTTGTCCAGCGTCTCCTTGTAGGTGACCTGTGTGCGGTACGGCGTGCCGGAACCGTCGATGCTGTTCTCCCAGCGCGTCTTCCAGAAGTCCTCGTTCCCGGTGAAGTTGGCGATGTTGACGCCGAGATCGCGCGCACCCTGGATCGCCGAGCGCATCTCGTTCGACCAGTACTCGTCGTGGCCGGCAGCGAGCAACACCCTGTGGTTGGTCAGCAGGTTCGCGTGGCGGACCAGGTCGACGCTGGTGAAGTAGCTGACGTTGTAGCCGTTCGCCTCCAGGAAGCGGATCATCGGGTACTCGCCGTAGAAGACGAAGTTGCTGGTGCCGTAGCCGGCGAGCTCGCTGCGGAGGTTGAACGGCCGGTTGTAGGAGACCTTGTAGGCGCGCCCATTGGACGTCGGTGCCGAGCCGTAGTAGAGGTTGTTGCCGCCGAAGTCGTTGTAGGCAAGCCATGTGGTGTCCGCGGTTCGGAAGAGGATGTCGGACGTGCTGGCGTCGTTGCGGACCACGAACACGATCTGGCTGGCAGCCCCAGAGGGCGTGGTGAGACGGGCGAAGTAGATGCCCGAGACAGCCGTCGAAGGTACGCTCCACGACGCGGACACCGCCCAGTTGCCGCAGTCCACCAGACCGGTCTTCAGCGTGCTGGCGTCCGTGAGGCAGGCCGGCTGCGACTGCGGCAGAGCGGCCGTGGGGCTGATGGTGGCGACCTTACGGGCTCCGTTGCCCTGGTAGTAGCCGATTCGGTAGATGTCGATCGTGTACGAGGTGAAGTTGGTGCTGTTGATCTTGAACGAGACCGTCTGGCCCACGTTCACGCTGATGTCGGTGGCAAACCCCTGGATTCCCGAATTGCCCGCGTCACCATTGGGCGTGTCCCAGACCGACGGAGCAGTGCCCGGCAGCTGGTTCTCGCATGGGATGGGATTGACCAGGCAGTCCACCGCGTGTGCGACGACGGATTGGAGTGCCAGGCCGGCGACGACGACCGGGAGCAGAGCGATGAGGGCAAAGAGGGCAGGTACGCGGTGCCCTTGCAGACGTGCTGAAGCCAGTGGGTTCATCCGATTCGTTGTTTTCCTTTTCCCACAAGGGCAAGGTCGACGCCCGTCGCAGGGTCGACGCCCATCGATGGACTGGATCGTGAGGCCGCCCGGCGGACGCCACCATAGGCTTGTCGGGTCGTGCGCTAACCGCCTTGCTCAGCGGGCGCTGGGTCACCTGTCCTGAGCGGTCTGGTCCAGGCCCACAGAACTTCCCGACAGCTATGCAGGCGCCGCGGCGGCTGACCTCTCCCTTTGTCTTGTCAGGTTGTCCTAACCGCCTTGCTCAGTGCTTTACGACAGGAGTACGGTGATGTATCAGCGGCAGGCGACCGTGAGGTCGCCGGTCAGAGCGCCAAGGCGAAACGGCACGAAGCCTGCTTCGTGGGGTGGAAGGGATGGGGTGGAACGAGGAGGAGCGCATCTACAGATGCGTGATACGCCCCACCTCCGGTGGGGACCCCTTCAAGGGCCGGGCCCCCAGACGCACGCATCGGCGCTCTGAGCCGCTCCGACGTCGCCGTAATCCCGGCGCGGAGCACTAAGCCCTGATCCACCGATTCACGGCGAGCGAGTTGGTGTCGAGGTGCGCCAGATCGGGGTCTGGTGCCGAGGACCGGAAGGCGCGCATTCGACGAATGCGTAACTGAGGACCGCAGAAGCCAGGCCGCGAGATGGTGTGCCTGGGCGCCACGGCGCCGTCGGGGATCGGTGGATCAGGGCTAAGCCGTCTTGGCGCGGCGCCGGCGGTGGAGGAGCCGCTCCGACGCTGCTGCGGCCCGGCGGTACGGCTCCCGGCCGACCGCCGTCATCAGCAGCAGGCGGGCCAGGAAGCGCCAGAGCTCGCCTGAGGCGACGATCGCCGGCCGCCGCCTGAGCGCGTACAGGAACCCCTGCCAGGTGCGCAGCCGCCGGCCGTTGTGCAGGTCGAACCAGGGGGTTTGCAGGAAGGCGTGAGAGCGCACCGCGGATCGCACCGCCCACAGATCGGGAGTGGCATCCGGGGGCAGGGCTGCAAACGCCCGATCGACGGTGGCGACCACCTGGTCCGTCTGTTGCCAGGGCCGCAACCCCCTGTGGAACATGTTGGCCCCATGGATCCGGTACGCGTAGAGCGGCTCCGCCACGTAGCCCACCGGGTGCCGCGCCGCCGCCCGAAGCCACATGTCCCAGTCCCCCGTGTGGGACAGCGCCTGGTCATAGTGACCCAGCTCCCGCTCCACCTCGCGCCGCAGGAGCGCCCCCGAGTGGAGGATGTAGTTGCCCCACATCAGCTGCCTGAACTCGCTGATGCCCGAACGCACGTCGTCACGCGGCCAGGGCACGACGTATCGCATCGGGGAGCCGTCCTGGACGATGGCGTGGGCCGCAAAGACCAGTCCCACGTCCGGTCGGGCCGCGCTCAGGGCGGCTTGACGCTCCAGCGCGTCTGACCGGAGCACGTAGTCGTCGGCCGACAGGATGCCGACCAGCTCGCCGCGCGCCTGGTCCAGGCCCTCGTTGTAGCTGGCGATGTTGCCCTTCCGGCTCGTATGCGCGATGCCACGGATGCGGTGATCGTGGAGGTATCGGCCCAGCACCGCGCCGGTCTCGTCAGTTGACGCGTCGTCGATCACTATCGCCTCCCACTCGGTCAGGGACTGGGCGAGCAGGCTGTCCAGCGCTTGGGCCAGAAAGCGGCCGTAGTTGTGGGACGTGACGACGAAAGATACTCGCGGACGGCTCACGCCGCGGTCTCCAGGCCCGACCGGCCGGCCAGGTGGCGCATCAGCAGGCCGGCGTCCGCTATCGACACCGTGCGCAGAGCCAGAGACGCGGCCACGTACACGCCGGCGCCCGCGAGCACAGGCACGGCGATGAACATGTCTCTGAGCGCGATCACGACCGCGGCCATGACCAGCCCGGCCGCAAGACAGCGCAGGGCCCAGTGAAGTGTGGCCCGGCCCAGGACGTTCGGCGGTAGCAGGGCGAGGCCGGTCGACATCATGAACAGCTCGGTGAGGGTGGTCACGGCCGCGGCTCCGATCGCCCCGTTGCCGAACCGGGCCTGGGTGTAGGGAATCGCGAGCAAGTTCAGGGCAGGGTTCAACACCGCCGCGGCGACAGCTGTCAGCGCCCACTGTCGCTGGCGGTCGTGAGCGTTGAGGGCGCTGCCGATCATCATGTCGACCGCCACCAGGGGGAAGCTGGGTGCCAGAAGCACGATGGGAATCACCGAGTGCTGGAAAGACGGGCCCCACCGGAGAACGTGGATGATCCGGTCCGGCAGCAGCATGACTACGAGCGTCATGGGAAGGGTGGTCAGCAGGACGACCTGCACCGCCCGCCTGACGATGGTGTTGAAGCGCGCCGGATCACGGGAGGCCGCGGAGAGCGCCGGGAAGACCACCGTCATCAGGACGGTCGGCACGAAGATCGGCACGGTCACGACGCGATAGGCGGCGACGTACCAGCCGACCACCGCGTCGTTCGTCAGGTAGGACAGGAGAACCGAGTCGATCTGGCCGTACACCACCAGCGCCGCTTGCCAGACGAAGAAGGGCAGCCCTCCGACCAGCAGCAGCCGGCAGATCTGCTGGCTTGGGCGGGCTGCTCGGGGCAGCGCACGCCACAATGCAACGACGTTGACAATCAGGCCGGCCGTCTGCCCGGCCACGTACGCGGCTGCGACGACCACGACGCCGCCACCGTGAGTCAGGGCCGCTACGGCCAGCAGCGCGTACACGGCGCCCGCAACCGCCGGGAACGCTGCCAGCGTGGTCATCCGGTGCAGACCCTGCAGGGTGCCCTGCACCACCGCCCGCGTGGCGTCGACGAGTATGCCGGCGCTGAGCATGATCACCACGACCTCGGTCACCCGGTCGCCCCGCCGGGCCACGACCAGCGCGATCGCAACGCCGGCAGCGATCAGGCTGAGCGGAAGCCGCATCAGCAGCGCGTTGATCGCCAGCTGGCTTGCCCGTTCTGGCGCCCGCGCCACCTCCTTGGTGAGGAACGTCGAGATGCCAAGGTTGGCCAGCAGGCCGGCGAGCAGCGTAAGGCCGAGGGCGAAACCGAAGCGGCCGAGGTTGGCATCGCCCAGGGTGCGCGGCAGCAGGATCGCCAGCACCACGGAGCTGGCCCAGGAGATCGGCTGTGCCAGCCCGAACTTGACGGCGCTGCGAACGAAGTGAGCCGCCCCTGGAACGTGTGGCTCGTCCACTCCTCCTGCTTCGTGGAGTCCTTCCGGACTTGCGGCGGAGGCCGGGGAGCTCGGCCGCAGCTGGTGTGCGTGCGGAACGCTCATCGAGCCGGCCTCATGGGACGGCGGTCACAGCGCACGCCTGGCGCAGGGCGGCGGCAACGGCCTCCTGCTCCTCTGCCGCCAGCTCGTGAAACAGCGGCAAGAGGATGCAGTCGTCCTGGGCCATCTCGCTCTCGATCAGGCCCGAGGGGGCTGTCAACCAGGGCTCTACGCTGTAGGCCGGCTCGCGATGGGCACACATGATGCCGCGCCGCGTGGCGACGCCCGCGTCCAGCATCGCCTCCATCACCTGGCGCTGGTCGCACCCGGACGGTAGCCGTACACAGAAGCTCTGCCAGTTGCTGCGCGCCCAGGCCGGCTCCTCGGGGAGGCCGAGGCCGGGGATGCCAGACAGGAGCTCGGCGTACCGGTCCGCCAGGAGGCGCCGGCGCTGGATCATCGTCGGTAGGCGAGCGAGCTGCGTCCGGGCCACCGCGGCCTGCAGGTCGGTCATCCGGTAGTTGTAGCCGAGCTCCAGGTACTCCTCGATCACGACCCGGTCCAGGCTGTGGCGGACGGTATCAGGAACACTCATGCCATGCTGTCGCCACAGCCGGAACTTTCGATCCCACTCCTCATCGGCGGTGGTCAGCATTCCGCCATCGCCGGCTGTCACAAGTTTGCGTGGGTGGAATGAGAAGCAGGCCACGTCGCCGTGTGGACGCCCGATGTGCTCCCAGCCGCCTTCCCAGAGGATCTCGGAACCGGTCGCGCAGGCGGCGTCCTCGACCAGCGGTAGCCCCCGGCGCCTGGCGATGCCGGCCAGGGCCGCGAGGTCGCATGGCATCCCCATCTGGTGAACACAGAGGATCGCGCGCGTACGCGGGGTGAGCGCCGCTTCTACCAGCTCCGGGTTCATGTTGAACGTGCCAGGCTGCACGTCGACGAACACAGGCCTCGCTCCCAGGTAGCGAATGCTGTTGGCCGTGGCGATGAAGGAGTGGCTGACGGTGACGACGTCGTCTCCCCGGCCCACCCCGGCCGCGCGCAGAGCCAGGTGCAGTGCCACGGTGCAGTTGGACACGGCGCACGCGTGTGGGGCGCCGACCGCGGCAGCGAACTCGGCCTCGAACGCGGCCACTTCGGGCCCTTGCGTGACCCAGCCCGAAAGGAGCGGCCGCCGCGCGGCGTCCGCCTCGGCCTCGCCCAGCCAGGGCCTGGCGACCGGGATCATGCGGGAACGGCCTGCGCCGTGGCCTGCCGGACACGGGCAACCTGCCACCAGGCGACCAGGCGGCGAAGGCCGTCCTCGAGACCGACCTGCGTGCGGAAGCCGAGGCGGTCGGCCGCCGCCTGCGTGCTCGCCAGGCGCCTGGGGACGGGGTTGACCTTTCGCTCCGGCGCGTACTCGATGCCGAGATCCGCGCCCATCACTTCCATCAGAAGTAGGGCCAGCTCCCTGAGCGACGTCTCCGTGCCGCTGGCCACGTTGAAAACCTCGTCACTGGCACCCGACTTCATGGCCAGGACGTTGGCACGTGCCACGTCCTCGATGTAGACGAAATCCATGGTCTGGCTGCCGTCTCCGAAGATCACCGGCGGCAGGCCGACGGCGATCCGCTCCATCCATCGAATCAGCACCTCGGTGTAGACGCCGTGGACGTCCATTCGGGGGCCGTACACGTTGAAGTAGCGCAGGGCCACGTAGTCCAGGCCGTACATCTCCGCGAAGCTGCGCAGCAGGCCCTCGTTGAAGACTTTGGCCGCGCCGTACATGGTCCGGTTGTGGTACGGGTGGTGGGATTCATCGGTCGGGAAGCTGTCGGCCATCCCGTACACCGAGGCGCTCGACGCCGCGACCACCTTGCGCACCCCCGCGCGCTCGGCTGCGTCCACGACGTTGTAGGTCCCCTCCACCAGCACCTCGAGCGCCAGCCGAGGCTCCTGAGCGCACTGCGTGATCCGTATCGCAGCCTGATGGAAGAGGTAGTCCACGCCGCGCATCGCGGCAGCGACCGCGGCCTCGTCGCGTATGTCGCCGACGACAAGCTCGACGGGGCCGTTCGCCATCGCCCACTCGAGGTTGCTGGGAACGCCGCGGACGAGGTTGTCGAAGACCACGATCTCGCCGGCGCCCTCGCGAACGAGCAGGTCGGCGATGTGCGATCCGACCAGCCCCGCACCACCGGTGATCAGAAACTTACTGCCGCGCACTCAGAACCTCCGGTATGTGCCTGTTGTCGACCCCCACCATCTGCCCGCAGGTAGGCCATGTCCCGCTCCAGCGCCACCAGGCGCCTCACCAGGTCGGTTTTCCTCAGTCCCAGGCTCTGCCGCACCGAGCGCAGGACGTCGGACGCCGGCACGGGTGGTCCATCATCCCGCCTCACCTCGAACAGCCGCAGAGTGCCATCCCCTGTCAGAACGTCAGCGCTGCTGCCGGCAGGGCTGACGCGCACCACGCGGCCGGGAACCCGGCCCTCGTAGCGTGGTGCATCGGCGGCCGGGGCGGCGCGTCTGATCCACAGAGGCTCGAGACCCAGGAATGTGTACGCGCCGGGGAAGGGATCGGTGAGAGCCCGGACCAGACGGTCGATCTGCTCGGTCGGCGCGCCCCAGTCGATCTCACCATCGTCAGGGACGCGGCTGCAAGCGTAGGTCGCCGAGGCGTCGGCCTGGGGCTCGCCCTCGTACCCCTTCAGGCGCATGGTTACCGCCTCCCCCAGCGCCGCGCGCTGCAGCTCGTTGAGCCGTGCGTAGAGGTCGCCGACGGTGTCTCTGGGACCGATCGGCAGTGCCTGCTGGTAGAGGATGCCTCCGGAGTCGAGCTCGGGCGTAAGGCAGTGGATGCTGAGGTACGCGTCGGGTTCGCCGTTGATGATTGCCTAGTTGACGGTTGCGCGCCCCCGGTACCGCGGCAGGGGAGCATAGTGCACGTTCACGAAGGGACACACCCGCAGCAGCGAGCCGGGCAGGACCCGGTCATAAGAGGACACCACCACGCAGTCAGGACGTATGCGGCCGATCAGCTCCGCCACGCCTGCGACATGGGTGTCGGCGCATACCCTGATTCCGCGCGATCGCGCCGTCGCAACCACTTCGTCGTCGCCGCCGCGGACCAGCGCCACGACGGCGAACCGGTCCTGCAAAGCCTCCAGCGCACTCGCGGCGGTGGGGCCGAGGCCGATGAGGACTATGCGGGGGCCTGGGCTTGCCGAGCCCTCATCAAAGCTCATCCAGGAACTCCACGTCGAAGTCCGAGCGCCGCCCCGGCTGGGTCAGCAGGACCGCACCAACCTTGAGCCCGCCGGCCTGGAGGCGGACAACCGGGTCCGGGCCCAGGTCCGATGGCAGCACGCCCATGTGGCCCGGGGCCGGAGCCCGCAGCGGCCAGTAGAGGAGACCAGCCCGTTCCAGTGCAGCCCTGTCCAGGTCTCCCCAAAACTGAACCACCACCACCCCGGGGCATCGCTCGGCGATGAGAGTCGCCTCGACCGCCCCGACCGCGGCGACCTCACTGGGCCGAAGCGCCACCAGCACAGCGTCCGAACGCCAGGTGGGGTCGAGGCCGGCCGCCGACTCCGCGGACCGGATCTCGGCTCCGGCTCCCTTCAGGCCGGTCTCCAGGTACTCGCGGAACGGATTGTCGCAGAGCAGCGCGATCCGGCTGCGGTGGACGGGAAGCCCGGCGTCGAGCAGGAGCCGGACCGCCATCACGCCCAGGTAGCCGAAGACGCCCACGGCGGGGTGACGTTCGTTGGTGCCGGCGAATGCCAGGCCTCGCCGGCGAAGCGCCTCCAGGTCGACGTCGATCCGGCCCGCCTGGAGCTCCCAGGCCTCGAACATCAGCGACACCACGGCGGTGGGCCTCATCCAGCTCACCATCGCCGCGTCTATGGGGCGGACGTGGCCGCTGTTGGTGACGATGTCAGCCTCAGCGACGTCCTGCGGGCGGCGCTCCGCCGTGACGGTGATCCGTTCCCCGACACCCGCGGCCCTGGCCAGCTCCAGAGTGGCGTCGGCTGCCTCGCGAGCGGTGCAGTGACGGCTGTCCCGGACGAGCGCCGTGACCCGCCGAGCCCCGGCCCGGGCTGCGAGAACGGCCGTCACCGCGTAGGCTCCGGAGGCCGCCTCCGTCAGCACCGCCGTGCCCGAGAGGTCGAGGCGGCACTCGGCGATGGACTCCTCGATCAGGCGCAGCAGCCGTGTCGCGGCAAAGCCCGGGCGCTGCGGGTGGGCCGCGCTCGGACCAGTGTGCGACGGGCCCGGCGCCGCGGCTGCCACTAAGTGCTGCGCCACGCCGGCTCTCGATGCGACGAATGCGTCGCGACCAGCTCGGCCACGCGCTCGAGCTCGTGGGCCGGCAGCTCCGGGTACATGGGCAGGGACAGGACCTCTCGTGCGGCCTGCTCCGACACCGGGAAGGAGCCTGGCGCATACCCGAGGTCGGCCCAGGCCGGCTGCAGGTGCACCGGAACCGGGTAGTGGACGCCCGTGTGGATGCCCTCCGCCTCCAACGCCCGCGCCAGGCTCTCGCGCTCATCCGACCGGATGACGTAGACGTGGTAGACGTGACGGGCGTACGGCAGCTCGACGGGAGTGCGCACGACGCCGGCCAGGAGCTGGTCGTAGCGGCGGGCGTGAGCGCGGCGGCCCTCGGTCCAGTCATCGAGGTGGCGGAGTTTGACTCTCAGGATCGCGGCCTGCAGCTCATGCAGTCGGTAGTTGAAGCCCTTCAGCTCGTGCACGTACCTGCTCACCTGACCCCAGTGGCGAAGCGTCCGGACCGTGCGCGCCAGCTCGGCGTCGTTCGTCACGACCGCACCGCCCTCGCCGTAGGCGCCCAGGTTCTTTCCGGGGTAGAAGCTGAAGCAGCCGGCGTCGCCGAGCGCGCCCACGCGCCTGCCCTCGTGCTCCGCGCCGTGCGCCTGGCACGCGTCCTCGATCAGCTTCAGGCCGTGCCTGGAGGCGATCTCCAGGAGGGGGCTCATGTCGGCCGGCTGGCCATAAAGGTGGACCGGGACGATGGCGCGCGTCCGCGGTGTTATCGCCGCCTCGACCAGAGCAGGGTTCATCGTGAACGAGTCGGCGGCGATGTCCACGAGGACCGGGCGAGCGCCCGCGTACTCGATGGCGGCGACGGTGGCGACGAATGTAAAGGGAACCGTGATCACCTCGTCGCCGGGGCCGACTCCCGCCGCCAGCAGGGCCAGGTGCAGCGCGCTCGTGCCCGAGCTGGTGCCGACGGCGTGGGCCGCCTGGCTGTGGCTGGCGAGCTCGTGCTCGAAGGCGTCGGTCTCAGGCCCCAACACGAACTGCCCGGATTTCAGCACCCGGTCCACCGCGGCCATGACCTCGTTATCGATCGTCCGGTACTGGGCCTGAAGGTCGACCAGCGGCAGCGTCACAGTTCCACTGCCCGGCCCTGCTCGGCCAGCGAGTCTGCCGCCGCCTCCAGAATGCGCACGACACGCAGGCCGGCCTCGCCGCTCGTGATCGGCTGGCGCCCGGTGACGATGCAGTCAACGAAGTGCTCGGCTGCAACGGTAAGCGCCTCGGTGAGGCTGAGCTGGGGCGCGTGCATGTCGCCCGACCGGTAGCCGACGAGCAGCTCGTACTTGGCCTCGTTGCCGCTGGCCGCCCCGTTGCCGTTGGCCACCGTGATGCCCTTGTCGTAGACCTTGACCTTCTCGCTCGGCTCCAGGTCGTCGTAGACGATCATCTGGCGGTCGCCGCCGATGAGGGTCCGCCGGATCTTGACCGGCGCGAGCCAGTTGACGTGGAAGTGGGCGATCAGGTCGTCTTCGAAAAAGCAGGTCAAGTAGGCGGTGTTGACCGGCTGGCCGGGCACGTGAGCCACGCCGGCGGCCGCCACGGCGCGGGGCTGCTGGCCAAGGACGAAGTCCATTATCGAGAGGTCATGGACGGCGAGGTCCCACAGCACGTCCACGTCGTGTTGAAACAGGCCCAGGTTGACCCGGACGGAGTCGTAGTAGAGGAGCCGGCCCAGTCGCTGGCTACGGACCAGCTCCTTGATCTTCTGGACGGCGCCTGTGTAGACGAAGGTGTGATCTACCAT
>Ga0126378_10002406_pt1 | contig 13858 bp, 16 predicted proteins | sample PanSoiMetPlot_23_FD_92587 | JGI IMG/M metagenome (GOLD analysis project Ga0126378, IMG submission 92587) | Tropical forest soil microbial communities from Panama - MetaG Plot_23 | ecosystem: Environmental > Terrestrial > Soil > Tropical forest > Bulk soil | place: Panama | collected 2016-02-17 | reverse complement strand
CTGACGGCTGTTAGACTCGCCGGAGGGCATGGACCGGAGGCTAGGAGAGTCGCAATGGGAGCCAGCGCGCTGTTCATCGCGGTGTTCCTCGCGTGCGCGGTCGAAGCGGTGGAGGCGACCACGATCGTGCTCGCCGCCGGTACGGCGCGCGACTGGCGGTCGGCGGGCGTGGGCGTCGTCGCGGCGCTCGCCGTCCTTGGCGCCATCACCGCGGCACTTGGCCCCGCGGTCAGCGCCCTTCCGATACAGGCACTGCGGCTGTTCGTCGGGGCGCTGCTGCTGGTGTTCGGGCTGCAGTGGCTGCGCAAGGCCATCTTGCGCGCGAGCGGCCACAAGGCGCTGCACGACGAGGACGCGATCTACGCCGAGCACCTCAGCGCGGCCAGATCGGAGCCGGCGCGGCGCGGCGCTCTCGTGCCAGACCTGTACGGTTTCACGTTGTCATTCAAGGGCGTGCTGCTCGAAGGGCTCGAGGTTGTCTTCATCGCATTGACGTTCGGGAGCAACGCACACCAGATTCCGCTCGCCGCGCTCGCCGCGGTCAGCGCGGTGCTCGTTGTCGGGCTGGCCGGAGTCGCGATCCGCGCCCCGCTCGCCCGCGTTCCCGAGAACACGATGAAATTCGTCGTTGGCGTGCTGCTCACGACGTTCGGAACGTTCTGGGGAGCCGAGGGAGCCGGAGCAACCTGGCCGGGATCCGATGCCGCCCTTCTCGTCCTCGCGCCCTGCGTCGCGCTGTTCGCGCTCGGGCTGGTCGCTGTCCTGCGCCGGGTTCCTGCCGGGGCGCGACCGTCGGCGGCCATGGTCAAGGCAGGCTGAGATGGCCGGTCAGTCAGCCATTCAAGTAGCCGGCCGGGTCCGGGCGTTCGGCCTGTTCGTCTACGACTTCGTCATCGGCGACGACTGGTGGGTTGCCGCGGGAGTGGCTGTCGCGCTCGTCGTCACATACTTGCTGGCGCACGCCGCCACGGTCACCGCCTGGTGGCTCGTCCCGGTAGCTGTCATGCTGCTGATGCCGCTCAGTCTGTGGCGCGCGGTCAGGAAGAGGTGAGAGCTAGCGGCTCTCGGCCTCCTCGGCGTAGACACGGGCCGCGTACTCCTCGAGGGACTGCTCGCACGCAGCGATGCCCTGCTCGGCGGCCTGCAGACCAGAGGCGCCGAACACGTCGCGTTCACGGACCCTGGCGAGCCAGCTCCGCAGCTTGACCAGGTCGACCTCGTTCTCCTCAAGCTCGGCAAAGGTGAAGTGATCTGCCGCGTACTCCTTGCGTACCTGCTCGAGGAAGTCCTGGCACTTGTCGACGATCTCTTCGTACTCGTCATCGCGCGCCGCCTGGAAGGCTGCCATGATGTCCTGCTCACCGGCTAGCACGTCGCAGGAAAGGAGCACTGCGGTGCCGGCCATCTCGAGTATCTCGCGGCGCAGCCGGCGAAGCGCCCGTTCAGCTGGCGCGCTCGCGGGCAGCGCGGCCGCGGAATTCTGCAGGTAGATAGCACCAAGGCTCTTCAGCCGCCGCCAGACCGCGGCCCGCAGCCGAGTCGGCTCCGAGGGCACCCGGTAGACCAGCAGCAGCCAGGCGCCTTCGGCGGGTTCCGCGCTCACCGGGTCATTGTGGCAGCACTTACCTCGTGAAGTTTGAGTTGCTACCCGTCCCAGGCCTGATGACCGGTGCACGCACATCGACGGGCTGCGCTCTGGCGCAGTCGATCTTCCGCATCAGCTCGGCCTCCTGTGAGATCTCGTCCGCGGTAGGCGACAGCGCAATCGTGGCGGTCAGCACGAAGGTGGTGACGGACACGCCGATGATGAGCGGCAGGAGGAAGGCCGTGGCGCTGGCCCCGCCCGTCGCCATCGGGTGACCGGCTGGCGACCACACGCGCATAGCGGCCATGCCCGTGTAGTGCATGCCGCTGACCGCGACGCCCATGATCGCCGCTGCACCCAGCGCGGACCAGACACCGCCAAGTCGCAGGGTCGCCCAGAGCGCGGCGGTGGCGGCCACGATCGCGATCAGGATGGAAAGGGCAAAGAGCTGCGGGTTATAGGTCACCCTGGCGGGCATCCGCATCGCGGCCATGCCGCTGTAGTGCATGGCGGCGACGCCTAGCCCCGTGACGACACCGCCGAGCAACAGTGACCTGAACGTCGCGCGGCTGAGGCCCACGATCAGCAACCCGATCGACACGAACGCGACCGCGATGAGCATGCTCAGCAGCGTCACCGGCACGTTGTACCGGATCGTCTCGCCCGGAATCGTGAACCCGAGCATCGCGATGAAGTGCATCACCCAGATGCCGGTACATCCGATCGAGAATGCCGCGACAAGCAACCAGCGGATCCTGGCCGGGCCCGTGCTTGCGCGCGACCTGCTCGTGCAGCGCAGGCCGAGAAAGGAGCCGAGGAACGACATCGCGTAAGCGAGCCCTGGTGTCAGCAAGCCATACGAAAAGTTATGAACCGGTAGCAAGCACAATCTCCCTCTGCGCGTATTTTCTGGGAGCTTACAGTGTTATGTGCTGGCGTCGACGGCGATCACAATCATTAGCGGCCCGAAGGACCTATCGATCAGCGTCTGCCTCAACACGCGTCAGGACATGCCGTCGGCCGCTACAACAGGTACCTTCCCTCGACGGGCGTCTCGGTGGCGATGTCGCCGTCCGACTTGGCGACCAGGTAACCGAGCGCGCCGGGCCGGTCGGTGACGATCTCGGCAAGTCCATCGTCAACGAAGTGAGCGGCGGCGCCGTCGTCGCACGCGATCCCCGGCGGCAGCGCTCCGCTGGCCACCACCGACCGGTACAGCGGCCTGCGGCCAGGCTCTGAGTCGTAATGCGGGCAATAGCTTGGTGTCAGCAATCCAAGGCCGTCGGTAAAGGGCCGCAGGTCAGTGCCGAACGAGTCCGTCGTCCCTGAAGTGAACCAGCAGATCGCGCCGGCGCTCACGCCCGCAAGGACAATCCCGGCTCGCCAGGCACCGGCCATCACCCGGTCGAGGCCGTGCACCCGCCAGACCGCGAGCATGTTGGCGACGCTCCCACCGCCGACGAAGATGACGTCCTGCGAGAGCAGCAGGTCTTCCGGATCGGCTGTGCTCGGCATTGGGAAGAGTTGCAGGTGGGTGACCCGGCCGGTAACGGCGCCGAAGAACTGATAGGTCCGAACGTATGCGGCGGGATCATCGCCCGACGCCGTATTGAGAATGCAGATCTTGGGCGCGCTACTGCCAGCAAGACGGGCGCAGTGAGCAGCAAGGAGCGGGATCCCGTCAGCGCTTGAGCCGATGGTCTCGAAGTCGCGCAGGCCGCCGATCGCCAGTACGTGCCGATGCCCGTCCGCAGCCACGGCCAAACGCTACCGTGCCATCGTGAGCGACTGCGCGTTCTGCTCGATCATCGCCGGCACCACGCCCGCGCACCTGGTGCTCAAGGACGCCGACTCGGTGGCGTTCCTCGACGCCAGGCCGGTATTCAAAGGGCACGTGCTCGTCGTGCCGAGGCAGCACTACGTCACGTTGGCCGATCTTCCCGTCCGGCTGCTCGCTCCATTCTTTGGTGCGGTGCGGCTGATCAGCGCGGCCATACCCGCCGCGCTCGGGGCCCAGGGCACGTTCGTCGGCCTGAATAACATCGTCAGCCAGAGCGTGCCGCATCTGCACGCGCACGTGGTGCCGCGGACCAGGGGGGACGGGCTACGCGGGTTCTTCTGGCCGCGCCACAAGTACGCAAGCGACGAGGAGGCGGCCGGTTACGCGGCCAGGATCGCATCCGCGATCGATTCGCTGACGGCGGGATCTGGCGCGTCACCAACCGGTTAAGCCAAGAGCGAAAGGCGAGCGGCGGTGCGCGGGCTTACCCTGGCAGGTATGGCTGAGTGGTGGTCGATCGAGGTTTTCGACTCGCGCGTCCAGGCCGCTTTGTCGTGGAAAGACTCCTACCGCACTCAGCTCGTCGAGTCCGCCCTGACCAGCGGTGCGGTCGAATGGGCCTGGGTTGAGCACAAGAGCGGGGTCGTCTTCGAAGTGTGCTTCGCCGACGAAGCCAGGTGGGAAGCGTTCCGCGCGCTGCCTGGGGTGCAGGCGGCGCTCGACGCGGTGCCCGATCCAGTCAACGGCGTGCTCGTCTACCGCGGCCGGGGCGGCGGCGCCGGAGCCAGGTGGCCCAGGCGGCCGAAGCCGTCCGCAGGCGCAGGTGCGATCGAACTGCCCGAGCCTGCCGCGTTCCGCGCGCTCGACCTGACCGACGCCGAACTCACCGCGAGGACGGCGAATCTCTGACCACCTGGCCGACGGCCCGCCTGCCACGGTGCAGGATGTGAGGATGAGTACCACAGCCTCGGCCGACGGAATGCTGTCGGCTATCGAGCGGAGCGGCTACTACCCGGGCATCATCGCTGACGCCGTCTTCTCGGCGGTCGGCTCCGAGCAGATCGTTTCGTACTTCGTCCACCACGACGCCCATTTCGACCCTGGCATGGAGGTCCGGCGGCACATGACGGTGCTCGCGCTGACTCCGACCAGGCTCGTCTACTCACACACTGACGAGTACCCGGCAGACGAGAACGTGCCAGACTCGCGGCCGCAGGCCGAGACGTCCGTGGAGGCGATTCGCTGCTCGAGGATCTCGACGGTCGCGCTGACAAAGGTGATTCCGAACCCGCTGACCTACCAGCGCGGCGTCACGACGCCGTCTGAGATCGTGCTGACGATCGGCTGGAACTCGATGCGTCACCTCGAGCTCGAGCCCGCCCACTGCGGCGACGAGAACTGCGAGGCCGATCACGGCTACACGGGCGCAATCACCTCCGATGACGTGACCATTCGGATCAGCGAGGCAGCGGACGGTGCCGAGGCCGTCGGCCAGGTGCTCGCGTTCGCGCAAGCGCTGTCGGCGTCGACGAGCCGCGCATGACGACCCAGACCGCCGAGCCCACGCTGCCCAGGTACGCAGAGTCCTGCCTGGACGCGCTCTCGACGTCGGTGCTTGCCTCGCTTGGGGTATCCGGCGAGCCCAACCCGCTGGGGTTCGAGCCGACCGAGCGGGTCTGCATGCTGCTGGTCGACGGTCTCGGCTGGGAGCTGCTGAGCGCGCATCCAGCGGCTGCGCCATTCCTGTCCGAGCTGGCCATGACCGCGGTGCCGCTCACTGCGGGCTTTCCCGCCACGACGGCAACCAGCATGGCCACGATCGGCACGGGACGTCCGCCTGGCCGGCATGGGCTGCTCGGCTATCAAGTCGCGATACCCGGAACCGGCCGGCTGCTCAACGCGTTGCGCTGGGATGACGCGGTCGACCCTGTCAGGTGGCAGCCGGGATCGACGATTTTCGAGCGCGCTGCCAGCGCCGGGGTCAGGGCGCTGCGGGTCGCGCCTGCCGCGCTGCGCAAGTCGGGCTTGTCCGCCGCCGCCATGCGCGGCGCCGAGTATGCGGCCGCCAACACCAACGGCGCGCTGATCTCACGGACAGTCAGCGAACTGACCGATGCCGCGCCCGCGCTGGCGAGCGTGTACTACGGGGACCTGGATTCGACCGGTCACGCGCTGGGGAGCGGCTCCGACGCATGGCAGTACGAGCTCGCGCATGTCGACAAGCTTGCCGAACAACTGGCAGGCGCACTGCCGCACGGCACCGTGCTGCACGTGACGGCGGATCACGGGATGACCGACGTGCCGCCAGGCGAGCGCATCGACTTCGATGCGCTGCCGCAGTTGCGCGAGGGGGTGGCACTGCTCGGCGGCGAGCCGCGAGCCAGGCACGTGTACTGCAAGCCGGGTGCGGCGCGCGACGTGCTGGCAGCATGGAGCGAACAACTCGGCGACCGCGCCTGGGTCGTCGGCCGGGACCAGGCGGTCGCGGACGGGTGGTTCGGCCCAGTCGACGCCGAGTTCTCCGCTCGGATCGGCGACGTCGTCGCAGCCCCAAGCGGCCCTACCGCGATCGTCGCCACGAAGGCGGAGCCGCGCGAGTCCGCGCTGATCGGAATGCACGGCTCTCTGACTCCGTCGGATCAGCTCGTTCCGCTGCTCACGCTGCAGACGCCGTGACCGCGCGGACATGCGACCTTGTCCACAGGTAAAGGCGGGAACTGCACCACTCTGGATTGGTTTTCCACAGGAGTGAGGAGGTTATCCACAATGGCTCACGCCGGATCGGCGCCGGGCGGCGGAATCAGCAGCTTGGCGCCCCTTGTTGGCGCCGTCGCGCTGACCGAAATGCTCAGCTCGTCCTCACCGCCCGTTCTTCTGGACGTTCGGTGGAAGCTTGGCGGGCCGCCAGGCTACGAGATCTACCTGGCGGGCCACCTGCCTGGCGCATGCTTTGTCGATCTGGACTCCGAATTGGCAGACCCGCCTGGCTCTGGTGGGGGCGGAAGGCATCCGCTGCCTTCGCCAGCCATCTTCGAGTCCGCGATGCGCCGGGCCGGGCTGCGGTCTGGCCAGCTGGCCGTTGCATACGACGACGGCGACTCGTTGATTGCGGGACGGCTGTGGTGGCTGCTCCGGTATTTCGGTCACAACCAGGCGGCCGTGCTCGACGGAGGCCTGCGTGCCTGGTCCGCTGCCGGCTTGCCGGTGACAACGCAAGTGCCGAGCCCGTCTCCCGGCGACTTCACCGCGGGCCAGGGCGGCGGCATGCCGGTGCTCGATGACGACGCGGCAGCGCGGGTGGCCGAATCCGGCATCCTGCTCGACGCGCGGGCGCCCGCCAGGTATCGCGGTGAGGTCGAACCCGTCGATCCTGTGGCCGGCCATATTCCTGGCGCGATCAGCGCCCCAGCGCTCGGGAACCTCGGCGCGGACCTGCTGTTCTTGGGCCCTGACGACCTCCGTCGCCGGTTCGCCGAGCTTGGCCTGCCGGTCTCCGGGGACGAGGCCGTTCAGGCGGGCGGTGAGCCGCGGATCGGCGTTTACTGCGGGTCTGGGGTCAACGCCGCCCAGGAGGTGCTCGCGCTCGAACTCGCCGGCCTGCCCGCCGCGCTTTACGTCGGATCTTGGTCGGCCTGGACAGCTGACCCTGATCGCCCAGTCGCGACCGGCGCCTGACCCAGGCTGATGGCGGACCGGGCGCGTCGATATCCGATGCCCGCTCACGGCCGCGGCTCCGGGCCGAAGGCTGCATCCAGGACAGGTGCCGCATCGGGCAGCGCTGCCGGCCACTGGACCTGCCGAGGCCGCTCGTCGGCGATAGCGTCGTTCGCGCCAGCCCCGAGATCGGCTGGGCAGGCCTTGGTGTCGTCACGCGCTGCGCCGCGCCCCGCGTCCAGCTGCTTAACCTGCACGTACGTCACTCCGCCGCGATAAATGTCGGCGGCCTGCCCGACGTCGAGCGACCGGATGAGCGTCAGGTCGACGACCGGCGCGTCGACGAGCCTGGACGACCCACGCCGTCGCCAAGCCGGAAACCTGCCCAATTGCCGAGTCGTGTCGATCACCTTGCGCGTGCCAGCCAGCGCGGCTAGCGGCTCGGGGTGGGGCGTCCGCAGCAGCCAGATGCCTCCCTCCGCGGACGCCGCGATCCTGTACCGCTCGTCCTCGGTGGCAGCAAGGCCCTGCCAGGACTGCGCCGAGACCTGGACCGCCAGGCCGAGCGACCTGGCCCGTTCGCAGAGCTGCCAGATCGGCAGCCGCCGGGACACGGCGGAGAACTCGTCGACCGCGAGCAAGATCTCGCGCTGGCTCGGCCCGCTGGCCGCGAAATGAGCGAGCAGGTCAACTAGCGCCCGGGCTTGCGCTTCGGCGACCGGGATCTGATCAGTGCCCTCGAGCATGCAGTACCAGGCGTCGGCGTCGCCGAACGTGCCAGGCCCGTCCAGCCCGGGTCCGAGCCGGCGGAACAAGGTGCGCAGTCGCAGCGAGACGTCGGTCAGGTGCCTGGACGCTGACCTGATCAGGACATGATCGGCAGCGGTCCCCGCACCGGCGTACGCTGCCGCCAGCCACCCTGGCTCGAACCTCGCGAGCAGATCCTTAGCGCTGCTCGGCGGCCCGCATGGCGCCTCGACGGCGAGCGCCACGAAGGCATCCATGACATCGGCGTAGTAAGCCGCAGAACCCGTCCCATGCTCGATCAGGTCGACGAGTGTCGTCGTGAGCTGACGTGGCGGCAGCGCCCACAAGGACAGGCTGGCCTCGTCGGGCCAGGCGGCGGTCGAAGTCGCTCCTGCCTGCTTGAGCACGTGCCCAAACCGTTCAGCGATCCGGCGGGCGTCTGAGCCGCCTTTGCAGTCGAGCACGACGAGCAGCGGGGGAGCGCCCAGGCCCTTGGCATGCCTGCGCAGGCAGGTCGCCATGAATCCGGCCCAAAGCCGCAGCAGCAAGGTCGTCTTTCCCGTTCCGGTCGTGCCGACCACGACCTGGTGCGACCGCATCCGCTGGTAGCCGACCGTCGCGAGGATCCCGGCCCTGTGACACACGCTCCTGATCACGGCTCCTGCAACCACGAGGTCGCCGCGCATGGTCAGCGGCACCGCGCCGGGCATAGCGATCCTGGCCCGCGCCGAGCGTGCCTGGTGCCGCCACTGCCGCCGGTCGAAGGCGACCGCCGACGCGGGGGAGAGCCCGCCCACGCCAGCGGCCAGCGAGCCTGTCAAGTAGGCCCAGACAAGCGCCCCGGCAGACAGTCCGACCGGGATAGCAGCTGGCGCGACGGCGGCTGCGGCGCCAGCCAGATCGCCGTGGCCCGCGAGACGCCAGAAGTCCGCCAAGGCGCGATATGGCGCGGAGACCGCGGCCATCCAGCCGGCGCTGCTCGCGGTCCAGGCAAGCCAGACTGCCACCATCGGGCCGCACCACGCCACCGCGGCGAGCAAGCGGCGCGGCTGCCAGCCGCACCACCAGGCCACTGCGACGGCGCCCGCGCAGACGAGGGAGACTGGCGCCGCCGCAACAGCGATCGCTGCGAGGGTCAGCCAGGTCAGCACGCGGGCACCTGCGCGCACGATCGCGCGCGCGGCAAGGAACGCAAACCAGCGGCCGATCATCGCCAGTGTTCCTCGCGATCGGGTTCGGAAGCCCCAGGCAGTGCCGCCCCGGCGGGCAGCATCCGGATCTCGACCCGAGCGCCGAGTGTGCCAAGAAAGGCCCTCGCCCTGCGCACTACGGGCACCGCTGCCGGGCTGCAGAGGTAGACAGCGCGAGCGTGCCTCGCGGGATGGCCAGGTACCTGGACGTCGGCGGCCAGGCAGCCGTAGTCGCCGGTCCTGGTCAGCAGCTCGCGCATGATCGTCACGGTCCTGGCCGCGGTCTTCGGGGTCAGCTCTGTTTCGATGGCCCAGCACTCGCCTGCCCACGGCAGCGCGGTCTCATCAGGCCAGTGCACTTCTCCGTCGGGCACGTGCTCCCGCTGCCCGATCCTGCCGCCCATCCTGGCCTGCAGCAGCCGTTCGCTGCGCCAGTAGGCACCGCCCGCAGCGAACTGCGGCGCGACCGCGAACGCGAGCCTGGCGGCCGTCGCCGCCCGCAGGTGAGCTAGCCTCGATAAGCCGGGAGTGCCAGGCGAGTACCGCAGCCCGCAGGTGGCCAGCCCAGCCTTGGTCAGCCAGACCCAGCGTGGCCCGCGGCTCAGGACCGCCGACTCCGCAGTGCCCGCGGCTCGCCAGCGGGCTACCACTGCGGCGGCGCGCCGCGGGGTCACGTCGAGCACGAGCGCTAGCTGGTCGATCTGCACCCCGTACATCTCGCCCACGAAGATCAAGCCCGCCCGCTCGCGATCGGCCCGCTGCGTCCGATCCGCATGCCCGGCGGGAGGCGACGGCATCGCGCCGCCAGCCAACGCCACAGCACCATCACACCACGTCGAAGGCGCGCGTCCCAGTTTCCGCTGGCCTGACTTGTCAGCGGCGCCCTCCCGCGACACGGGGGCCGGTGCTGGTGCCAAGCCAATGCTTGCTGCACAATGTCTCTGGAGTATCAGCGGCAACGTCGGCACGCAACGGCCACGTCCGCCCTCGATGCCAGAGGTTCGTTGGGGAAGACGCACCTCGTCGGCAGGCAGGGAGGTCTGGTGACCGTACGCGGCGTGCTGCAGATTCACTCTGCGCCCCCGGCGCTGAGCCCGCATGTCGAGTGGGCGGTGGCCGGGATTTTTGGCGTACCCGTCAAGCTGCATTGGATCGAGCAGCCGGCTGCGCCAGGCTCGGTCAGGACGGAGCTTGACTGGCAGGGCCGTCCGGGCGCCTCGGGGGAGATCGCCTCGGCGCTCGCTGCATGGAACATGCTGCGCTTCGAGGTGACCGAGGAAGCCAGCCAGGGCTGCGACGCTGTCCGCTACAGCTGCACTCCGACCCTCGGCATGTTTTCTGCCAGCATCGGCGCCAACGGGGACATCATGATCGGCGAGAACAGGTTGCGCGCTGTCATGACGCTCGCCGAGTCAGGCAGCGATAGCGACGAACTCGGAGCGATCCGCGAGCTGCACGGACCCCGGCATCCGGCGCTCGGCGGGTCCCTCGAGGCTGAGCTGTCCCTGCTGCTCGGCGAGGCGTGGGACGCCGAGCTCGAGCCATTCAGGCACGCCTCGGCTGGCGCCCCGGTCCGCTGGCTGCACGCGACTGGCTAGGACCGCTGCCGCACGTCACCTTAAAGATCGCCGGCTAGCGCCAGCGGCTCGCCGCTGTCTGGCCTGTTCGCCGAGATCCACGCGTCGATCTGCTGCCACCAGTCATACAGCCAGAGCAGCTGCGCCTCGTGATCCGCTGTTCTCGGTACGTCGTCGGCCGGCACCCGCCACCACCTCGCTCGGATCGTCTGGCCGACCTGCAGCTTCCGCCACACATCTGCGACCGTGACCAGCCGGTCGAGGCCGGCGTGCGCTACGAAGATCACGTCGGCTGCCGGGCAGGCGGCTATGGCGGTGAACGCGCCGCCGCTGCGCGGTGCGAGCAAGTTCGGCATCTGCCGCGCACGGGCTGCGAGATCACGCCGTCCTAGCTGCTCGAGGCGCGCGATGCCGCGCTGCCACCGGTTCGGTGTCCAGTTGCCGCCCTCCGGAAAGATGACCAGCGCCCCTGCCTCGTCCAAGCCGCCAGCCAGACGTTCAATTTGATCAACGAAAAGCCGCTCGCCGGTCTTGGCATGGTTGATGAACACGTTCGGCAGGCGATTCGCGACGACGTCCACACCGGGGTCCAGTTGCAGCGTCGCTTTCATGACGACGCGTGGCCGGCGTCCGTACACGCTCAGGAGGTGGCGAACGAGGAGGAAAGAATCCCCGGGGCCCGCGTGCCGGCTCAGCACGATGACAGGGCGAGTGAGCCGGACGGCAAGTTCGGATTCGGTGAGCTCGGGCTCGGTGACCTCTACCCGCAGGCCGAACGCCCGCGTTGCGGCGGTGTACACGCGGTCGAGGAACCATCGCATAACGGCGTAGTGGCGCGCCTGGTACGGCTCGGTGCTCAGGCGGCCGCCGAAGCCGCTCGCGATCCACAGGCCAAGGCACATAAACACGGCCGCCGTGTCTGCGAACAGCCAGACCAGCGCGAAGAACAGCAGTCGAAGGGCACGGTGCCTGCCAGGCTTCGACCGGCCGACTAGGCCGAATATCCAGCTAACCACCGCGAGCAGCGGGAACAGCACGGCGACGGCCACCGCGATCACCATCGCGAGCGGCGCCAGGATCAGCCGGCGGATCAGCCGGGGCGGGAGCATGGGCAACTCCTGTCCTCAGGACCCGGCCAGCCTCGCGAGGTAGCGTTCGGAAGCAGCGTACGCGCGCTCGATGCTGGCCACGACCATAGTCTTGTCGCGATAGCGCAGCTGCGACAGATCAGGAGTGCGCGGAGCTCCGCCTGTCGGCAGCAGGTGCACGTCGACGCCCTCAGGCAGGTCCGACATTTCTTCGTTGAACCGGTGCCGGCGGGCAATCTCAAACGCAACGAGACCAACCTCCCACGGACGCTTCGGCACGGCCAGCGGGCTTTCAATCCGCCCGACCTGCAGGACGTACACGGTTGTCGCGCCGAGTGCCAGCGCTCGGCCCACGGGAATTGAGTCGACGAGGCCGCCGTCGAAACAGTGCTCCCCCTCGACCGGGACTGGCGGCAGCAAGCCAGGCACGGCACACGAAGCGAGAATCGCCGGCACCAGCGGGCCCGAGCTGAACCAGAGCGCGCTCGCACGCTCGATGCTTGCCGCGACGCACTGGAACGGCAACTCAAGGTCGGTGAAGTCGCGCGCGGTCAGTAGCGACTCAAGCAGGTGCCTGAGCGGCTCGATCGAGTGCAGGTGCGTCCCCGAGCGGACGAGCCTGACGGCCCTGCCCCACAGGTTCTCACTGAATGCCGTCCTGATGGCCTCGCTGCGCCAGAGCTCACCAAGCCGCTCGGCCGCGAGGACGGGATCGGCCGCGACGAATGCCCCATTGATCGCGCCAATCGAGGTACCCACCACTAGGTCGGGTCTGATGCCGGCCTCGGAGAGCGCGCGCAGCATGCCGACCTCGTGCGCTCCGAGCACTCCGCCGCCGCCCAGCACGAACGCCGTTGTCACCGCCACCCCCTTGCCGCCAGCCATACGCTAGCCCGCGCCGAGAGGGCCCGTGACGGGTAGCCCCGTGGTCGGCAGCCCCGTGGTCAGTCATGCCGTGGCGGCCGGCTGTGCGGACGGGCAGGCAGCATCTCGTCGGGCACAGGCCGCAGCCGCGTCAGCTCAGCGGTTGTCGACTTCGGCCAGACCGACTTCGCGCGCGGTACGAGGGCGCGGTTGATGACCCACGCGATCTTCTCGATTGTCGCGATGCCAAAGCTGAGGCCAGGGGCCGGATTGTGGCGCGTCAGCACGACGATCGTGTACCCGAAACGCTTATGCAGGAAGCAGCCGATGCTGTTGACGACCCATGGACTGCTGTTCAGGTTGGGGAGCGGCGCCCAGCCGTTCTTGATATGCCAGCTGAAGTACTTCGGCGCGCCGGCCCGCACGCCCCATGTCTGCGAGCTAATGACGTGGTTCATCAAGTACAGCTCGTATTCGCGTGACCGCTTCGTCAGTACCTTGCCAGGCGACATGAGCAGCCTGAGCAGCAGGGTCTCGTCGTGCGGCGTGATGAGGGTCAGGCCCCACGCCCCCCAGGTGTTGAGCTGGGTGTGCTTCATCTTGGCCATGTTGAGGAAGCGCTGCAGGCGAGTCAGCCCCACGTGGCCCCACAGCGCGCTGGCCGCGGCGTTGTCCGACTGCGTGATCATCAGCCACGCCTTGTTTCTCTCCCACGAGGTCAGCCAGCGGTTTTGGTCCTGTGCCATAAGCAGCAAAGCCGCGAGTATCGTCGCCTTAACGGCGCTGGCGGAGTAATTCTGCGCCGCGCTGCGGTACCAGCACGTGAGTCCGCGCGAATCGTCTGACACGGCAAGGCTGACATTCCGGAATGGGTTGTAGCCGGGGTCAGTACTAGTGAACCTGCTGCGGATAGCGGCATTGATCGCACGGGCCAGCCGGCGTGCCACAACCTGGTGTGCTGGCGCGGCATTGCAGCGCGCCCGCTCCGCCGAGGCCTGGGCACGCGCCGGGGTCACCGGCGTGACGGCGGTGGCCGCGACTACCGCTGCGCACGCAACGGCCGCGGTGAACAACACGTGTCTTGCTGCCCGCGGCCGGGCATCCCGTGCAAACATCAGCGTCCCATCTCTCGCGATCGCGATGACGTACTTGCTGACGCCGATTGGTGGCTGCTGGTTGCCGTGAATTGGCTCGAATGAGCGCGAGGTCAGAGTCAGGCCGACGGTGGCGGTGCGCGTGCGGGCAGCGCGAAGGGGGCGCGCTGGCGCGCGCCCCCTTCGGGTCTACCTAGCTGTCAGGCCGGGCAAGGGTTGTTCTGCAGGATGTTCCTGAAGTTGTTGAATCTGAATGTGGGCTGGCTGTGACCGCCCGGG
>Ga0126378_10002403_pt1 | contig 13866 bp, 11 predicted proteins | sample PanSoiMetPlot_23_FD_92587 | JGI IMG/M metagenome (GOLD analysis project Ga0126378, IMG submission 92587) | Tropical forest soil microbial communities from Panama - MetaG Plot_23 | ecosystem: Environmental > Terrestrial > Soil > Tropical forest > Bulk soil | place: Panama | collected 2016-02-17 | reverse complement strand
TGACAATTAGCGCATTAAAAATGTGTAACTCCCGCCCGGCCTTTCCCGTGCCGTACGGCCCGGAATGAGCTATGAAAAACGCCATTCTCGAAGAGAGGAGCGAGTCCGACCGTGGCGTGGGATCCCGCGACCTATTTGAGGTTCTCCGACGAGCGACTGCGGCCGGGCTTCGATCTGCTGGCGCGGGTCGGCGATCTGCCTCCGGGGCCGATGGCCGAGCTTGGCTGCGGTACCGGCGTCCATGCGCGCGCAATTGCCGAGCGGTGGCCCGACCGTGCCTTCACCGCAATCGATTCCTCGCCGGAAATGCTGACGCAAGCGTCGGCCGCGCGCTCATCGATCCGCTGGGTGGAGGCGGACCTGCGGAGCTGGTCAGCACCGGAGAAGCTGGCGCTGATCTTCTCAAACGCCGTCTTGCAATGGGTCGACGATCACGAAGCGCTGTTTCCGCGCCTCATGAGAATGCTGGTGCCCGGTGGCGTGCTCGCGGTGCAGATGCCGCGCAACTTCGATGAGCCCTCGCACGCGCTGATGCGCGAGGTGGCGCAGTTGGGGCCGTGGGCCGCGACCTTGAAGCCGCTGCTGCGGCCCGAGCCGGTGGCGGGCCCCGAGGTCACCTATGACCGCTTGGCGCCGCTCGCGCGAGAGGGTCTCGACATCTGGGAGACCGTGTACTTGCACGTGCTGAGCGGCGAGGACGCCGTGCTCACATGGATGCGCGGCACGGCGCTGCGTCCGTTGCTGACGGCGCTCGCCGGTGCCGAGCGCGAGGCCTTCGAGCGCGCCTGCGCGGAGCGGCTCGGCCGCGCCTATCCGCGCCGCGCCGACGGGCATACCTTGCTGCCGTTCCGCCGTATCTTCATCGTCGCCCGCGCAAAAGGAAACTGAGGAGCCGCCCATGGCCTATTGGCTGCTGAAGTCCGAGCCCTCCAGCTATTCCTGGGACCAGCTGGTCAAGGACAAGCGCACCAACTGGAGCGGCGTGCGCAACTTCCAGGCAGCGGCCAACCTCAAGGCGATGAAGAAGGGCGACCGCGCCTTCTTCTATCACTCGGGCGAGGGCAAGGAGATCGTCGGCGTCGCCGAGATCGTGAAGGAGGCCTATCCGGACCCGACCGACAAGGAGGGCAAATTCGTGCAGGTCGACGTGGTGCCGGTCGAGCCCGTGAAGTCGCCGGTCGACCTCGCCACCATCAAGGCGACGCCTGCGCTCAAGGCGATGAAGCTGGTGAAGCTCTCGCGCCTCTCGGTCTCGCCGGTGAGCGCCGACGAGTGGAAGATCATCGCCAAGATGACGGGCATCAGGGGTTGACCCCGCTCTGCCGTCTCGACGAGATCACGGATCCCGGCAGCCGCGGGTTTCGCCTCGGCGCCGGCGCAGATTGGCGTGCTCTATTTGTCGTGCGCCAGGGCGGACGGATCTTCGCCTATGAGAACTCCTGCCCGCACACGGGCTCGCCGCTGGATTGGCGGCCCGACGGCTTCCTCGATCTCGAGAAGCGCCACATCCTCTGCGCCACACACGGCGCAGTGTTTCGAATCGAGGACGGCTACTGCCTCGCCGGGCCTTGTCCCGGCCAGGGTCTCAAGCCAGTCGCGATCACGATCGAGTCCGGTTTCATCTGCTTGATCCCGGGAGACGCGGTCACGGCCGCTTGAATGAGCTTCGCCGGGAACCGTCGCGCCAGGATTGCGCGGGAGCGGTCCTCGTTGCCCGAGATCTCGCGCACGAGCTTCGCGAGCACGGCCTTGCTGAAGGTGGAATAGTCCTTCACCACCTCCATGAAGGCGCCGGAGCCGCCGATCACATGGTCCTGGTAGTAGCCGTCGAGGGCATCGTAGTCGCTGAGGATCGGCAGCCCGTTGATGACGATGCCCATAGCGAGCGCGTCGTCGCGCGCCTCGTTGATGGGGCGTCCCTGGTTGTTCACGCCATCGCCGGAGACGTCGATGATGTTGCGGCTCGCGGTCACGCCGCTCTTCCGGAACAGGGGGACGACGAAATCGAGCGCGGCGCTGATCGAGGTCCAGTCGGAATAGACCCGCGGCGCCTCCGCCATCATGCTCGCGAAGGTGGCGGCCGAGAGCTGGTCGTCGATTACGGTCCACTCGACCACCTGCCGCTGGTGGTTGACGCCCGACCACTCGACCATGGTGACTGCGATTGCCTTGTGCGGGCCCGAGGTGATGGACTGCAGCACCTCCGGGCTGTTGAAGGCGGCTTCGTAACCGCGCCGCTGCAGCTCCCAGCGCTCGGCGTTCACGCTACCGGACACGTCGATCGCCAGGATCAGCGCGAGATCAACGTCCTTGCTCCACGCGGGCGGCGCGACGAGCACACAGGCAAACAGCAGGGCGATCAGCGCGTGTCGGGTCTTGCCCATAGGCGGCCCTCCCGAGCCAGCGGGAGCGTGTCTACGCCATTGAGTCTACCACCGATCCGCCCTGGGCGTCCTTCCGCTCACACCACGCGGAAATTCTTGAATTGCCAGGGGTCGCTGCTGTCGACCTCCTCGGGGAAGAGGCGTCCCCGGTCGCGGAGCGGCGTCCAGTCGCTGTACGCGCCGACGAGTTTGCCGAGATAGGGGCGGCAGATCTCGAGGATGCGGTCGAAATCCATCTCGTCGGGCTCGGTGACCCCGCGGTCGGGATTCTGGATCGACCAGATCATCCCTGCCAGCACCGGCGACGTCACCTGCAGGCCGGTGGCGTTGTGGTAGGGGATGAGCTTGCGGGTCTCCTCGATCGAGAGCACGGAGCCGTACCAGTAGGCGCCTTTGGCGTGGCCCATGAGGAGCACGCCCAGCTCGTCGATCCCCGTGGTGATCTCGTCCATCAAAATCCGCTTCTCGGTCTGCAGGTGCCAGTTCTTGCCGGCGAGCTCGTGGACCGACAGCACGGCGTCGTCACAGGGGTGGTAGGCGTAGTGCACCGTCGGGCGGTGGGCGACACGGTTCCCGTCCCTCACCGTGAAATAATCAGAGATCGAGATCGACTCGCCGTGCGTGATCAGAAAGCCGTGGTAGGGGCCCTCGAGCGGCGTCCAACTGCGCATGCGCGTGCTGGCGCCGGGCCGCAGCAGATAGATCGCGCAGTCGCAGCCGAAATCGTGGCGCTTGCCATCGGCCGGAAAGTGCTTCTCGTGGCTGCCCCAGCCGAGCTCCGCCGGCTGCGAGCCCTCGCTGAAGAAGCCGTCGACCGACCAGGTGTTGACGAACTCGCCCGGCCGCTTGGGCTCCTTCGAGACCTGTGTGTCGCGCTCGGCGATGTGGATCACCTTGACGCCGAGCCTCTGACCGAGCGCCGCCCAGTCGGCGCGCGTCTTCGGCACCGACACCTTGAGGCCGGTCGCCTGCGCCACGTCGAGCATCGCCTGCTTCACGAAATGCGAGACCAGGCCCGGGTTGGCGCCGTGGGTCAGGATCGCGGTCGGGCCCTTGCCGCCGGTCTTCCGCCGGAAATCCAGGGCGTGTTCCCGGAGGGCATAATTCGAGCGCTGCGCGGGCGAAAGGGACGCGTCAGTGTAGCCGCCGGGCCAGGGCTCGATACAGGTGTCGAGGTAAAGCACGCCCTTGCGGTGGCAAAACTCGATCAGCGCGACGCTCGAGACGTCGACCGAGAGATTGAGCAGGAAATCGCCGCGGCTCAGCATTGGGTCCAGCACCCGCTCGTAATTCTCGCGGGTGAGCGGATTGATGATGAAGGTGATGCCGAGGTCCTCGGCCTCCTTCTTCCCGCGCTCCTCGGCGGTGATGATGGTGATGCGCGCGGGGTTCATGTCCACGTGGCGGAGGATCAGCGGCAGCGTGCCCTGCCCGATGCTGCCGAAGCCCACGATGACCACGCGGCCCGTGTAACGGATGTGTTTCTTGGCAATTGGCATGGCGGATGGCTTCCCCTCTCGAGCGGCCCAACGTGACCGGAGGCTCTAGGGGTTTGGTCCACGCGCTGTCAAGAAATGCATACGCTCGGCGCCCGATGGAAGTCACTTGCGGGGCCGTGGCATGTGGCATACAAGATTGGAAATAACGGACGCCGCCGGTGTGGACGGTGCCCGCAAGTCATTGATTTCTCTGAATCGAGGGGAGGGATGGATGGCCGAAGACATGACCGTGGCGACTCCCCCGAGGCTCGCCGTCAAACCCATCGACACGCAGTCGAGCTTCCGCACCCAGGCCTATCACGCCCTCAAGCAGGCGATCACCTCGGTCAATATTTACGCCCATCCGCAGGAAATCCGGCTCGACGAGCGCCAGCTCTCACAAGACCTCGGCGTGAGCCGCACGCCGATCCGCGAGGCGATGACGCTCCTGGAGCAGGAGGGCTTCGTGCGCACCCTGCCGCGGCGCGGCGTCTTTGTCGTGCGCAAGACCAAGAAGGAGATGCTCGAGATCATCCACGTCTGGGCGGCACTCGAGAGCATGGCGGCGCGTCTCATCACGCTCAACGCGACCGACGCGGAGATCGCGACATTGAGAAAGCTCTTCGACGACTTCCACGGCGCGACGCCCGATGGCGGGCACATGGACGAGTACTCCGACGCGAACCTCACCTTCCACCAGGCGATCATTCGCTTGAGCAAATCCAAGCTTATTGGCGACCTGACCGAGAACCTGCTGATCCACGTGCGTGCGATCCGTCAGGTCACAATCCGCCAATCCGATCGCGCGGCGCGGTCGATCACAGACCATATGAAGATCATCGAGGCCCTGGAGCAACGGAATACCGCGCTCGCGGAGCGCCTCGACCGCGAGCACACGCTCGGCCTCGCCGCGCACGTCGAGACGTACTGCGATTTCCTGACCTGAACGAGCAACGACCCCAGGGAGAACCGCCCGGATGACGCAAACCACGACGCGCCAGGAGCAGGCCACGGCCAAAGCGCCGGACCTGACCGACGGCTTCCACCTAATCATCGACGCTCTCAAGCTCAATGGACTCACGACGATCTACGGCGTGCCCGGCATCCCCATCACGGATTTCGGCCGCATGGCGCAGGCGGTGGGCATCCGCGTGCTCTCGTTCCGCCACGAGCAGAATGCCGGCTATGCCGCCGCGATCGCGGGGTACCTCACCAAGAAACCCGGCATCTGCCTCACGGTGTCCGCCCCCGGCTTCCTCAATGGGCTGACGGCGCTCGCCCATGCCACGACCAACTGCTTCCCGATGATCCTGATCTCGGGCTCCTCCGAGCGCGAGGTCGTCGATCTGCAGCAGGGCGACTACGAGGAGATGGATCAGCTCGCCATCGCCAAGCCGCTCTGCAAGGCGGCCTTCCGTGTGCTGCATGCCACCGACATCGGTGTTGGGGTTGCGCGCGCGATCCGCGCGGCGGTCTCCGGGCGGCCCGGCGGAGTCTATCTAGACCTGCCCGCGAAGCTCTTCGGCCAGGTCATGAATGCGGAGGCCGGTCGGAAGTCCCTGGTCAAGGTGATCGACGCGGCACCTGCGCAGATTCCTGCATCTTCCGCCGTCAAGCGCGCCCTCGATGTCCTCAAATCCGCCAAGCGACCGCTGATCATCCTCGGCAAGGGTGCCGCCTATGCCCAGGCCGACGATGCGATCCGGGCGCTGGTCGAGAAGTCGGCCGTGCCGTTTCTGCCGATGAGCATGGCGAAGGGCCTGTTGCCCGATACGCATCCGCAATGCGCCGGTGCCGCGCGCTCGACGGTCCTGAAGGATTCGGACGTCGTGATGCTGATCGGTGCGCGGCTCAACTGGCTCCTGTCGCACGGCAAGGGCAAGACCTGGGGCGAGGCGCCGAAAAGGTTCATCCAGGTCGACATCGAGCCCAAGGAGATGGACAGCAACGTCGAGATCGCGGCACCGGTGGTGGGTGATATCGGGTCCTGCGTGGCGGCGTTGCTCGAGGCTATGGGCGGCAACTGGCCGGTGCCGCCGTCGGACTGGACGACGACCGTCAAGGCGAAGCGCGAGGAGAACGTCGCCAAGATGGCGCCGCGGCTCATGAACAACAACGTGCCGATGGACTACCACGGCGCGCTCGGGGTGCTCCGCACGATCATCAAGGAACGGCCCGACGCGATTCTCGTCAACGAAGGCGCCAATGCCCTCGATCTCACGCGCGGCGTCATCGACATGTACAAGCCGCGCAAGCGCCTCGACGTCGGCACCTGGGGCGTAATGGGGATCGGCATGGGCCAGGCCATCGGCGCCGCCGTCGAGACCGGCCACAAGGTGCTCGCGATCGAGGGAGACAGCGCCTTCGGCTTCTCCGGCATGGAGATCGAGACGATCTGCCGCTACAACCTCCCGATCTGCGTGGTCATCCTGAACAACGACGGCATCTACCGGGGCACCGACGTCAACCGCGGCGGCGGCTCCGATCCCGCGACCACAGTGTTCGTCAAGGGCGCCCGCTACGACAAGATGATCGAGGCCTTCGGCGGCGTCGGGGTCAATGCGACCACGCCCGACGAGCTCAAGCGCGCGGTCAACGCGGCCATGGACTCGGGCAAGCCGACCCTCATCAACGCGGTCATCGACCCGGCGGCCGGCAGCGAGAGCGGCCGCATCGGCAACCTCAACCCGCAAAGCGCGTTGCGGAAGAAGTAGACAGATCACTCGGAGAGACGACATGGGTAAAGCACTCGACGGCGTCCGCATCCTCGATTTCACCCACGTGCAGTCGGGTCCGACCTGCACTCAGCTCCTGGCGTGGATGGGCGCCGACGTGATCAAGGTGGAGCGCGCGGGCGTGGGCGACATCACGCGCGGCCAGCTCCGCGACATCCCCGATGTCGACAGCCTCTATTTCACCATGCTGAACCACAACAAGCGCTCGATCACGCTCGACACCAAGAACCCCAGCGGCAAGGCCGTTCTCGAGAAGCTGGTGAAGCACTGCGACGTGCTGGTGGAGAATTTCGGGCCGGGCGTGCTCGATCGCATGGGCTTCACTTGGGAGCGCCTCCAGCAGCTCAACCCCCGGATGATCGTCGCTTCCGTGAAAGGCTTCGGCCCCGGCCCCTACGAGGATTGCAAGGTCTACGAGAATGTCGCGCAGTGCGCGGGCGGCGCCGCCTCCACCACCGGCTTCGATGACGGCCCGCCACTGGTGACCGGCGCGCAGATCGGCGACAGCGGCACCGGCCTGAACCTGGCGCTCGGCATCGTGGCGGCGCTTTATCAGCGCAACACGTCCGGCCGCGGCCAGAAGGTGCTGGCGGCCATGCAAGACGGCGTCCTCAACCTCTGCCGAGTGAAGCTGCGCGACCAACAGCGGCTCGACCGCACCCACGTGATGAAGGAATACCCGCAATACCCGCACGGAAGTTTCGGCGAGGCGGTGCCGCGCGCTGGCAACGCCTCCGGCGGCGGGCAGCCCGGCTGGATCCTGAAGTGCAAGGGCTGGGAGACGGATCCCGACGCCTACATCTATTTCATCACCCAGGCGCCGGTCTGGGAGGCGATCTGCAAGGTGATCGGCAAAGAGGAGTGGATCACCAACCCTAACTACGCCAAGCCCGAGGCGCGCCTGCCGCGGCTCAAGGAGATCTTCGACACCATCGAAACCTGGACCAAGACCAAGACCAAGTTCGAGGCGATGGAGATCTTGAACAAGTACGACATCCCCTGCGGTCCGATCCTCTCGATGAAGGAACTCGCGGAGGAGCCGTCGCTGCGCAAGACCGGCACGGTGGTGGAGGTCGACCACCCCACGCGGGGCAAGTACCTCACGGTCGGCAATCCCATCAAGATGTCCGATAGCCCCACGGAGGTGAGGCGGTCGCCGCTCCTCGGCGAGCACACCGACGAGGTCCTGGCGGAGCTCGGCTATGACAAGACCGCGGTGGCCGAGCTGCGCAAGGCGGGAGCGGTTTAAGCGCCTGTCCCATCAGCGAGGTTGCAGCCGTCCCGGCTCCGGTAGTAAGCCCTGGGCCCGGCCGCCGCCCCGCATCGAGAGGAACCGAAGCCGCCCATGAACATCCACGAGTACCAGGCCAAGAGCCTGCTGCAGAAATACGGGGTCGCCGTGCCCCGGGGCGGCGTCGCCTACACGCCCGAGGAGGCGCAGCGTGTGGCGCGCGACCTCGGTGGGCCCGTCTGGGTGGTGAAGGCGCAGATCCATGCGGGCGGCCGCGGCGCCGGCCGTTTCAAGGACGATCCCCAAGGGAAGGGTGGCGTACGCGTCGTCAAATCCATCGAGGACGTGGGCGCGGGTGCGGCGGCCATGCTGGGCCACGTGCTCGTGACCAAGCAAACCGGCGCCGCCGGCCGCGAGGTGAAGCGCGTTTATATCGAGGAAGGCTGCGACATCAAGCGCGAGCTCTATCTGGGCCTGCTGCTCGACCGCAAGACCTCGCGCGTCACCATGATGGCCTCGACCGAAGGCGGCATGGAGATCGAGGAGGTCGCCGCCGCGCATCCGGAAAAAATCCTCAAGGTCGCGATCGACCCGGCGACAGGCATGCAGCTCTTCCATGCGCGCGAGCTCGCTTTCGGCCTCGGCCTCGAGGGTAAGCAGGTGCAGGCCGCGACCAAGTTCATGCTCGCGATGTACAAGGCCTTCGCGGGCCTCGATGCCTCGATCGTCGAGATCAATCCGCTGGTGGTCACCGGCTCAGGCGAGGTGCTGGCCCTCGACGCCAAGATGAACTTCGACGACAACGCCCTCTTCCGCCACAAGGACGTGGCCGAGATGCGCGACGAGTCCGAGGAGGACCCGACCGAGGTGGAGGCCGCGAAGCACGAGCTCAACTACGTCAAGCTCGACGGCAACATCGGTTGCATGGTGAACGGCGCCGGGCTTGCCATGGCCACCATGGACATCATCAAGCTCTATGGCGGCGAGCCCGCGAACTTCCTCGACGTCGGCGGCGGCGCCACCAAGGAGCGGGTCACTACCGCCTTCAAGCTCATTCTCAGCGATCCCAACGTCGAGGGCATCCTCGTCAATATCTTCGGCGGCATCATGCGCTGCGACGTGATCGCCGAGGGCATCGTGGCCGCAGCGCGCGAGGTGAGCCTTCACGTGCCGCTGGTGGTCCGCCTTGAGGGCACCAATGTCCGCCTTGGCAAGAAGATCCTCGCGGAGTCCGGCCTGCCCATCGTCTCCGCCGACAACCTCGCCGATGCCGCCGAGAAGGTGGTGAAGGCGGTGCGGGAGGCCGCCTGATGTCGATCCTGGTCAACCGTGACACCAAGGTGATCTGCCAGGGCTTCACCGGCGCCCAGGGTACCTTCCACTCCGAGCAGGCAATCGCCTACGGTACCCAGATGGTGGGCGGCGTGACTCCGGGGAAAGGTGGCACCATCCATCTCGACCTGCCGGTGTTCGACACGGTGGCGCAGGCGGTCGCCAAGACCGGTGCCACCGCGTCCGCGATCTACGTGCCGCCGCCCTTCGCCGCCGACGCGATCCTGGAAGCGATCGACGCGGAAGTGCCGCTCGTGGTCTGCATCACCGAGGGCATTCCGGTCCTCGACATGGTGACCGTGAAGCGCGCGCTCCAGGGCTCCAAGACCCGGCTCATCGGCCCCAACTGTCCCGGAGTGATCACGCCCGAGCAGTGCAAGATCGGCATCATGCCCGGACACATCCACACCAGGGGTCATGTCGGCATCGTCTCTCGCTCGGGCACGCTCACTTACGAGGCCGTGGCGCAGACGACGGCGGCGGGCCTCGGCCAGTCGAGCTGCGTCGGCATCGGCGGTGATCCCGTCAACGGCACCAGCTTCATCGACGTGCTCGATCTCTTCCTCAAGGACGAGGAGACAAAGTCCATCATCATGATCGGCGAGATCGGCGGCTCCGCCGAGGAGGATGCCGCCGATTTCATCAAGCGGAGCCCGGTCAAGAAGCCCATCGTGGGGTTCATCGCGGGCGTGACCGCGCCTCCCGGCCGCCGCATGGGCCACGCCGGCGCCATCATCTCCGGCGGCACGGGCACCGCGGGCCACAAGGTCGAGGCGATGCGGAGCGCCGGCTGCACCGTCGCGGACTCGCCGGCGGCGCTGGGGAGCACGATGCTGCAGATGCTGAAGCGATGACATCGGCTCCGACCCGCGAACCCAAGCGCGCGATCCACCCCGGCTCGGGCCGGCGGCGCGGCCGCGACGTGCCGAAGGGGCGTCAGGTCGATCCCGACGCGCTCGCTGAGGTGCAGGCGCTGCTCGTCGACCGCTCGCGCGAGCGCGATCTCCTGATCGAGCACCTGCACCTGCTGCAGGACAAATATCACTGCCTGCATGCGCGGCATCTGGCGGCGCTGGCGGAGGAGATGCGACTCGCGCTGGTCGAGGTCTACGAGGTCGCGAGCTTCTACGCCCATTTCGACATCGTGATGGACGACGAGCAACCGCCACCGCCGATCACCGTGCGCGTCTGCGACAGTTTGAGCTGCGAGCTCGCGGGCGCCCAGCGCCTGCTCAAGTATTTGCCGGCGAAGCTCGGCACCAGGGTGCGCGTGGTGCGCGCACCCTGCATGGGCGGCTGCCACAACGCACCCGCGGTCGCGATCGGCCACGCCCTCCACGAGCACGCGACGGTCGAGAGCGTCGCGAACGCCGTCGCCAGCGGCAAGACGCATCCGCACGTCCCCGCCTACCCCGGCCTCGACGCCTATCGCGCGCAGGGGGGTTACCAGCTCCTCGGAGCCTGCCTCTCGGGCAAGAAGAGCGTCGAGGAGGTCATGAAGGCGCTCGAGGACTCCGCGCTCCGCGGCCTCGGCGGCGCCGGGTTCCCCACGGGACGCAAGTGGCGCTTCGTCCGACAGGAGGCGAAGCCGCGGCTGATGGCCGTGAACGCCGACGAGGGCGAAGTCGGCACCTTCAAGGACCGACACTATCTCGAGACCGATCCGCACCGCTTCCTCGAGGGCATGCTGATCGGTGCCTGGGCGGTCGAGGCGCCCGCGGTCTACATCTATCTCCGCGACGAATACCCGCAGTGCCGCGAGATCCTGGACCCCGAAATCGCGGCGCTGAAGAATGCCGGGCTCTCGCGCCACACCGAAATCCATCTGCGGCGCGGCGCCGGCGCCTACATCTGCGGCGAGGAGTCCGCGATGCTCGAGAGCATCGAGGGCAAGCGCGGGTTGCCGCGTCACAAGCCGCCCTATCCCTCGCAGGTCGGATTGTTCGGCCGCCCGACGCTCATCAACAACGTCGAGACGCTCTACTGGGTGCGCGACATCGTCGAGAAGGGACCGCAGTGGTTCGCGAGCCAGGGCCGGCGCGATCGCAAGGGTCCGCGGAGCTTCTCGGTCTCGGGCCGAGTCAAGAATCCCGGCATGAAGCTCGCGCCCGCGGGGATCACGGTAAAAGAGCTGATCGAGGAGTATTGCGGCGGCATGGCCGATGGCCATCAATTCAAGGCCTACCTGCCGGGCGGCTGCTCCGGCGGCATTCTGCCGGCCTCCATGGGCGACCTGCCGCTCGACTTCGGCACGCTCGAGGCCCATGGCTGCTTCATCGGCTCGGCCGCCGTGATCGTGCTCTCGGACAAGGACGATATGAAAGCGGTCACGCTCAATCTGCTTAAGTTCTTCGAGGACGAGAGCTGCGGCCAATGCACGCCCTGCCGCGTCGGCACCGAGAAGGTGGTGGGCCTGCTCTCCAAACCCAAGTGGGACGGGCCGCTCCTCGAGGAGCTCGCCAAGGTGATGACGGACGCATCGATCTGCGGCTTGGGCCAGGCTGCGATGAATCCGGTGAAGATGGTACTGAAGCATTTCGCGGAGGACCTCGCATGAGCGACGCGATCAAGTTCCTGCTCGACGGCGAGGAGGTCGAGGCGCGGCCCGGCGAGACCATCTGGCAGGTGGCTGAGCGCAAGGGCACGGAGATCCCCCATCTCTGCTACAGCCCGGCGCCGGGCTACCGGCCCGACGGCAACTGCCGCGCCTGCATGGTGGAGATCGAGGGCGAGCGCGTGCTCGCGGCCTCCTGCATCCGCCAGCCCGCCAACGGCATGAAGGTCAAGACCGCGAGCGAGCGGGCGAAGTTCTCGCGGCAGATGGTGTTCGAGCTTCTGGTCTCCGACCAGCCCGAGCGCGCTGAGAGCCACGATCCCGACTCCCGCTTCTGGCGCTGGGCGGATCGCGTCGGCGTTTCCGAAAGGCGGCTCCCCGCGCGGCATCAGCCCGCGCCCGACCGCAGCCATCCCGCCATGGCGGTCAATCTCGACGCCTGCATCCAGTGCAATCTCTGCGTCCGCGCGTGCCGCGAGGTGCAGGTGAACGACGTCATCGGCATGGCCCAGCGCGGCCACGGCGCCAAGATCGTGTTCGACTTCGACGATCCCATGGGCAACAGCACCTGCGTCGCCTGCGGCGAGTGCGTGCAGGCCTGCCCAACCGGCGCGCTCATGCCGGCGACCCGCGTCGACGCGCGAAATCACTACGCGAACGGCGTCGACCGCGAGGTGGACAGCATCTGTCCCTATTGCGGCGTCGGCTGCCAGATCACTTACAAGATCAAGGACGACAAGCTGGTCTATGTGGACGGCCGCGACGGCCCCGCGAACCAGAACCGGCTCTGCGTCAAGGGCCGCTTCGGGTTCGACTACGTCAGCCATCCGGGCCGTTTGACGGTCCCGATGATCCGCAAGGCCGGCGTCAAGAAGGACCCGAACGACGAGATCGATCCGGCCAATCCCTGGACGCATTTCCGCAAGGCGACCTGGGAAGAAGCGCTCGACCGCGCGGCGGCGGGCCTGAAGCGCATCCGGGACCAGCACGGCGGCAAGGGCCTCGCAGGCTTTGGCTCCGCCAAGGGCTCCAACGAGGAGGCCTATCTCTTCCAGAAACTGGTGCGCGCGGGCTTCGGCACCAACAACGTCGACCACTGCACGCGGCTCTGCCACGCCTCGTCCGTCGCGGGTCTCATCGAGGGCATCGGCTCGGGCGCGGTGACCGCGCCCTTCATGGCGGCGAAGGACGCCGACGTCATCGTGGTAATCGGCGCCAATCCGACCGAGAACCACCCCGTCGCTGCCACCTTCTTCAAGAACGCGGCGAAGCGCGGCGCGACGCTCATCGTGATGGACCCGCGCGGCCAGGCGCTGAAGCGCCATGCCACGCACATGCTGCAGTTCAAGCCCGGCCGCGACGTCTCGATGCTGAATGCGATGCTCAACGTCATCATCGAGGAAGGCCTCTACGACCGGCAGTATGTCCAGGCGCACACCGACGGCTTCGAGCGGCTGCGCGACAACGTGAAGAACTATCCGCCGGAGAAGATGGCCGACATCTGCGGCATCGACGCAGAGACACTCCGCACCGTCGCGCGCAAATATGCGCGCGCCGAGGCGGCGATCATCTTCTGGGGCATGGGCATCTCGCAGCACGTCCACGGCACCGACAACACGCGCTGCCTGATCGCGCTCTCGCTGGTGACGGGCCAGGTCGGCCGGCCCGGCACGGGCCTCCATCCGCTCCGCGGTCAGAACAACGTGCAGGGTGCCTCCGACGCGGGCCTGATACCCATGTTCTTCCCGGACTATCTCTCCGTCGAGGTCGCGGAGACCCGCGCCACCTACGAGAAGCTGTGGGGCACGAAACTCGATCCCAAGCGCGGCCTCACCGTGGTCGAGATCATGAACGCAATCCACGCCGACGTCATTCGCGGCATGTACATCATGGGCGAGAACCCCGCGATGTCCGACCCCGACGTCCAGCACGCCCGCGAGGCGCTCGCCAAGCTCGAGCATCTCGTGGTGCAAGACATCTTCCTGACGGAGACCGCGAAGTACGCCGACGTGATCCTGCCGGCCTCGGCCTGGCCCGAGAAGACCGGCACGGTCACGAATACCAACCGCCAGGTCCAGCTCGGCCGCGTGGCGCTGCCGATGCCGGGCGAGGCGCGGGAGGATTTCTGGATCATCCAGGAGCTCGCGCGCCG
>Ga0126378_10002401_pt1 | contig 13870 bp, 12 predicted proteins | sample PanSoiMetPlot_23_FD_92587 | JGI IMG/M metagenome (GOLD analysis project Ga0126378, IMG submission 92587) | Tropical forest soil microbial communities from Panama - MetaG Plot_23 | ecosystem: Environmental > Terrestrial > Soil > Tropical forest > Bulk soil | place: Panama | collected 2016-02-17 | reverse complement strand
GCCATTCGGGCGTGGATTGACCACCATGTTGTAAATGTTGCCTCGCTGGCTCGGATCTGGAGTGATCACCATGTTGTAAACGGCTCGGCCGCTCGGACCAACGGGACCGACGTCACGTACTTGCAGCGACGCATGACGATGATGATGATGAGGCTCCTGCGCAAGTGCGGGGCTCGCGAACATCGTGAGGATGCCAAGAGCAGATAACGCTAGCTTCGTGTTGAGTGATCTCATGTTGCACTCCATTTCACTGTCGCCCGCGCCGATAACCCCAATGACCTAGGTAAAATTCCGCAATGCACAGCAAAAGAAATCGTTATCAGCTGTCATGATATTGTTAATTAACTCCATAGGTTAAGCTAACTTCACGGATGGTTTAGTTCTGTCCATATTGCGGTGCAAAAAGTTCAAAACCAAGGCGGAAGAATTCCATCGTCGTTGGAACAGATTGGCGCTAGGCCGCTCGCGGCTGCTGGTTTTATTCGCGTCACGTTCTATCGAGCGTGCATAGAGGTCTGCGCAGTAGCATTGCAGGCATCAGGGGATTGCAGAGGTTTCGTCCCGAATGCGCACGCGATCAGGCGCGTAGATCTCGCGGCCAACGTGACGAGGCTGACGGAGCTAGTGCGCAGCGCTGAGAATTAGAAGTCGCTGCTCTTTATAACGGGCCATCCCTCAGCTTTCGTTCTCTGCTTTGCCTTCTGCAATGCCGCCTCCCATTGCTCGCGGGTGTAGTCCTTCGCGCGCCCCTCCGCGAACACGGTATCCGCGACCTTGAAGTTGCCATGCGTTGCGCAATCGAACGCGGTTGCGTCCCCGGTACGATCAAGCTCTTGCACTGCGGGGGACTTGCAGATTGGGCAAAGGAGAGGCCTGGGCAACGCTCTGCGACCTTTAGCAACCCTTCACCTTGTTGAGAGGGTATCTAAACCGAGAGCCTGAGTACAAGCCACGTCATGGGTCGAGGAATTTCATAACTTTCGTATTTGGGCGCGGGCCGCGTTAGTGCATGATGTCGCCCACCAAAATAAGAATTCCGACAACACCGAACAAAAGTAGTGCGCTCCATACGAAAATCCTACCCGTGTCACCCATTGCCGTCATCCTCGTACGATAGAAACGTCGATTCGACCTTATTAGACGCGTGTTTGCGCTACAAAGCACGTCTTGGGTCGAGGAATTTCTCACAGAATTTGCGAAGGGCTCGAGGAAATTCAGAACGAATTTGCAAGAGGTCGCCACCTAATCTTGGTTTTCGACCACCGCTACTGGTTTCCTCCCAGTCGCGTTGCGTCCACTGTGCATATCAACAACGAGAGTTTCAAATTCATCCTCTGGAGTATTGATTATTGGCTGGTCAGGCAATTTCTCTGATGGTTCATACCACGGTCGCCTCTCTTTAACTCCACTCGCAAGAGCTTGCGCAATTAATCTACCAATTTCCTCACCCTGGAGCGGGACGAGCTTTTTATCAGGATCATATTTGTAAAGTTGAGGACAAAAGTACACGGCGTGAATACGTGGATCGTATCCTTCGACACTGAGGAAGTGCTTCGCTCTGAGCAGGAGGTTATATCTTTTTACAATTTTCTTCTCCAAGGTCGATCTGGCAACCCGGAGTTTGTCAGGTGAGGGGCCAACAATCGTGCCGGCTTCTAGAAGGATAACCCAGTCCTTGCTGGCGGCGTTATCCGGACTGACTGGAATTAGATGAGTTGGCGGTTCTCTACGAAAGACGGCCATTGCAGTTCTCCGTCATCCTCTCGACTTGGTACAGTAACCCCCTCGAGAGGAAGGTCAATTGATCTAACAATTCAGGGTTAAAGCCATTCGACTAGGCTTCAAAAACCTCTCACAACTTACTTCGAGGAATTTCACACACAATTTGCTGAGGGGGTATTGCGGCGACGGCGAGCATGAATTTTGGCCCTGGGCTTAGGCATCGAGCAAATAGAATGTGCAGCGACGCGATCAAACAAACAAATAACGCAGCGCTGAACGAATTAACTAAAAGTCTTGCGCACTATCTGATATGATCTGAATGCTTCGCAATGAAGCGGCGAGCAAGGTGCTGAGAACACCAATGCTCGCCTAACCACAACGACATCTTGGGAGATCGTTATGGCTACACAATTCAAACTCGTCGGCACACATGCGGTCAAGATACTGGCGCGACTAGCTGCGCGTAATGCGGTCAAGGAACAACTGCGAGATCAGGGCGTCCGCGTCTCCCTGGTGCCAATACGTGACATTAGCGCGAGGACGATGTTCATCACGGGTCCGGCAGCGGCGACAAGCACCATGTCCCGTCGTGGTGATCGCAGCTTCTGAAAATTGACCGGCACTGGCTTGGCATACCCAAACAGGAACGGAGCGCGCAACAACAACAGGATGCCGGGCAGTAAGATCGTCCCGAACGGGTCAATGTGCTTCGCTGGATTAAAGCTTACACGTCCGAGCCGCCATGCGGTGTGCGCCGCCTCCTGAAAGGATATGGCGATGTTACGGGTATCGCCCAGACCGTCACCAGATATATTGCGATACCGGTCACAGCTTGGATTGCTACGCGCCGACTAAGATTCCAAAGAATAACGGCGGCGAAGTTCGGCAGTGTACTCCTGATAGTTACGTGCTAGTTTGCCGATTCTTTCCGCGTTCGTTTCCCTTAATTTGGCTTGGCGGATGCTCTCACTAATCGTGTGAACAGCGGCCAACTCAAGCTGCTGATTGATCAGCGCGGTCATGGCATTTGTGTTTCGCGCAATCGCTCGCCACGACTGTTCATCAGTCGCATTTTCAAACTGCATGAGCGTCCCCAACACACGGCTACATTATGCGCTCTGCGCGCTACCGATACTGGGTGGGTGAGGCTAAAAATGCCTTAATGCGGCACCACCATGCGGGGATAATAAGTGGATGGGAATAACGAACCTTATCGTCAAGCTATTTGGTGTAGACGCTGCCGCTCCGCTTGATGCCATGAAGCTCGACGGAACAACCGAGGCCGCGCTTGCCCGCTCGTTATCGGCATTGCCACCGGACAAGCGAGGATGGATCACGTTCGCCGAGGCGCGAACCTTATTCTCGACGGAGCGCGTGGAGTACGCCTTTGGCGAGCTGGACCAAAGCGGCCGAGAAAAAATCGAGGCGTTCGCGGCGCACCAAAATTCCGCCATCGGCTTTATGCCGCTTGAAGCGCGGGTCTATTTCGTACCGATCCGACCGCTGTGACAAGCATTGCTCAGAAGAATTTCCTCACCCGCTCACTTGCCTAGTGCTGCGAGCGAATGTCCGCTTTGCGCCCAAAAGCAGACATCGGCTGACCGTGCTGGGATGTCCGCTATGTGCCAGGAGCGGACATTCACCGGACTCACAGCTTTGTGCATTGCTACGTCGTCTGATGCCGCTTCAGGAACGTGCGTGCGCGGTTGATGGTGCGAGCCTTCAGCTCCGCCGGCTCCTTCCAGGGAAACACTGTGATCTCTGCATTGGGCGCCAGTGAGGCGATGTCGATAGAGACCTGGAGCGGATGCGCAGTCGTATCGTCGGGCAGCACCAGCATCGGCGTCTGGCAGGATTTCGCGAAGTCGCGCGATACGCTGTACACGAAGTCGGGCCGCACGCGGTAGAGGCTGTGCAGATACGCCTCAATGATGGCCATCGATACATCGGACCGGCGCTCGCGAAACTCCTTGGCCCAGACGTCCTTCCCGGAATTGTACATGTAATCCGGCTGCTCCGGCCGGTGCCCGACCGGCTGGCTCAGGACAGCGGCGACCACGCGCTCCGGCGCGCGCTCCATCAGCTTCATCCCGAACGGGCCGCCGATGCAGTTGCCAAAGAAAAGGAACTGGCGGATGCCGAGATGGTCCATCACGCCGAGCTGGTCGTCGGCGAAGGCGGCCCAGGGATTGTCGACCGGAATCGGGCCGGTCGACTCGCCGTTGGTGGCGTTGCGCTGGTCCATGGTGATCACGCGGAAGTCGTTCCTGAACTCCTCCATGATGTTGATCACGGCGGTCGGCCAGATGCTGATGCGCGAGTTTAGGCCGCCGCCGGGTGTCGCGAGCAGCGGGAAGCCTGAGCCGATTTCGGCGTAGCGGATGCGGACATTGCCCTTCTCGTAGAATCCGAACTTGGTGCCCGCGGGCAAGTCCTGCGGCGCTCCAGCCTGCGGCGCTTGGGCCAACACTTGCGGGGTGGTGGTTGCCGCGGCGGCGGCAGCACCAGTTGTCAGAACGGTGCGTCGGCTCGAATCGATCATCGGGTATCTCCTTGTCGCTATCGCGACCCATGTCCGCTTTACCTCCAATAGCGGACATCAAAGCACACCAAATCGATGTCCGCTAAGTGCCATAAGCAGACATATGCAGTGCAGCAAATTCCAGCCTATTCGATCACCGCGTCGGCGATTGCGAGTACGCTCGACGGAATTGAAAGCCCGAGGGCTTTCGCTGTCTTAAAGTTGATGACCAGCTCGAACTTAGACAACTGCATCACCGACATGTCAGCAGGCTCTTGGCCGATCCCTTCGACGAGATAAGCGCCACGATTCCAGGTCTCGTCGTGCGCGGTGTCGGCGCGGAACGGGCCAGTGCGGAGGAACAGCAGATTCCAGCCGAACACGACCGGGCGCATGTTGAGCGGGAACGGCAGCTCGTTCGCGGGCGGTGTCACACGAACCGGCGCGCGCGTCATCAGGAACGCATAGAGCGCCGCATTATCCTCATCGGAAATTAGCGTGAAATGATCGTAGGGAAAGGCGGGATAAAGATATGCGCCGTCGCGGCGCACGCCGCTACGCATGGCGCGCTTAAACGCGGCCTTAGACCAGGTGCCGATCCCGCTTTGCGAGTCTGGCGTGATGTTGGTGGCATAGACTGTGCCGAACGGCGTCGGCAGCGCGCGGCCGCCGGCAAATTCGCGCCCGCCCGGTGCGATGTGACATACATCGCAATTGCCGATGGCGGCGAGCGTGGCGCCCCGCTGCACCAGATCGGACGCGAAGCTGTTGGCCGGTGGCGGCACGATCGGGTCCATGCTCGGCGCTTGCGCGGCAAAGAAGAAGGTGCCGATCCCGAGCGCAAGCACGAGGCAAACAACGCCGACGCTGATTGCAAACCTTCGCGCAATGCTTCTGCCCGGCATCACTGGCCCAATCGGATCGGTTTGCGGCAAATCGGTTAACGCAATCTCCCAACTTTATAGAAAAGCGAAGTTCCGTCGATAGTCCGACCGCGCTAGGCTCAACCCCAGCAGAAGCCCGGACAATGGAGAGCGCAATGGTTCATGGTCGCGTCGCAGTGTTGGCTGTCGCTGCTACTTGCCTGTTCGCCGCCGCGGCTGCTTCGGCTAGGGACTCCGAACTCGAGCACGCCTATCGCGTCATTGCCGGCAAAAGGTTCGTCGATCTCACCCATGATTTCGGGCCGGACACGCCGGTCTGGTCGGGTTTCGGCCAGGCGAAATTCTCAGCCGCCGCCAATCCGAAGACGCATGAGGCTTACACAATCCCCAAGGATGGCTTCCGCGCCACCTATTACGAAATGGTCGGCCAGTACGGCACCCACGTCGATCCGCCGGCGCATTTCGCCGAGAACGGCATCACTATGGACCAGATCCCGCTCAAGCAGATGATCCTACGGCTGGTCGTGCTCGACGACACGCCCTACCTCGCCAAGGACCCGAACCACGCCTTTTCCGTCGCCGATCTGAAAAACTGGGAACGCGAGCACGGCCACGTCCCGGCCGGCGCCTTTGCCGCGCTGCGCACCGACATGTACAAGGACTGGGATTCCAATCCGGAGCGCTTCAAGCGCGAGCCGTTCCCCGCCTGGGCGTTCGAAACCATCAAATATCTCTACGAGCAGCGCGGCGTCACCGCGACCGGCCACGAAGCGATGGACACCGACACTACCGAGAAAATGGATTCAGAGACCTATATCCTCCAGCACGGCCATTTTCAGATCGAGGTCATGGCCAATCTCGACAAAGTGCCGGCGAGCGGCGCGCTGATCGCGGTGACCTGGCCGAAAGTGAAAAACGGCCTTGGCTTCCCAGCACGCGCCTTTGCGATTTTGCCGTGAGCGAGTTGCTGGATTATCGGAAATTCGAACGCACAGTAATCATCACATGATCGACTTTGGCCCGAGCGCGAAATCTATCGTGGCAATTGCGCTATGCGCATTGTGCTCGCTATTGCCAGCACAGGTGCTTGCCGCAAATAGCGAGGCGCAGCACCCGCAAATCTCGATCGAAACGAAATACATAAAGGTCTCCGTGACCGTCGACATCGCGCTCAAACCATTTCCCGAATTGTTCGCGAGCTGCTTTTCCGAAGGCAAAGTGTGGTTCAACAAAAAGAACAGCGACGCCGCGGCCGAATGGCGCGACAACCGCAAAGCCTTCCGCGACCTGCAATGGTTTTACGAACGCGACTACGCGCTGCGCTCGGTCGTCGGCCGCTATATCAGCGTCATGCGCGGCGATACTTGGTTCGATGGCGGCGCTCATCCAAACCAGCATGTCGACACTATTGTGTGGGACAACGTCGCGCGAAAACGCACCAATGTTCGTTCGTTCTTCAGCGAAACTACCAATAACGGCCCAACCATGACCACTCTGGCGCAGCTCACCAAGATCGCAGTTGCAGCCGCCAAGCTCGCCAACGGCATCAATGGATATGGCGGTGATGACGGACTGTCCGCGGAGCGAATGACTCCGGAACAGGAATTGCAACGCGACACGTTCATCAATGAGGGCATCAAGCCGAAAATCCTGGGGCTTGGCCCGCTCACGCTTGCGCCCTCGACCGAAACTGGCAAGAGCTCAGGTTTGACCTTTCATTATTCGCCGTACGGCGTAGGCCCGTATGTCGAGGGGCCGTATACGGTTTTTGTGCCGTGGACCAAGTTTCAGCAATATTTGTTGCCGCAGGGCGCAGCGCTGTTCGGCGGCGAGCGACCAAAAGACGATAAGGAGGCGCGGTGACGCCCGCCGACCGCACAGCCTCGTCTTCGGCCTCGCCCGATGTCGAGCCACTCGCGCGCGAGCTGCGCGCCGGCGACCGCACCATGCTGTCGCGCGCGATCACGTTGATCGAAAGCAAACGTCCCGACCACCGCCACTCCGCCGCGGCGCTGATGCAAACGCTTCTGAAAGATACTGGCGAGGCGGTGCGCGTCGGCATCACCGGGGCGCCGGGGGTCGGCAAATCGACGCTGATCGACGCACTCGGCAGCATGCTCACCGGGCAAGGCCGCAAGGTCGCCGTGCTCGCGGTCGACCCATCGTCGCGGCGCACCGGCGGATCGATCCTTGCCGACAAGACGCGCATGGCGCGGCTCGCCAATGATCCAAATGCCTTCATCCGCCCCTCGCCGTCTTCCGGCACGCTTGGCGGCGTCGCCGCCAAGACCCGCGAGACCATGCTGTTGTGCGAGGCCGCCGGTTACCGCGTCGTGCTGGTCGAGACCGTCGGCGTCGGGCAGTCCGAAATCGCGGTTGCCGACATGACCGATTTCTTTTTGGTGCTGGCAATCCCTGGCGCCGGCGACGAACTACAGGCGCTCAAGAAAGGCGTGGTCGAGCTTGCCGATCTGATCGCCGTCAACAAGGCCGACGGCGATAACGTTTCCCGCGCCAAACTCGCCGCCTCGCAATTCGGCGCGGCGCTGCACATCCTCTCGCCGCGTTCGCCGAACTGGTCGCCGCCGGTCGTGACCTGTTCGGCGCTTACCGGCGATGGCATGCAAACGCTGTGGGCGCATGTTCTCGACCATCGGGCGCGGCTTACGGCATCTGACGAGCTTGCGTCACGGCGCGGCGAGCAGCAGGTGAAATGGATGTGGACCATGCTGGAGGAGCGGCTGTTCGAGCCGTTGCGTTCGGATCGCGCGCTCAAAACCGCTTTGCCGCGCATCGAGGCCGATGTCGCCGCGGGAAAACTCGCGCCAGCTTCGGCAGTGGAGAAGATCGCGGCGATGCTCGCGCGCGCATGAGCCCAGAAAGTGGACGCCGGTTTTCGGAAAAGATCATGCGCAAAAATAACATGAAGGTGGTGATCGCCGGTTTCGGCCCGTTTCCCGGTGCGCCGTCGAATCCAAGCGGCCGCTTGGCGATTGCACTCGCGCGCCGCCGCCGTCCTGCGCTCGCCGGGATCGAGATCATGAGCCATGTCTTTGCGACGTCCTACGCAGCGGTCGACCGCGATCTGCGCAACTTGCTGGCGCATAAGCCCGACGTGATCCTGATGTTCGGTCTTGCCGGCCGGCGCCGGCATATTTGCATCGAGACCCGCGCCCGCAATGCACGCTCGCTCATTTTTCCCGATGTCGGCGGTTCGCGGCCCGAGCGCGCTGCAATCGAAACAGGACCAGCGCGTGAACTGAGGGGCAACGCCCCGTTTGCGCAGCTTCTCCATGCGGTGCAGCGGACCGTGCTGCCCGCCCGGCTATCGCGCGACGCCGGCGCCTACCTTTGCAATTACGCCTATTGGCGCGCTTTGGAGAGTAAGCAGAACAATAATGTGCTGGTGCAATTCGTGCATATTCCTTCGATCGCGGTCACACCACGGCGTGGTGCTTTCAAACGCCGCACGCCGCCGCTGTCGCGGCTTGTCACTGCGGGCGAAAATCTGCTGATCACTTTGCTGGCCGCGAGGCGGCGATCATGTGCCGCTGATTAGCGCAGCACTTCGGTCAGGCGAATTTGCCCGACCTCGAAATTGTTCCAATTGCGCAAGACCGGCTGCACGAAGCGATGCAGCGCCGCGTGCTCGCTCGCAGCGAGCGGCAGAAAGCGCACGATCAGCACCGCCATGATCGCCTGCGCGGCGCGGCCTGCCCCGTCATCGCATTTAAGCGCGATGCCGAGACCCTCCCCCGGCAGCGCAGCGCAATAGACGCCCTCCGCGCCGGTTTTCACGAATACCCGTTCGCCGAAGAGCTGCATGATGTCGGTACAGAAGCGGCCAGTGCCGGCGACGAACCAAGGGGCTTTGGCGCATGACTGCCGCAGCCGCGCCGCGGCCTTGGCATGCTCCGTGGGAATGCCACGGCCGGTGCCGAACTTGGCGAAGCCGTACGCCAGACTATCAAGCGGCACTGCCCAGGTCGGCACCGAGCAGCCATCGATCGCGCATTGTGCTTCGCCGAGCGTGGCCCCGGTGAAATCCTCCAGCACGCGACGCACGCGCTGCTGCACCGGATGCGCCGGCCGCCAATAGTCGGCGTGATCGACGCCGAGCGCGCGTGCAACGCAGAGGAAGCCGGCGTGCTTGCCGGAGCAATTGTTGTGCAACGGCGACGGCGCGCCTGACCGCGCCACCGCGGCGGCCGCGGCTTGCGCCACCGGCCAATGCGCGCCGCAGCGCAAGACGGAGGGATCGAGTCCGGCTTTTGCCAGCATGCGCGCGACGCCGGCGACATGCGCGGCCTCCCCGCTATGCGAAGCGCAAGCGAGCACCAGCTCTTCGTCGCTCAAGCCGAAACATTCAGCAGCGCCCTCCATAATGAGCGGCAAAGCCTGCAAGGCCTTGACCGCGGAACGCGGAAAGATAGCCGACGCCACATCGCCGATGGCGAACACCGTCTTACCTTCGGCATCGCTTACGGCAATAGCGCCGCGGTGCCGGGTTTCGACCAGCGACCCGCGGATCACTTCAACCAGGACCGGATTAGCCATGGACAATCATCTGCGTTTGGAGGGATTAAACCAAATGGCTCGTCATGGCCGGACTTGTTCCGGCCATCCACATCTTTTGCTTGGTTGGAAACGTGGATGACCGCCACAAGGGCGGGCATGACGATTAAATGAAATCTCGTCCCGCTCCAACAGTGTTGCCCCATGCCGCGTTTCTCGGCAATCTAGCGGCATGCTTGGCGCTTCGGGGCGGCTCAGCATCATCATTCCGGCGCTCGACGAGGCGCCGATCATTGTCGAGACGCTAGCGGCGCTCGTGCCGCTCCGCGCTCGTGGCGCCGAAGTGATCGTGGTCGATGGCGGCAGCAACGACAGCACGCCGGCGCTGGCGCGCACCTTCGCCGATCGGGTGATCAGCGCGCCGCGTAATCGCGGCGCGGCGATGAATGCAGGCGCGGCGCTCGCCAGCGGCGACGTTTTTCTGTTCCTGCATGCCGATACTATTGTGCCGGACAATGCCGACCGCCTGATTGCGTCCGCCCTCGCCCGCCGCGTTTGGGGCCGTTTCGATCTGCGCATCGCCGGCCGGCATCCGCTCCTTGCCCTCGTCGCCCTCATGATCAACTGGCGCTCGTGGCTTACCGGTATCGCCACCGGCGATCAGGCGATCTTCGTCACGTACGAAGCATTCCAAAACGTCGGCGGCTTTGCCGATCTGCCGCTGATGGAAGACATCGCGCTGTCGCGAAAGCTCAAGCGCTGCTCCCGGCCATATTGCATCACGACGCCGGTGGTCACTTCGGGCCGGCGCTGGGAATATCACGGCGTCCTTCGCACGATCGCGCTTATGTGGCGGCTGCGCCTTGCTTATTATTGCGGCGTTGCGCCGGCGCGCCTTGCGCTCGCTTACGGCCGCGTGCCGACGTCAGCCGCGCAGAGCGGCGCCCGGCCATAGCTTCGGGCCGACGCGCTGATATTGCGGCGGCCGCGCGACTTCCGCGCCGAGGATTTGCGCGGCATGCCAGGCCCAGTGCGGATCGTCGAGGAAGGCGCGCGCCAGCGCGACCATATCGGCCTTGCCTTCGGCAACGATCGCTTCCGCCTGTTTGGCATTGACGATCATGCCGACGACGCGAACCGGCAGGCCGGTCTCGCGACGTACGTGCTCGGCGATCGGAACGTTGAATCCCGGCTCATTCTGCCAGCGGCTCTCCGGCGTAATATTGCCCGAGGAAATATCGACGTAATCGATCCCTACTTCTTTGAGCGCCTTGGCCATCTTGACCGCGTCATCGGCAGTCAGGCCGCCGTCTACCCAATCGGTGCCGGTAATGCGCGCGCCAAGCGGGATGCCGCGCGGCACCACCGCGCGCGTATCGCGCACCACCTGCAAGGGGAAGCGCATGCGGCTTTCGAACGTGCCGCCATAGTCGTCATTGCGTTTGTTGGATAGCGGCGAGACGAAACTGTGCAGCAGATAACCGTGAGCGAAGTGTAGCTCGATGGCGTCAAAGCCGATCCGCAGCGAGCGCTTCGCCGCCTCGGCAAAGTCGCTGCGCACCCGGACCATGTCCTCCTCGTTCATGGCGCGCGGGGTGTGCCAGCCCGGCCCGAACGGGATGGCCGATGGCGCGATTGACGGCCAGGGATCCTCGGCATCCGGCAGCGTCTTGCCGCCCTCCCATGGCCGCTGCGCGGAGGCTTTGCGTCCGGCATGGGCGAGTTGAATGCCGAGCTTGGCGGTGCCGTTGCGCCGGCAATGCGCCACGATGTGGGCCAGCGCATCTTCGCTGGCGTCGGAATAAAGGCCCATGCAGCCGTGGGTGATGCGGCCGTGGCGCTCGACATGCGTTGCTTCGACGACAAGAAGGCCTGCGCCGGAATTAGCGAGCATGCCCAGATGCGTCAGGTGCCAGTCATTGGCGACGCCGTCATTGGCGCTGTACTGACACATCGGCGACACGACAATGCGATTCGGCAGCGTGAGATCGGCAAGCTTGATCGGCGAGAACAAGGCGCTCGGCATCGGTCGTCACATGCGGCTGGAGATGGGAAAATTCAAGCGCGGTGCGGCGGTTGGCCTAAGAAGAAAGACTGTCTTGCGGCGCCTGGATAGGCGCTCGCAACCATCAAGTCCAGCGTCAAAGTGGTGCCGAAACGGCCGCTAGCAGCCCTGCGGAGGTTCGCCGCCGGCCGGCTTTGCCAGCGGCCCGAGGCGGCACCGGATCAGGCAGGCCAATCTCGCCATCAAGGCCGCCGATTTGTTTGATGCCGTCTTGGTACGATGTCTTGTCTGATGGCTGTTTGCTCGCTCAACGGTTCGCCGGCCAAAACCGCCCAGCGGTTGCGCAGATCGAGCACCTTGTGCATCTGATCGAGGAAATCCGCGTGCTGTAGTAGTGCTGCCAGCGGCCGGTTTCCGTTCAACAGGGGTGATTTTCCATCACGACTTAACCGCGACGATCCCTTCGATCTCGACGGAAATCTGGCTCGGCAGCATCACATGGCCCACAGCCGAGCGGGCATGTCGTCCCGCATCGCCGAACACTTCCACGAACAAATCGGAACAGCCGTTGATGACCTTGGGCGAGTCGTTGAAGTCCGGCGTGGCATTGACCATGCCGAGCAGCTTGACGATGAAATCGACCCGGTCGAGCGAGCCCAGCGCGTCGCGCATCGCCGCAAGGAGACCAAGCCCGACGAGCCGGGCGCGGCGGTAGCCTTCATCGACGCTGACATCGGCGCCAAGTTTTCCCGTGAGCTGCCGGCCGTTGGCATCGCGCGGCCCCTGCCCGGCCAGATAGAGGATATTTCCGGCGAGCCGATAGGGCAGATAATTCGCCACCGGCTTTGGCAATTCCGGCAGCACCAGCCCGAACTCTTTCAAGCGTGCTTCCGCACCCATGACGTCCTCCCGTTAAAGCCGCACACGCAACCGCGCCGCCAATTCGCCAATGATGCCGCGCCGGAAAGCCAGAACGCAGATCACGAAAACCGCGCCCTGAATGACCAGCACCCATTGGCCGAACGACGAGAGGTAGTTCTCCATCCCGTCGATCAGAAACGCGCCCACCAGCGGACCGAAGATCGTGCCAAGGCCGCCGACCAGCGTCATCAGCACGACCTCCCCAGACATGGTCCAGTGCACGTCGGTCAGCGACGCGAGCTGGAAGACGAGTGCCTTGAGCGATCCGGCGAGACCCGCCAATGTCGCCGACAGCACGAATGCAACGAGCTTGTAGTCGTCGGTCTTGTAGCCAAGCGACACCGCGCGCTGTTCGTTTTCGCGGATCGCCTTTAGTACCTCGCCGAACGGCGAATTGATGATCCGGTAGATCAGGAAGAACGCAGCGAGCACAACGGCAGCGACGAATGCATACATCGTCATCTCGTTGCTGAGATCGAAGGCGCCGAACAGCTTGCCGCGCGGTACGGCCTGGATGCCATCCTCGCCACCGGTCATAGGGACACGCAGCGCCACGAGATACATCATCTGCGCCAGCGCTAGCGTGATCATGGCGAAATAGATGCCCTGGCGGCGGATGGCGACGACACCGGCGATAAGCCCCGCCGCCGCCGCAGCCGTGGTGCCGAACCCGACCGCAAACTCCGGCGGCAAACCCCAGACCTTCGCCGAATAGGCGGCAAGATAGCCGGCCCAGCCGAAATACAAAGCGTGACCGAACGAGAGCAACCCGACATAGCCGAGCAGAAGATTGAAGGCGCAAGCGAAGAGCGCAAAGCACAGCGCCTTCATGACAAACACCGGATACAACACGAAGGGCGCCGCGATCACCAATATGACCAGCGCCGCACCGGCAACGGCGACACTCCATTCGGTTTCGCGCCGGACCGGCGTTGCCGCGGCAAGCGTCGCCATCACGCCATCCTTCCGAACAGCCCGGCCGGGCGGATCAGGAGCACGATAATCATAATCATGAAGATCACCGTGTTCGAAGCTTCTGGAAAGAACACCTTGGTGAGGCCCTCAACGATGCCAAGCGTAAAGCCGGTAACGATCGCGCCCATGATCGAGCCCATGCCGCCGATCACCACGACTGCGAATACGACAATGATGATGTCGGAGCCCATCTGCGGCGAGACGTTATAGATTGGCGCGGCCATGACGCCGGCGAGGCCCGCGAGCCCGACGCCGAAGCCATAAGTCAGCGTCACCATGCGCGGCACGTTGATGCCGAAGGCGCGAACCAGCGCCGGATTTTCGGTT
>Ga0126378_10002398_pt1 | contig 13883 bp, 14 predicted proteins | sample PanSoiMetPlot_23_FD_92587 | JGI IMG/M metagenome (GOLD analysis project Ga0126378, IMG submission 92587) | Tropical forest soil microbial communities from Panama - MetaG Plot_23 | ecosystem: Environmental > Terrestrial > Soil > Tropical forest > Bulk soil | place: Panama | collected 2016-02-17 | reverse complement strand
GCCTTCTTCGCACTTCCGGTGAACCTGTCGAATGGGACCATCTCATGTCCATGGTAATCTTGAGCGAGTGCTCAAAGCGGCTGCTCAAGATGGAAGGGAGACGAGACAGCGCATCGTGGAGGCGGCATTCGAGACGCTGCGCGCCAGTGGCTTCGCAGGCACCAGCGCCCGCAGCATCGCCCGTTCCGGAGGATTCAACCAGTCGCTGATCTTCTACCACTTCGGCAGCATCAACGAGCTGCTGGTCGCCGCCCTCGACATGAGCAGCGAACGGCGCATGACCCGCTACCGGGAAGTCCTGGCCGGCATCGACGGCCTGCCGCAGCTGTTCGACGCGGCGGCGTCACTTTACCGGGAGGACGCGGAGTGCGGGCACACCACGGTCCTGGCCGAGCTCTTCGCCGCTGGTCTGGCCGTGCCGGCGCTCGCGGCTCAGCTGAAGGTTCGCATGGAGCCGTGGATTTCGTTCACCGAAGAGCTCATGCGGAGATTCCTCGGCCGCCTGCCCATCAGCGGCCCGTCCGACCTTCGGGCTGTGGCGCAGGCCACCCTCGCGATGTACCTGGGCATCGACCTCCTCGTCCACGCGGATGGTGACTGGTCTCGGGTGGACACAATGTTCGAGGTGGCTCGTCGCACGGGTGCCGCGTTACACCCGCTTCTGGACGGCTCATGATCACGATCCTCCTCACCGGTGCGAGCGGCTTCGTCGGCGGCCACGTGGCTCGCCGCCTGGCCGATCGGCCCGAATTTCGCCTGCGATGTCTCGTCAGGACCCTCCGTTCCGATCCGCTTCCGGCCTCGGTGGAGTGGATACGCGGCGACTTGAACCAGGCCGCCACGCTGGAAGCCGCGCTCCAGGGGGTTCAGATCGTAGTTCACGCAGCCGCGATCACGGCTGACCGCAAGGAGCCGTACCGCGGGGCCTACGAGCAGGTCAACAGGATGGGGACCGAGAACCTGATGGGGGCAGCCACCAGGGCCGGGATCGAGCGCGTGGTGCTGATGTCCGGCCTCGGCACTCGGCAGGCCCCGAAGGGAACGTACATGGCCACGCGCTGGGGAATGGAAGAAGCGGTGCGGCAGAGCGGGATTCCGAACGTGATCCTTCAGCCCTCGGTGCTCTTTGGCGCCGGCGCACCTTTCGTGGCGGCGCTGGCCAGGCTCGCCAGGCGCTCGCCGGTGCTGCCGCTGCTGGGCGGAGGGGCAGTCCGATTCCAGCCGCTGTGGATCGAGGATCTGGTGACGTGCGTTGTGGGATGTCTCGGGGATCAAGCCCCGTTGGGCCGGGCGCTGACGATCGGCGGTGCGGAGCACCTGACGTTTCGAGAGGTCCTGGACGAGATCTGCTCCGCCCTGCATGTTCGGCGCCTCCTTGTCCCCCTGCCGCTCGGCGCAGCGAGGCTGCAGGCCACCGTCATGACGGCGGTGATGCCCCGGCCGCCGCTGACGCCTGCCGCGCTGGAGCTCTTCAGCTTCGACAACGCGACCGAGCTGGATTCGGTGGAGCGGGCCTTCGGGTTCAAGGCCCGTGGCTTTCGCGAGCACGTGAGGGAGCACGGTCTCGCATAGCAGGGGGAGGCAGGCCTCCCCCTCCGGACCCCCTCATGCTGGCGCGGAAGGTAGGCGCCTTCCCACCGGTGGAGGTTGACGGGCAGCGTCTGGCAGCGTTTGGCCACAACTCAACCAGCCCGGCGGAGCCGGGCCTACCCGCCACGCCTCAACGGGAGTTGCAAGGGGAAGCAGGCCTCGTGCAGTTGGGCAACTGGGACTAGCGCGGGCCTCGCCGACTACGTCTCGATGGCCACCAGGTCGCCCACCCGCAGGATCCCTCCCGCGACGACCCGTGCGCAGATGCCGCCGTGAGTGGCCATCGCCAGCCGGGCCCCCGGCCCGATCGTCCGCTCCATGTTCTCGCACGGATCACAGAGGTCGGTCACCCAGACGAGTACGTGACCGAGGCGAAGAGTCTTACCGACGGTCGGGCTGAGTGACATGCCGCGCACGACAACCTGCCGCCGGCTGGCCCCAGCGGGCACGGTCGTCCCGAGCTTGCTGCCGGTGGCGAGCAGGCCCTCCTCCTCGATGAGCGTCAGCTGCCGACTGTTTCGGGAGTGCGATCGCCAGTCGCCTTCGATGCCATAGTCAGCCACGACCTTTGCCTCCGTCAGGCTGCGGGCAGGCCCGTTCCGCTCGCCGGCGATGTGGATCGAAACGACTTCGGCCATCTTGACCTGAGAACATTGTCCAGCATCGATCAGCTCGGCTCCCTCACCGCGAGGCTCGTCACCACGTGCAGCGCCAGGAAAGAGGCGGCGCCGGCTGCCAGGCTGGGGGCGAGCAGTGCTGGTCCACCCACCTGCAGCACCACGCCGATGGCAGCCGGGCCAAGTGCGCCGCCCACACTTGCTGTCGCGATCTGGAGACCGACCACCCTCGACGCGGCGGCCTGGCCGACCCTCCCTGGCGTCAGTGCGATGAGGGACGGGAAGACCGGTCCCAGACCGACGCCGGCGGCGGCCAGGGCGACCACCCCTACCATCGGAGAACGGCCCCACCAGAAGAGAGTCAGCGCCGCCACAGTCACGACGACCGAGGCGTGGAGCAGCCAGAGCGCCCCCAGGCGTGCGGCCGTGGCGGAGGCGGCGAGCCTGCCCACGGTCAGGCCCGCCCAGTACCCGGACACCGCCAAGCCTGCCGCGGTGCTGGGGAGGGCCCTGGCCGTAGTCAGGAAGGTGTAAGACCACTGTCCGGCGCCCACCTCGACCCCGGTGTAGACGAAGAACATCGCCAGGCTGGCTCCGACGAGCGCCAGCGGCACCCGACCCTGTGCCTCAGCGGTGTGTGTTGACATGTTCCGGGTCCCGGACCATGACCTCCGGGTGCCGGCGACCGCGACGAGCAGGGCCAGCTCCGCCCCGACCATGCCCGCATAGGCCAGACGCCACACCAGTCCGGCGGCCAGCAAGGCCGTCATCACCGCAGGTCCGAGCGCCGCGCCCAGCCCGTAGCCCGCGTGGAGCAGGTTCAGTGGTCCGGCTCCGTGCTCGAGCGCCGTGTACGCGTTGGCCCCGGCGTCCACCGACCCGGCGCCCAGGCCGAGGATGAGCGCGCCCAGCACAAACAGGGCCCAGTTGGGTGCCGTCGCGAAGGCCAGCATCGCAGCGGCCGAGGCCGCGAAGCCGGCCGTCAGCACGGCTGCAGTGCCCAGCCTCGCCTCCACGAAGCCGCTCGGCGCACTGGCCGTCAGGTAGCCGCAGGTGAGCGCGAGCAGCACCAGGCCGAGGGCGGCGAGCGGCTGGCCGAACGTGGCGCGCATCGATGGCCAGGCGACGCCGAGCATGCCATCCGGCAGGCCGAGTGCCACGAATGCCGCCAGCGCAATACCGACGGTGGGCCCGCGTGCAGTTCCGTCTGCCGTGTGTACGATTGACCCCCTTGAAGATCGGCCTTCAGATCCCGAGCTTCACCTGGCAGGGCGGACCGGACCATCTCGGTGCCGATCTGGCCACCATCGCGCGCACCGCCGACCAGGCGGGCTTCGACTCGGTCAGCGTAATGGACCACTTCTTCCAGATCCGTGGCTTCGGCCCGCCCGAGCGCGAGATGCCGGAGGCATACACGACGCTTGCCTTCATCGCCGCGCACACCTCGCGCGTCAAGGTGATGGCGATGGTCACCGGGGTGACATACCGGCACCCCGGCGTCCTGGCCAAGGTGGTGACGACGCTGGACGTCCTATCGGGTGGACGGGCATGGCTCGGTATCGGTGCCGCGTGGAACGAGCAGGAGCACCGGGGCCTGGGCGTCCCGTTTCCGCCGCTGGCCGAGCGTTTCGAGCGGCTCGAGGAGACAGTCCAGATCTGTCTCCGCATGTGGAGCGACGACGATTCCCCGTTCCACGGGCGGCACTACCAGCTGGAGCGCCCGCTGAACTCTCCGCAAAGCCTGACCCGGCCACAACCGCCGATCCTGATCGGCGGCGGGGGCGAGCGCAAGACGCTGAGGCTGGTCGCCCGTTACGCCGACGCCTGCAACCTGTTCCCATCTCCCCGGGTGCCACACAAGCTGGACGTGCTGAAACGCCACTGTGAGGCCGAGGGGCGAGACTACGACACCGTCGAGAAGACCAGCCTGTTCTCGTTCGACGTGGGGGAGGGCGGCGCAAAAGTGGGCAAGCTCATCGGACAGCTGCACTGGCTGTCCAGGATGGGTATCCAGACGGTGATCGGCTCGGTCAAGGACGTCGATCGGATCGAGCCGCTCGAGATTATCGGCCGCGATGTGATACCCGCGGTCCGGGACCTCTGACGGCCTTAACCGGCGACCTTGCCTGGCGGGTGGTCGATGCAAAACAATTGTTCGACTGATGATGACAGGAACGTTGGGCGCGCAGACCCCTGACTTGCCACCCGCGGCGCCGCCCACTGGGCTGAGCGCCGAGACATTTGACCGGCCGACCCGGCTGCTCGCCGGCCCGGGCGCAGGGAAGACGCAGGCGCTGGTCGACCTCTACGTGGAGCTGGTCGAGAGCGGCAGGGCCGCCCGCGGCCAGATCCTGGTGCTGACCTTCTCTACAGCCGCGGCGGGGGAGATCGCGCAGCGCCTCGACGAGCGCCTGCGCGACTCCTATGACGAGGCACCGATCAGCACTTTCCACAGCTTCTGCGGCCGCCTGCTGCGTGACCACCGCCCCGACCCTGGGCGGCTGCTGATGAGCGGCTTTCAGGAGTGGCTGGCGATGCGGCGGACGCTTCAGGAGCTCGAAGGCTCGGGCATGGGCGCGCTGGCGAGGGTTGCCCGCACGGACAGCTTCGCCCAGGACGCTCTGGCCTTCGTGGCGCTCCTCAAGCAGAACCGCGTGCACCACGCCGAGCTCTCCCTGCTCGCCCAGACCTCGGGCACCCAGCGCCTGAAGGCGCTGGCCTACGTCTACGGTGCCTACCAGTCGCGTCTTGACGCCGCGGGGCTGCGCGATTTCCGGGACCTGATCGCCGACGCGATCGCGCTCCTCGAGGCGCGTCCCGACGTGCTGGAGAGTCTTCAGCGGAGGTTCCGCTACCTGCTGGTGGACGAGTTCCAGGACGTGGACCCTGCGCAGTTCCACCTGCTGCGGATCCTGGCTCCGCCGGCAAAGTCTCCCCGACTCCTGGTGGCGGGCGATGCCGACCAGTCGATCTACGGCTTCCGTGGCACGGTGCCGCGCCTGCTGGCTGAAGACTTTGCGCGTGTGTACGGCGGTCGGTCCGTCGGCCTCGCCGTCAGTCACCGGTGTCCGCCCTCTGTACTGGCGGTGGGTCGGAACCTCCTCGCGGCAACGCAGGCCGCAGCCCCTGCAGGCGGCTTCACAAGTGGGCGCACGGAACCGGACGGCGGCGGTCCGACCGTGCGCGTCGCGAGGGAGGCGACAGCCGTCGACGAGGCATTCTTCGTGGCTCGCGAGATCCGCCGCCTGATGCTCGATGACCCTGGCCTGCGACCCGGCGACGTCGCGGTGCTGCTGCGCTCGACGACCACGCTCTCGGCCCCCTTCGAGGAGGCGATCAGGGCTCTGGATCTGCCCTACGAGGTGCGAGGGGTGGGCGCCCTCGCCCGCAACGAAGTCGTCCGCTTCCTGCTCACCTACATGCGCGCTGTTCACCAGCCGGACGAGCCCGAGTCACTGGAGCGGTTGCTGGCGTCTGGATTGAGCGGCGTTGGTCCCCGCGCCGCCGGTAGGCTGCGCCGTCACGCGATCGAGGAGGGCCGCGCCTTCGCCAAGGTCTTGCGCCGCCTGATGTACTGGTTGCACGGATCCGACCCCGGGGCCTGGCCGCTACCCTGGGGTGAGCCCGACCCGCAGCCCAACTCTGACCCTCCGAAGGCGCCGGACTTCGCGGAATACCTCACGCCGGACGAGCTGCGGGCGCTGCACAGGGCGGTCACCGCCTACTACGAAGTGGTCCGCCGGTCACGACGCCTGCCACTGGCGGCGCTCGCCTACAGCATCCTGATCGAGGCGGGGGTGATGGCGCGGGTGCTGGCACTGCCGCTGCCCGCGGAGGAGCGAGAGGAGAGCCTTGCCAGGCTGCGAGCGGCCCTCGACGCGTTCAACGAGCTGGACGAAGTCTGGACGCGGCTGCACGGTGCGCCCCCCATGCTGGGCGACGTCGCGACTCGGCTCGAGTCGCTGATCGCCCGTGCAGTGGACGACGCCGAGCCGGCTGAGGCGGCGCAGCGCGACGCCGTCCACGTGATGACCGTTCACCAGGCAAAGGGCCTCGAATTCAAGGTCGTCTTCCTGAGCGGCTTCGCCGAGGGGCTCTTCCCGCTCGCCGCACGCCCACACCCGCTCCTCGACGAGGAGGACCAGAGCTGGCTCGAGCACAGCCTGGACGGGTTCCGGCCCTCGTGGCCGTCGAATCCCCAGGAGCACACAGCAGAGGAAGGTCGCCTGGGGTACGTGGGCATCACACGGGCGCGCCAGCGGCTCTACGTGACCTACGCGGACGAGTACGACAGTCTGGCCGGGCCGTCGCCATTCCTCGACCCCGCATTCGATGGCGTGCAGCGAACCGAGCTGACCCGTTCGGAGGCTCGGCTGGACGCGGACTCCGTTCTCACGCTGGCCGAGGCGGAGACGGTACTTGCCGGCGCGCAGCTGGCTGAGACCAGCCGGGCCAGGCTCGCCGCGCTGGGAGTCGACCTGGGTTTCATTACCGACCCGGACGCGGGCCGCTCGTTCGAGCCTTACCGGACGAGGCCAGATGGAGTCGCTCCGGGTCACTTCAGCCCGACTTCGCTCAATGACTATCTGAAGTGCCCGCGCCTCTACTGGTATAACCACCACCCCGGCCTGGTCGCTCCACCGCGGGGCGTGGAGATGGAGCGTGGGAGCTTCCTGCACCGGGTGCTGGAGGATTTCCACAGCCGTGAGGCCGAGTGGCGCACGCTCCCGCACGAGCTGCAGCGGGAATGGCTGGAGCGGGTGCTGGTTGAACACCTGGACAGCTACCTGAACCGCGTCGACTCGGTCCTCGACCGCCGGGCGGAGGAGCAGGAGGTTCGGCGCATCCTCGACAACTACATCCGCTTCGCAACCAGCCTGCAGCCGATCCGGCGGCTCGGCACGCTGATGGTCGAACGCAAGTTCACGCTGTGGCTCGACGGTGCCGAGATCCATGGAAAGATCGACCGGGTCAACGACACGGGTGAGGGCACGTGCGAGGTCGTCGACTACAAGACCGGCCGCGGCCGCAGCGCCCAGCACGCCTATAACGACTACTTCGGGCCCGAGCTCGCCGACGTCCAGCTGCTCATGTACTACCTGGCCTGTCGCGACGGTGTTGACGAGGAGGGCCGGCCGATCGCACTCCGCCCGCGCTTTCTGTCCCTGTGGTACCCGAAGGACACCGTGTTCGGGAGCATGCGCCAGGTCCTGTTCGCGGTCGGTGAGCCGGCGCTGGGCGTGCGGGAGTGGATGCAACGGACTGTCGGCGAGCAGGATCTGGAGCGCGGTCGCACGACGGCGGTGGACGCCATCAGGAGGATTCGTGCCGGGGACTTTGCGCCCGCGCCCAAGACTTCGATCGGCACCTGCTTGAGCTGGTTCGGCTGCCCACACGCCCAGGTCTGCCCTTATGGAGGCCACCCGGCCGAGTGAGTACGCAGCCGTCTCCCGCGGGTTATCGGGGTCGCGAGGAGTCGCCAACCGCAGAGCAACGCGCAGCCATCCAGGCTGGCCCCGACGGCGCCTTCCTGATCGCCGCCGGCCCTGGCACGGGCAAGACGTACACGATGGTCCAGCGCTTTCGGTGGCTCGTCGAACGGCAGGCGGTGCCGCCGGAGGCCATCCTGGCCGTCACGTTCACCGAAGCGGCGGCGACCGAGCTTCGCGTCCGGCTGACGCGAGAGCTGGAGCGGCCCCTAGAGGATGCCTGGATCGGCACCTTCCACGGCGTCTGCGCGAGGCTGCTGCGCGAGGAAGCCTACCTGGTCGGGATCCCGCGCGAGATCCGGGTGCTGGACGAGATCGGTCAGCGCCTGCTGGTCGAGCGCCTCCAGGCTCGGCTCCGGAGCGGCGCCGAGCCGGGGTTGGACCGGGATTTCGAGGCCCTCAACCCAGACGAGGTCAACGACCTGATCAAACACGGTCCCACGTTCGCGCTCAAGCTGAAGGGCAGAGGGGTCAGAGCGGACGAGTTCCGGCGCCGTGCGCTAGAGATCCACAGCACGATGGTTCCGACAAACCGTGATGCTCCCAACTCTGACCCTTCCCCTGGAGGGCCGAAGGCCCCGACGCTGAGTCTCCCCGCGCGCGCAGAGCTCGAAGCGATCGAGGTGCTGCACACGATCTACAGCACGTACGAGTCCTGGCTGGCACAGGCTGGCCGGATGGACTTCGACGACCTGATACTTGCCGTGATCCAGGCGCTGGAGGACGTGCCCGAGTTCCAGGAGCGCTGCCGTCAGCGCTTTCGATACGTGCTGGTGGACGAGTTCCAGGACACCAACCGCATCCAGCTCGAACTGGTCCGTCTGCTCGCCGCTCCTGGCTTCGCCAACGTGACCGCGGTGGGTGACGCCAAGCAGTCGATCTACGGCTGGCGTGACGCCGAGATCGAGAACATCCGCAGCCGGTTTCCTGGGCGCCGGCTTCCGCTGACCGTCAACCGGCGCTCGATGCAGGAGATCCTGGACGCTGCGACGGCGTTCATCCAGCGGGACCAGGACTTCGCCGAAGAGCCCGACCTCAGTGCGGAGCGAGGTCACGCAGGGGCTGCTGTCGCGCTGGTCATGGCCGGCGATCCCCAGGGCGAGGCTCGTCTGGTGGCCGGCGAGATCCGGCGCCTGATCGAGTCCGGCCGGCGGCCAGGGCAGATCGCGGTCCTCTCCCACTCGGTCAAGCTGCTACCTCGCGAGTTCGAGGAGGAGCTGCGGGCCCAGGGCATCCCGTACGTGACCACAGGCGGCTCGGGCTTCTTCGACCGGGAGGAGGTCAAGGACGTGCTGGCCCTGGTGCGGCTGGTCACGGACCCGATGGACGACGGCGCCCTGGCCCGCGTGCTCCAGGGCCCGATCGTGCGGCTGGGCGACGCCGAGGTCTACCGGCTTGCCGCACGGCGGTTCGACCGGCACGGCATGCGACTGCGGGACTGCCTCGATGCAGCCGCCGCAGAGGGCTGGCCAGAGCTGGCCGACGATGCCGCTCGACGGGTCGAGAAGGCCCTGGCGGTCACAGACGAGCTGGGGGCTGCCAGGGACGGGCTCACGGTGGCCGACGTGCTCAACCGTCTCCTGGACCGAACCGGCTACCTTCGCCACTGCCAGCTCCGTGCCCGCCGTGAGGGCCCGCGGCCACTTCTGAACCTGCGCAAGGTCCTCCAGATGGCCACCCGGTTCGAAAGCGACGCCACCCTGGCCGGCATCACCGACTTCGTCACTCATCTGGACCGGATCATGGAGGCGGTGATCCCGATCGGTGAGGCCGAGGTCGAAGCGGCCGACGCGGTCCGCGTCCTCACAATCCACGGGGCCAAGGGTCTGGAGTTCGACATCGTCTTCCTGGTCAACCTGCGCCGCCCCAACCCACGCGACCTGGAGCGGCTGTTCTTTGACCCCGACCACATGGGCTTCGTCATGAAGTACTGGCATGAGGGGAAGCACCCCCGCTTCAAGGAGCACGCGCCCGGGGCACGCACGGTGGAGCTGGCGCGTCAGGAGCGCCGCCGCGCGGTCTACGTGGCGCTTACGCGCGCCCGCGATGTCCTCTACGTAAGCGCCAGCCGTCCCGAGGAAGCGCCGGGTGACGTCAGCGCTGAGGCGGACGACCACTTTGCCGAGCTCCTCCAGTGGGCGCTTGCGCACGAGGAGGCGGCGACCGTGGTGAAGGCAGAACAGCTTGAGCTGTCTGTCGGTCCAGGGGCGAGTGGAGGCGAGGGTGAGCCCGCAGCGGCGGTCGAGGAGGTGATCGAGCGCCTGGACCGCCTCGACCGGCTGCAGGACCGAATTCCCTCGGCCATTTCCAACGCGCAGCCCCCCCTCCGGCTGAGCTTCTCCCAGCTGCACCAGTTCGAGGTCTGCCCGGTGCGCTACCGCTTCCAGCAGGTCTGGCGAGTGCCGGCGCCGCCCGATGAGCTGCTGCCGCAGGCTGCGCGGAGGGGAGAGGGCGCCTCGGAGCTCGGCGCCGCGGTGCACCGGGCGCTTGACGCCTGGCACTCGCGCGGTGGTGACCTGCTCGAGCTGTACCAGGGCCCGGAGGCAGGCCTGGAGATGCTGCGCGGGTATCTGGCGCACCCGCTTGCCCTCGCCCGGACGCTGGGCACCGAGGTCGAGTTCAACCTGCGCCTGGGCGAGTCTGTCCGGCTGAAGGGCTTCGTCGACCGGGTCTGCGAGCTGGACGGCATATCGACGCTCGTCGACTACAAGACGAACGCCCGCCTTGATGAACGGCTCACCGACGCCTACGCGACCCAACTCCGGGTGTATGGCCTGGCGGCTCGACGAGGCCTGTTGCCGGGTGGAAGCGAGCAGCCGCGGCTGGTCCTTTTCGATCTCCGCCGCGGTGAAGCCGTGGACATCGCCCCGGACACCGCCGGAGCGGAGGCCAGGGTGCTGGATGGAGCAACGCGCATCTCACAGGGCGACTTCCAGCTCGGCCCCGAACACCGCGACCGGCCCTGCTTCCTCTGCGCCTACCGGCCACTTTGTCCGAGCAGACGCTGAGGGCGGCGGGGGGACCCGGGGTTCCCCCACGTGAGCGCTACTTCGAGCGGCGCCAGATCCGCGAAGCCATCGCCTACGCAGAGCGGGGCGGCATCGCCGTCCACCGCAACTTCGACACCTATGACGGCCGCCTCTCCCCACGCGGCGTGGTGATGCGCAGGCCGTTCGTCCACGTGATCGGCCTCCGGCCCCTGCTCGCCGACTGGGGCCGGCGACACGGATTGCGGCCGGAGTTTATCCAGCCTGAGAAGCGGCGCCGAGTGGCTCACTACGACGTCTTCGGCACCTTTGCCCAATCGCTGATAGATCGGCTCCAGGGTGCTTGACGCGACGCGTCAGCGCGCGTTATAATGACGCGCAGCGTCACCAATACACCAAGGAGTGATCAATATGCCGACCATTCAGGAGGCCGCTAGAGAGACCGCGAAGAGCAGCCTGCGCTTCGTGAAGAGCCAGGCCAAGCGCCGAGATGTCGTGGGCGATGCGACCTATCGCGCGCTCGAGCTTGCTCACAGCGGAACGGGCGCGGCTGCGCGCGCTCTGAGCCGGCTGCAGGACGCGATCCAGCCGCCGACCCGCTATGCGAGCCCCCGTACTCCGGCAACTCGCCGCAAGTCCTCGTAGCACCCCGACTTCCCAACCCCTCCCCCAACGCAGGGGCGCCCATCGCGGGCGCCCCTGTCCAGTTTTCGAGTAGCCTCAGCACCGCCATGGCGGTCGTCGCGACGGGTTCTGTCGCATACGACTACATCTTCACGTTCAAGGGTCGATTCGGTGACCAGATAGTCCCCGACAAGGCCCACGTCATCAACCTCAGCTTTCTCGTCGACAGCATGGAGAAGCGACGCGGCGGTGTTGCGCCAAACTACGCCTACACGCTGGCGCTGCTCGGGCACCCTGCCGCTGTCCTGGCCACCGCCGGCGCGGACGGAGCCGATTACAAGGCCTGGCTCGAGAGCCTCGGGGTCGACTGCAGAGGCCTGCGCATCCTCGAGGACGAGCTCACGGCCACCGGCTTCACGACAACTGATCTGAACCACAACCAGATCACCGGCTACTACGGAGGCGCCATGCTGCGGGCCAACATGCTCGGCCTGGCCGACACGGTGCCCGCGCCGGAAGCCGTCATCGTCGGTCCTAACGCGCCTGACGCGATGTTCCGGCTCGTCCGCGAGTGTCGAGAGTCCGGCGTCCGGTGGGTGTTCGATCCCGCGCATCAGCTCCCACACATGAGCGCCGCAGACCTGGAGGAGGGCAGCCGCGGTGCCTGGATCGTGATCGGCAACGACTACGAGCTGGAGCTGATCCGGCGGCGCACGGGCCGCGATGCGGAGGGGCTGCTCCAGCTGGCGGAGATGATCGTGATCACATTCGGCCGCGAAGGGTCACGCATATCGACCCGAGACGGAGACTTCACGATCCCGCCCGCCCTTGCACGTGTCGAGGTGGACCCCGTGGGCGCCGGCGACGCATACCGCGCCGGGTTGGTCCACGGCCTTTTGAATGGGTTCGGCATCGATCGCGCCGGTCGGATCGCGTCGCTGGCGGCGACGTACGTCGTCGAGCAGACGGGAACCATCGAGCACCAGTACACCCGGGAAGAGTTCGCGGACCGCTACCAGGAGGCCTACGGCGAGGATCCCTGGTGAGGAGGTAGTGGGGAGGAAGCGGCGGATGGACGTCTTCGAAGCGATCCGCACGACCCGGTCGATGCGCCGGCTCGACTCAGCCCGCGACGTATCCGACGATGACCTGGCGACGATCATCGACGCCGCAACCCGCGCACCCACCGGAGGCAACTCGCAGCCGGTGCGCTGGCTTGTGGTACGAGACCCCGAGCTCAAGCGCCAGGTGGGGGAGGTCTACCGCGGCCAGGCGCGCATGCGACTGGTGGCGTACGAACAGGAGGCGAAGACGAACCGTGAGATCGCGCGCATGCTCCGGAGTGCCCGCCACCTGGCTGAACACATGGGCGAGGCGCCGGCACTCTTGATCCCGTGCGCGAGGGTGGAGCGGGGTCGCGCCGCATCCAGCGTCTTTCCCGCGGTTCAGAACCTGATGCTGGCGGCGCGGGCCCTGGGCCTGGGCACGACCCTGACGACAATCCACCTCGGTGACGAGGGCGCGGTACGCGACATCCTGAGCATCCCGGACGACGTGCAGACCTTCGCCATCATCCCGGTCGGCTACCCCCTCGGTCGTTGGGGCGAGGCTCGACGGCGGCCGGTTTCCGAGGTCAGCTATTGGGACGGCTGGCGCCAGACCCGTCCCGCCAAGTGATTCTGGTGACTCCCAGCTGCTCTCGCTGTTCGTGGAACGAGCCGGCATCGTGGTCGTCCCTTTCGACTCGGCGCACTGGCAGACTGCGGCAGACGCCTGGCTTCGGTACGGGAGGGGGCGCCATCCGGCCGGGCTCAACCTGGGCGACTGCCTCGCTTACGCAACCGCACGTCTCGCCGGCCGCCCCCTGCTATGCAAGAGCGAAGACTTCCAGAAGACCGACCTGGCGCTCGCCTGACCTCCGCAGTGCTCGCCAGCAGTGCAGGATTGTGGCTGCTGGCCCTCTTGATGGCGGCGGGCTGCGTCAAGTGGCGCTCGAAGTGCTGCCGGCACGCGTCGATAGCGGCAAGTGGGGGGCCGCCGATAACCTCGCCGCCTTGAACCCGCGCTCAGCCAGGTTCGATGCCCGTTACTGGGTCCCGATCCGGGTTAAGCAGGTGGGCGGTCCGCCCGCTCACAGCTATCCGAGTTTCGTGGCTTTTCAATCGATCGGCCTGCTGCGGGACGCTGCGCGACAGCCGTGAGATGAGCCGGATCGCCCTCGCAGGGCCGGGGTAGCAGCGGGCCGGCTGACGGCGACGGTGACGGCATCGATCGGCTGGCCCGGCATCGGCGGCGGCGCGTGAGATCTGCCCCGCGAGGGTCGTGGCAGCCCCGCGTTAGGATTTGGAGCGGGAATTAACGAAAAGAAGAGCTTGACAGCACGAACGCATGTTTGCTATTCTAGAGGGGCAATGATCACCGCGCCCTCACCCTTCCCAGACGTCGAGGCCATAGAGCCCCAGCGGGCCGCGGTGCGCGAGCTGGCCGCCCACATCTACTCGGCCCAGGCCGAGCTGGCGCTCAAAGTCGCCAGGCTGGATGACGACGGCGGCTGGGCCGGTGACGGCTACCTCTCG
>Ga0126378_10002397_pt1 | contig 13885 bp, 12 predicted proteins | sample PanSoiMetPlot_23_FD_92587 | JGI IMG/M metagenome (GOLD analysis project Ga0126378, IMG submission 92587) | Tropical forest soil microbial communities from Panama - MetaG Plot_23 | ecosystem: Environmental > Terrestrial > Soil > Tropical forest > Bulk soil | place: Panama | collected 2016-02-17 | reverse complement strand
CTCGTCGCCTTCGACAACATCCTCGACACCGAGGATGCGATCAACGTCGACGTCGACCAGAAGGGCCTGGGCATCTACTGGGCGGACTGGCTGGTCAAGAACGTGCCCAACGGCGGCAAGATCCTGGAGGTCCGTGGCGTAATCGGGACATCCGTCGACCGCGACCGCCACGATGGCATCCATGAGACGCTCAACAAGTCGGGCAAGAAGTGGGACGTCGTCGAGGTCATCGGCAAGTGGGACGATCCGACCGCGCAGAAGGTCACCGCCGACGCGATCGCGGTACAGAAGCACTTCGACGGCATTACCGCGCAGGGCGGCGACACCGGCGTGGTGCAGGCGATGATCGACGCCAAGCATCCCATGGTTCCCTTCGGCGGCGAGACGGAGAACGGCTTCCGCAAGTTCTGCGGCAAGTTTTCCGGCCAGGGCCTGAAGTGCGCTTCGGCGGGCACCGGGCCGGCGCAAGTCGCCGTTGCCATTCATACCGCCATCGTGGCGCTCGAGGGGCAGGTGGTGCCGCAATCCGTCAAGCTGCCTCTTGCCAAGGTGGAGGATCCGAATTTCAAGGATGGGCAGGACTACTATTCGACCCAGTCCGACAATTTTTTCGTCGGCAACGCCTTCCCGACCTGCCACATCAACTTCACCGCCCAGGAAATCATGGGCCAGACAAAAGAGAACCAGTAGCGACATCGGGTGAATCAGGCGCCGCGGGACGATCGCTTTCCGCGGCGCTTGTCGCTGGTGGAGAGATGGAGCCCGTCGAAGCCCCGCTGTTCCGCATGGAAGGCGCCTCCAAGAGATACGGGGGCGTCAAGGCGCTGGAAAAGGCGGATCTGACGGTCGAAGCGGGCCAGATTCACGCCATCCTGGGCGAGAACGGCGCCGGAAAATCAACGCTCATCAAGATCATGGCGGGGGTCATTGAGCCCGACGAGGGCCGGATGCTGCTCGACGGCCGCGAGATCCGTTTCGCCTCTCCCGCGGCGGCCAATCAGGCAGGCATCGCCTGCATCTTCCAGGAGCTCTCGCTCATTCCCGACCTGTCGGTCGCAGACAACATCTCGATCAGCAATCCGCCGAAGCGGTTCGGATTGATCGACAGGCGCGCCCAGCGGAGGATCGCGGAGGCAGCGCTCGCGCGCGCGGGCGCCGAGGACATCCATCCCTTGGCGCCCGTGAAGGACCTGCCGCTCTCTCGCCGGCAGATGGTGGAGATCGCCAAGGCGCTGGCGCGCAACCCGCGCGTGCTCATCCTGGACGAGGCGACATCGGCGCTGACAGCGGCCGACGTCGCCAAAGTGTTCGTCGTGCTGAAGCGGCTGCGCTCCGAGGGTTTGGCGCTGCTCTACATCTCGCACCGCATGCACGAGATCGCGGAGCTGGCGGATCGCTGCACGGTCTTTCGCAACGGCCGAAACGTCGCGACGTATCGGGCGGGCGAGAAGAGCGACAATGCGGTCGTGGAGCTGATGATCGGGCGCGAGTACAGCCATGTGTTCCCGCCCAAGCCGGTGGCCGCCGCGAACGGCGCGGCGCCTGTCCTCGAGGCCCGCAATCTATCGTGGTCAGGCCGGCTCAAGGATATTTCGCTCTCCGTCCGCGCCGGCGAGGTCTTGGGGTTGGGCGGGCTCGACGGGCAGGGCCAGCGGGAACTGCTGCTCGCGCTCTTCGGCGTGCTGCGCGGCGTCACCGGCGAGATCCTGGTCGACGGCGCACCCACCTCGATCTCGAGCCCGAGCGCGGCCAAGGCGAGCCGCATCGGGATGGCTCTGATCCCCGAGGATCGCAAGACCGAGGGGCTGATGCTGCCGATGTCGGTCAAGGTCAATCTCTCCTTCGCCGCGCTCGACCGCATCTCCCGCCGGGGCGTGGTCGATCGCGCGAGCGAGCGCAAGCTGATCGACCAGATGATCGAATTATTGGCCATCCGCACCGATGGGACGGATCTGCCCGTCGCCGCGCTGTCGGGCGGCAATCAGCAAAAGGTGGTGATCGCCAAATGGCTCATGGTAAAGCCGCGCATCATCCTGCTCAACGATCCCACGCGCGGCATCGACGTCGGCACCAAGGTCGAGCTCTACCAGCTCCTGCGCAAGCTCGCGTCGACCGGCGCCGCGATCGTCTTCTACTCCACCGATTATGACGAGCTGATCGGCTGCTGCGACCGGGTGCTCGTGCTCTACGACGGCGCCGTGAGGCGCGTGCTGGCCGGCGACGAGATCACCGAGCGCGCGCTGGTCGGCAGCGCGCTCAACATAGCAAGGCAAGGTGAAGCGGCCGCCGCGGGATCGGAGACACGCGTGTGAGGGACTGGCAGTATCGGCTCCGCGAGCATCGGGGGACTCTGCTCGCCGTGGTGTTCTTCGTACTCATGTTCGCCATCTACGTCGGCAACCACCCCGCGGGCTTTACCGCCAATGTCGTCCAGACGGCGGCCAACAAGGGCGTGCTGCTGGCGCTGGTCGCGATGGCGCAGACTTTCGTGGTCCTGACGGCGGGCATCGATCTGTCGGTCGGCACGGTGCTTGTCCTGACCAATTGCCTCGCCTCCTGGATCGTGCTCGGCTCGCCGGTCATGGTCGCCTTGGGGGTTGCGGGCGTGCTGCTCACGGGAGCGGTCTGCGGCGCGATCAGCGGCGCCATCGTGATCTATGGGCGCCTGCAGCCGATCGTAACGACGATCGCGACGGGTGCCATCTATTTCGGCATCGCGCTCGCGCTCAGGCCGGTGCCCGGCGGCGACGTTGACTCGGATCTCGCCGACGCTTTCACCAGCCGAATTTTTGGCGTGCTCCCCGCGAGCTTGGTGGCGCTCCTCGTCGTGGTGCTTTTGATTTGGGTTCCCTTCCGTCAATCGGAGATCGGGCGCGCGGCTTACGCGATCGGCTCGTCGCCAGCCGCCGCCTATATGTCCGGCGTGCCCGTCCGCGCGGCAAGCTTTCTAGTCTATGTCCTCTCCGGACTGATCGCGGCGGTCGGCGGCCTCTTCCTCACGTTCATCACTGCCTCGGGCGAGGCCTCGGCGGCGAACGCCGGCTCTTACACGTTGTTCTCGATCGCCGCCGCAGTGCTGGGCGGCGTCTCGCTCTTCGGCGGGTCGGGCAGCGCGATCGGCGCGATCTTCGGCGCCCTGATGTTCCGGACCATCGGCGACCTCCTGTTCGTCTTCGATCTCGAGCCGCTGTGGCAGCCTCTGTTCCAGGGCGTCGTGCTGCTGGCGGCCGTGTGCCTTGGCTCGGCGCGGCTATTCCAGATCCGCAATCGTCTCGATCTCTTCGAATGAGGTTGGCCCCAACGACGATCCGCGATTCGCTCCGGCGAAGGATCGACCCGGCGGTGGCGACCGCCTTCGGCTGCATCGCCCTGCTGCTGTTTCTGGGCAGCCTCTATTCCTCGAGCTTCCTCTCGCCCGAGTACCTGCTTCAGCAACTCAAGGTCGCGTCGTTCCTCGGGGTCATCGCCACGGGCATGATGCTGGTGATCCTGCTCGGTCAGATCGACCTGTCGGTGCCCTGGGTCGTCGCGGTGGGCGGCATGATGTCGACGGCGGCGACGGGATGGGGTCCGGTCGGCGAAGCGCTCGCCATTCCCTTCGGCATCGCCTGCGGCATTGGGCTGGGGCTCGTCAACGGTTTCGGTGTCGCCTACCTGCGCCTGCCCTCGATGATCATCACCCTCGCCGTGAACGCGGTCGCGCAGGGGCTGATGGTGGTGCACACCGGAGGTTTCTCGCCGCAAGACTCCTCGTCGGCCGCGATGCGCTTCATCGCCACCGGGCAGACGCTGCTCGGCATACCCAATGCGCTCATCGTCTGGGGGATAGTCGGCGCTGCCACGGTTTTCCTGCTGACGCGCACGACCTTCGGGCGCGCGATTTACGGGATCGGCAACCGCGAGCGCGCCGCCTACCTCTCGGGCATCCGGACCCAACGCGTCGTCCTCGCCACCTTCGCGGCCGCCGGCGGCCTTTCGGCCTTCGGCGGGGTTTTGCTGGCGGGCTACGCGAGCAAGGCGGCGCAGGCCATGGGCGACGCCTATCTCCTGCCCTCCATCGCCGCCGTCGTGCTCGGCGGCGCCTCGATCCTGGGCGGACGCGGCACATACATCGGCACGATCGCCGGCGTCATCCTGATCACCCTCCTGCAGTCGATCCTGTCGGTCATCCAGATGGAAGAGGCCGGCCGCCAGATCATCTACGGCGCCGTCATCATCGCGATGCTGCTGCTCTATGGCCGCGAGCGCCGGGACGCATAAGCCGTACACGCCCTTTCCATATCTGTTAGATTGGAGGGAACAGCGGCGGGAAGCCGCGGTTCTGCCAGGGGAGGTGCCGCCGTGTCGAACCGGGGACTTGCGCTCGCAATCGTGGCTGCCTGCCTGCTGGCGGGCCTCGCTTCGGCCTCGGCCGAGGAGCCGAAGCACGGCGGAATCCTCCGGGTCTATCACCGCGACAGCCCCGCGAGCGCCTCGATCCACGAGGAAGCCACCTACTCCACGAACATCCCCTTCATGGGCGTGTTCAACAACCTCGTGCTCTACAAGCAGGACGTGCCGCAGAACAGCCTCGACACCATCGTGCCCGAGCTCGCGACCGGCTGGGCCTGGGGCCCCGATAATCTTTCGCTCACCTTCAAGCTTCGCAAGGGCGTCAAGTGGCACGACGGCAAGCCCTTCACGGCCAACGACGTGAAGTGCACGTGGGACATGATCCAGGAGAAGGCGAGCCAGAAGTTCCGGAAGAACCCACGCAAGGCCTGGTACGAGAACGTGACGGAGGTCACGACTAACGGCGACGACGAGGCGACGTTCAAGCTCAAGCGGCCGCAGCCCGCGCTCATCGCGCTGCTCGCTTCCGGCTACACGCCGGTCTATCCGTGCCACGTCTCGCCGGCGGACATGCGTACGCGCCCGATCGGCACCGGTCCCTTCAAGTTCGTGGAGTTCAAGCAGAACGAGTCGATCAAACTCGCGCGCAACACCGAGTACTGGAAGCCGGACCGACCCTATCTCGACGGCATCGAATTCACGATCATCCCGAACCGGTCGACCGCGATCCTCGCCTTCATCGCCGGCAAGTTCGACATGACCTTCCCCACCGAGGTGACGGTGCCGCTGATGCGCGACATCAAGGCGCAGGACCCCAAGGCGATCTGCGAGTTCAAGCCGAGCAACGTCTCGACCAACCTCATCGTCAATCGCGACGCGCCGCCCTTCGACAACGCGGACCTGCGGCTTGCCATGGCGCTCGCGCTCGACCGCAAGGCCTTTGCTGACATCCTTGCCGAGGGCCAGGCCGACATCGGCGGCTCGATGCTGCCCGCCCCCGAGGGCGTCTGGGGCATGCCGAAGGAGATGCTCGAGAGTATTCAGGGCTACGGGCCCGACATCGAGAAGAACCGCGCCGAAGCCCGCGCCATCATGAGCAAGCTCGGCTACGGACCCGACAAGCCGCTCAGGATCAAGGTCTCCACCCGCAACATCGCAGTCTACCGCGATCCTGCCGTGATCCTGATCGACCAGCTGAAGCAGATCTACATCGACGGCGAGCTCGAAGTGGTCGACACCGGCGTCTGGTTCTCCAAGGTCGCGCGCGGCGACTATTCGGTGGGCCTCAATCTCACCGGCAACGCAGTCGACGATCCCGACCAGACCCTCTACGAGAACTACTCCTGCGGCTCCGAGCGCAACTACACGCACTACTGCAACAAGGACCTGGAGAAGCTGTTCGACCAGCAGTCCCAGATGACCGACGTCGAGCAGCGCAAGAAGCTGGTCTGGGAGATCGACAAAAAGCTGCAGGAGGACGTGGCGCGTCCGATCATCTTCCACATCCGCGCCGGCACGTGCTGGAAGCCAGAGGTCAAGGGCATCACCATCATGGTGAACAGCTCCTACAACGGCTATCGCTACGAGGATCTGTGGCTGGACCGGTAGCCAGCGCGCCGCCGCGCACGGGATAAAGGGCCGAGAGGTGGCGGCCTACCTCGCGCGGCGCTTCTCGCTGATGGTCCTGACGCTGTTCGGGATCTCCGTGATGATCTTCGTCCTGCTGCGCGTGGTGCCCGGCGACATCGCGGACATCCTGTTCGACGCCGCGGGCTTCGTGAATCCCGCCGAGAAGGCGCAGCTCCAGAAGGACCTCGGCCTCGACAAGCCAATCACGGTGCAATACGCGGCCTGGATGGGCGGATTGCTGCAGGGCGACCTCGGCTATTCCTACAAGTCCGAGAAGCCCGCGCTCGAGGAGATCGCGCCGCGCATCCCCATCAGCGCCACGCTCGCGGGCTTGGCGTTCGCCTTCTCGATCCTGCTGGGCGTGCCACTCGGCGTGGTCAGCGCCGTGCGACAGGACACGGTGCTCGACTATGTCTTGCGGGTCGTGAGCCTCAGCGGACTCTCCATGCCTGCGTTCTGGCTGGGCCTCCTGATCCTGATGGGGTTCGTATCGGCCTTCGGCACCATCCCGATCTACAGCGATGCGCCCAAGACCGTCTGGGAAGCGCTGATCATGTACAGTGTGCCTGCGGCGGCCGTGGGCTTCCGCAGCTCGGCGCTGATCATGCGCTTGACGCGCTCCGCCATGCTCGAGGTGCTGCGCCAGGATTACGTCCGCACCGCGCGCGCCAAAGGCGCCTCAGAGCGGAGCGTCAACTATCACCACGCACTCAGGAACGCGCTGCTTCCGGTGGTGACGGTGCTCGGCATCGAGGCCGCCTTCCTGATCGGCGGCCTCATCGTGACCGAGACGGTCTTCAATATTCCCGGCGTCGCCCGGTTCCTGGTAGAGGCGATCCGCTGGCGCGATTATCCCATCGTGCAGAGCCTGGTCATGGTGACCGCGCTCGTGGTCGTGAGCGTCAATTTCGCGGTCGACCTGCTCTACGTGGCGCTCGATCCCCGGATCAAGCTCGCGGGTGGGCCGGCCTAGATGAAGAGCCTCGATTTCCAAGCGGAGCTCGCGAGAGCCGGAGCGATGTCCCGCGGGCGCTGGAGCCGGCTTGGCTTTCTGGTGCGCCGTTATCCACTGGGCACCGTCGGTGCGGTGATCCTCGCCGTGTTCGTCTTCGCGGCGGTGTTTGCGCCGGTCCTCGCCCCGTTCGATGCGGTCTTGACGGACGCCCGCCTCTCGCTCGCCAGGCCGAGCGCACTCCATCCGCTGGGCTCGGACTTCATGGGCCGCGACGTCTACAGCCGCATCGTCTACGGCGCCCGCATCTCGCTCGCCGTGGGCTTGGGCTCGACGTTCCTCGGCGGCGTGCTGGGCGTCGCCCTTGGCCTGCTCTCGGGCTATCTCGGCGGCTGGGTCGATCTCGCGGCCCAGCGACTCGTCGACATGCTCCAGGCGCTGCCGCTCCTGGTGCTGGCCCTGGTGATGGCGGCGGCGCTCGGGCCATCGCTTGAGAACACGATCATCGCGATCTCGATCCCGTTGATCCCCTATGCCGCACGGGTCGTCCGTGCGAATACCCTCTCGCTGAAGGAGCAGCCCTTCGTCGACGCGGCGCGCGCGATCGGGACCAGCGAGCTTCGGATCGTGCTGCGCCACATCCTGCCGAACACGCTGGCGCCCCTCATCGTGCTGGCGACCGCGCAGCTGGGCTCCGCGATCCTGACCGAAGCGTCTCTCTCCTTCCTCGGCCTCGGCATCCCCGAGCCGCATCCCTCCTGGGGCCGCATGCTCTCGGAGTCGGCGGCGGAATACGTGCGCACCGCGCCGTGGCTCGTGGCGTTCCCCGGCCTCGCCATCAGCCTCGTGGTGTTCGGCACGAACCTTCTGGGCGATGCGCTCCGCGACATCCTCGACCCGCGGCAGCGCGATTGATCGTCGGACGGCTTTAAGATTGGTGCGCTGCAATATATAGTGACGGCTCGGGTGCGCAGGTGAGCCGGTGGCGAAAATTGCGGCAGTGGCCAACCTGAAGGGCGGCACGGGTAAGAGCACGATCGCCGTCAACCTGGCCTGCGAGTTGGCGGCCGGCGGCGCCAGCGTCGCGCTGGTGGATGCGGACGAGCAAGGCACCGCGAGCTACTGGGTCGGACGCGGCCGATACCCGGTCGTGCTCAAGACCGCCGCGGTCGGGCCGAACGCCAACGGCTGGGCGAGCGACATCGCAGGGCTCGACGCGGATCTCGTGGTGATCGACGCGCCGCCGCAGATCGGCGACGCCACGCGCGCTATCGTCGACATCGCCGACGTGATCCTGGTGCCCGCGCTCGCCTCCACCGCCGATATCATGGCGACGGGTAAAGCGCTGACGCTGATCCGGAAGGCCCGGGAGCGGCGGGCCGACAAGGGCCCGAAGGCACTGCTGGTGCCGAGCCGAGTCGATCGGCGCACCGCCGCCGGCAAGGAGATCGAGGCGGTGCTGCTCGAGTTCGGCGAGCCGGTGGCGCCCATGGTGCGGCAGAGGACCGCCTTCGTCGATTGCTTCACCGCGGGCCAGTGGATCGGCGCCTACGCCCGCAACAGCGACGCCCACGTCGATATCCAGACGCTTGCCGCCATCGTTCGGAGGATGCTCGGTCATGCCAAAACGTCGTAGTCTCGTCGGATCCGCCCGCGAAGCCATGGGAGAGACACCCAAGGCGCCGTCGGAGGTACCGCCGGTCAAGCGATCGCGGACGCCATCCAAGGTCAAGAGGACCGTGCAGCCGTCGCCCGCGCCCGCTGAACGACCGAGCGCGCCAGAGCACGACCGTACGACCGTCACGAGCCCGGCAACCGCTTATGAGGCGTTGATCGGCTTCGCGAGCGCGACCCTGCGACAGAACATCGAAACCGGCGCGCGGCTCGCACGGTGCAAATCGCCCATGGAGGCGTTGGCCGCGCAGACCGCGCATGCGGCGGCGCTGGCGCAGAACCTCTTTGCGGTCTCGATCAAGCTGATGCAAGCGAGCGTCGCGCCGGCGAGCTGGACCCCGATCAGGAGACCCGGCGCGCGCTAGTCGAGCACCCGGTCCAGGAGCCAGTTGGCGATGTCGCGGACCATCGGCTCGCGCACGGAGAGCCGGCCGGGGCTCGCGAAGGAGGACCGGAGCCCCGCCTGCTGGCGCTCGGAGATGGCATTGTCCTCGGGCAGCGACTTGTCCCAGCGCCGGTAGTAGAAACCGACCTTCTCTGCGAAATCCGCCCGCGCGACCGTTGCGCGCGGAAAGCAGGACCCGATTACGACCTTGGTCCGCGCCGGTCCCTGCGGGAACTGCTGCAGCCACCACATGCAGTCCTGCGTCAGCGCGAAGAAGGTGCTGGGGTAGAGCACGAGAAAGTACGTGCCCGCCGCGGGCTTGCCCTTCAAAGACGGAATCGGCGGAAGGGCATGGGCCAGATCCTCCGCCAGCACGGCAATGGTCTTCTCCGCCGCCATGTGAATGCCGCCCCAGGCGCCATGGCTTTTCTCCGGAACGGTGTGCTGCGCACCGATCGACTGCCGGTGGACGTAGGGCGTGTGATAGTCCTCCATGGCGTTCTCGAGGTAGATCTTCCAATTGCAGGCGAGGTCGTACTCGCGCCGACGCACGCAGACCATGTCGGAGAGGCGGTATGAATCGAGCGTCTCGGGCAGGTCGCCAAGATATTCGCGCAGCCCGACGGAGCCCGTGCCGAGATTGATGAATACGAAACCATCCCAGGTCTTGAGCCGGATCGGGTGCAGGCCGTAGGCCCGCTTGTCGAAGCCGTGGGTCTCCTCCATGCCTGCGGCGCCGATGAGCTTGCCATCGAGGCCATAGGCCCAGCCGTGATAGGGGCAGATGATGCCCCGGCGATTGCCGGTACTGTCGAGGAGTCGCGTGCCCCGATGCCGGCACGAGTTCGCAAACGCGCGGAGCGTTCCGGCGCGATCCCGGACGATGAGCACGGGCTCGCCCACGAGATCATAGGCGGCGTAGTCGCCGGCCTTCGGTAGCTCGTCCTCCCGCCCGATGAAATTCCACGATCTCTTGAACACGCGCTCGACCTCGCGGTCGTAGAATTGCTGCGACGTGTAGCACCAGGGCGGCAGCGTCTCGGCCTCCAGTACCGGCAGGCGCGCCTTCGCATAGTGAGCGGGATCGAAGAGGTGCTCGGGCATCGGCATCGCGTGCGCTCCTAGTATTGCAGGCGCGGGTCCACCCGGTTGAGCAAGGGCTTGCCCGCGATGAACCGCTCCATGTTGCGGAAGACGAGATCGAGCGTGCGCGGCGTGTACTGCTCGCGGTCGTCCGACGAGCAATGCGGCGTGATGATGAGATTGGGTAGCTTCCAGAGCGGCGAGGAGCGGGGCAGCGGCTCGGGGTCGAACACGTCGAGGATGGCGCTGAGCTTGCCGGCCCTCAGCCGCTTCGCGAGCGCCTCGTAATCGACGAGATCGGCGCGGCTGTAGTTGATGAGCCCGGCGCCCGGCTTCATCAGGTCGAGCTCGCGCGCCCCAATCATGTGCCGAGTCTCCGCGGTCAAGGGCGCCGCGACCAGCACAAAATCCGCCCGCGGCAGCAGCTTGTGCAGCGCCGCCGGCCGATGCATCTCGTCGACGTGCGCGTGCTTCTTGCCGGAGCGCCGGATACCGAGCACGCGGAGGCCGAACCGCTTCGCCCAGCCTGCCGCGCCACCGCCGACGTGACCGACGCCGAGGATCAGCACGGTCTTGCCGGCGATCCCCGTGTTGAAGGGCTGCTCCCACTTCGCCTTCCGCTGGTTCGTCACCGTGATCGGCAGATTGTTGTTGAGCATCAGGAGCGCCATCGCGGTGTATTCATCCGCCTTCTGCCCGTGGACGCCCCGGCTGTTGGTGAGCACGGCGCCTCGCGGCAGCCAATCGAGCGGCATCAGGTGGCTGACGCCGGCGCCATGCGCGTGGACCCAGCGCAGCCGCGGCGCACGCTCCGCGAGGTTCTCGCGGTCGAACCGCCAGGCGAAGAGCACGTCCGTCGTCGCAAGCTGCCGCTCGAGGATGTCGCCGTCGTATCCAATCGTGATCCTGAGTCTGCCCGTGAGCTTCGCATGCCGCCGCAACGCCTCCCTCACCCGTTTCGGCGTCGCCTCGAACACCGGCCCAAGGCCGGTCGAATTCTCGATGTGGAGGTGAACCCTCCTCGCCGCCCCATGATCTACGCTTCCCCGTGCCACATCGATCTCCCCGGCGCGCGCGTTCAAAGGCTGCTATCGTGTGGCTCGATCGGTGGAATGACAAGCGTGGCGAGAGCTCGGCTCACGAGCCGCAACACGGGAGACCCTCATGCGCCTCGGCCTCTTCATGATGCCCATCCACAGCCCCGCGCGCGGCTACCTCGAGGTGTTCCGGGAGGATCAGGAGTCGATCCTGCACGCCGAGGCGCTCGGCTACGACGAGGCCTGGGTCGGCGAGCACTATGCCTGCAAGACCGAGCCGATCCCGGACCCGCTCCAGTTCATGGCAACGCTGATCCCCGTCACCAGGCGGATCAAGTTCGGCACCGCCGTGCTCAATCTGCCGCAGCACCATCCGGCCACGGTTGCGGGCAACGCCGCGCAGTTCGATCATCTGAGCGAAGGCCGCTTCATCATGGGCGTCGGGCCCGGCGGGCTCGGCTCGGATTTCGAGCTGTTCCAGACCTTCGACAAGAACCGCGCCGAGATGATGGCGGAATCCGTCGACATGATTCACAAGATCTGGGCGTCCGACCCGCCCTATCGCCTCCACGGCAAATACTGGGACATCGTGGTGGACCAGCAGATGCAGGCGCACCTCGGCATCGGCCCGATGCTGAAGCCCTTTCAGAAACCCTATCCGCCGCTCGCGATGTCCGTGATGAGCCCGCGGTCGGGCACGGCGCGCTACGCCGGCGAGCGCGGCTGGGGCATGATCTCCGCGAACTTCACGCCGGTCGAGAACGTGAAGACTCATTGGGAGGTCTATTGCGAAGGCGCGGCCGCCGCCGGCCGCAAGCCCGATCGGGGCAACTGGCGGGTCGCCCGCTCGATCGTGGTGACCGAGAGCGACGCGGAGGCGCGCGACTTTCTCGCCAACGAGAATTGCAGCCCGGCCTGGTACTACAAGTACCTGCGCGACAACCTCGCGACCTACAAGCTGCTCCGGATCTTCAAGCCGGCGGACGATATGCCGGACGCCGATCTCACCTGGCAGAAATGCCTCGATCTCATGGTGATCTCCGGCAGTCCGAAGGGCGTGCTCGACCAGCTTGTGGCGCTGATGGACCGGCTCGGCTATTTCGGCACGCTGCTGGTGACGCAAAAGGACTGGGACGACCCGGCGCTGCACAAGAGGTCGATGCGGCTCTTGGCCGAGCAGGTGATGCCGAAGCTCTCGGCCTACGCGGAGAGCCGGCAGGCGGCGGAGTAGACGCGTAGTCATTTCAGATCGCACGAGCGCCCTGCGTCCTTCGGCTCGCGACGCTCCGCATCGCGGCTCAGGATGAGGTGCATTCATTGTGGCAGAAAGAAAATCTCCTCATCCTGAGCCACGTCCCGAAGGGACCTGAGTCGAAGGACGCACGGAGTCGATACGACGCACTCTAGAAGAGGCCGAGGGCGCTCGGTAAGGCCGCCCGCATGAGAAAGAGCGCGCTGCCGATCAGCGCGCCGACCAGCGTGCCGTTGATCCGGACGTACTGCAGGTCCCGGCCGACCTGGAGCTCGATCACCTCGGCGACCTTGCGCCCGTCCCAACCCGCCACCACGCCCGCGATGTAGTCGGCGATCTGGGCCCGCCAGGGCGTGATGTAGCCCACGATCACCCCCTCGACCGCGGCGTTGAGCAGCCGCTGGAGCTCCGGCGTCTCGCGGACGAGCCGACCGATCGTGCGGGCGATCTCGCCGGCGATCTTGCCCATGCGGGGATGTGCCGAGCGCGCGTCCTCGTCGAGCTCGCGCTTGATCTCGTCCCAGATGGTCGCGAGCGTGTGCAGGAGCGCCGGATGGGTGACGATGGCTCCCTGGGCGCGCTCGATCAGGGCGGCATAATCGGGCGACGCCCGAAGCTCTCCGAGCCGCGCCCGCGCCCAGGCGTCGACCCGAAGCCTCTCCCCGCTCCCGGGCGTGCGCACCGTCCGCAGCCACTTCTCGACGCCTTCGACGATGCCCTCGCCGATCTTGCGGTCGAAATAGCTCGGGAAGAATCGCCCGGTGCGCTCGCCGACTTTCTCCGCAATGACCCCGCTGAGCGCCTCAAGCGATGGCTTGACGACGTCAATGAGCGCATCCGCCAGCTCCATATGCTTGCCATCCCGGACCAGCGCCTCGATCACGGCGTCCATGGTGGCGGCGAGATCGAGCCGCCGCAGGCCGTCCTGGGCCACGTCTCTGAGGAAGGAGCGGATGGCGGCGTCGTCCGTGGACCTCAGGACGATGGGCACCACGGCGGTGACGCGCTCAGCGATGAAGTGGGCAGCAGTGTCGCCCGCCAGCAGCTCACCCAGTTGCAGCGCGCGGTTCTCCGCCCGAAGGCGCTCGATCAATACCGGCGGATCGAGAAACTGGTCGCGGACAAATGAGGCGATCGACCGGCCGATCTCGTCCTTGCGGGCGGGGATCAGCGCGGTATGGGGGATCGGCAGGCCGAGAGGCCGGCGGAACAGCGCGGTGACCGCGAACCAGTCCGCGAGCCCGCCCACGATCGCCGCCTCCGCGGCGGCATTGATCAACCGGATCGCAAAGGGCGGGTCGGGGAGCAACGCCGTCCCGATGGCGACGGCGACGGCCACCAGGAGCAAGCCCGTCGCCAGCCGCTTGTTCCTCCGCAGCACCACCCGCTTGGCCTCGGCATCGACGATGGCAGGCGCCTGTACCATTTTGGCAAAACTCCCGATTGCGCCCGACCCTGGAAGGATCGCGGTCCCGACGCCATATAGGCAGAACAGCCGACAATAGGAACTCCGAGAGCATGCCACCCCGTGATCCCACCGT
>Ga0126378_10002396_pt1 | contig 13885 bp, 15 predicted proteins | sample PanSoiMetPlot_23_FD_92587 | JGI IMG/M metagenome (GOLD analysis project Ga0126378, IMG submission 92587) | Tropical forest soil microbial communities from Panama - MetaG Plot_23 | ecosystem: Environmental > Terrestrial > Soil > Tropical forest > Bulk soil | place: Panama | collected 2016-02-17 | reverse complement strand
TGGGACGAGCGGCTGCGCGAGGACCTACCCGCCGACCTCGAGATCTTCGACGCCCACACGCATCTCGGGCATGACGTCGACGGGATGGTGGGCCGCTACGAGGAGCTGGTCGGAGGCATGGACAGCTACGGCGTCTCGCGCGCGTTCATGTTCTGCCTCGACGAGCCCGACCGGCATCCGGGCTTCCGCGCCGGCAACGACCGGACGCTCGAGTTCGCCGCGCGGTCGGAAGGACGGCTGATCCCGTTCGTCCGGCTCGCCCTCGGCGAGGGCCCGATCGAGGAGGCGCGGCGCTGCCTCGACCTCGGTGCCCGCGGGATCAAGCTCCACCCGCGCGCCCAGAAGTTCCTGCTCGACGACGAGCGTCTGGCGCCGGTGTTCGCCCTGGCCGCCGAACGCGGCGTTCCGATCCTCGTCCACGCCGGCCGGGGGCTGCCGCCGATCGCGGCCGAACTGGAGCACCTCGTCGACTCGCACCCGGGAGCGCAGCTCATCCTCGCCCACGCCGGCATCGCCGACCTCGCCAATCTCGCGCACCGCTTCTCCGGCAAGCGCGGCGTCTTCTTCGACACCTCCGTCTGGAGCGCGATCGACCTACTCGGCCTGCTGCGGCTCGTCCCCCCCGAGCAGGTCCTGTACGCATCGGACTACCCCTACGGCCAGCAGCCCGGCTCGCTCCTGCTTTCGCTGCGCGTCGCACGCACCTCCGGCTTCGGCGACTCCGAGCTGCGGGCGATGTTCGCCGGGAACGCGGAGCGAATCGCGGCCGGGGAAGAGCCGGCAGAGCCGTCACGGCCCGTCGGGACCGACGTCCTCGAGCAGCCCCTCGCGCACGCGCGGATCCACCAATACCTCTCGATGGCCATGCCGCTTCTCTTCGTGCGCCAGCCCGACGCGTTCGGCGCGCTCGGTCTCGCCCTCAACGCGACGGAGGAGCCCAACGGCGCGCACCGCGAGGAGCTCGGGCAGATCCGCGAGCTGCTCGAGGCGGCACGCGATCTCTGGCGGACGCTGCCCGAGGCCGACGACGACAGCGAACGGCGACTCGTCGCGCGCACCGCCGTCCGCCTGATCCAGATCGCCGACACCGTGGCCGTGACGTCGCGATGAGCGCGCTCCGGCTCACGATCAACGGCGAGGAGCACATGCTCGACGTGCCCGTGGGGACGAGCCTCGCCCACGTCCTGCGCGAGGAGCTCGGCCTCACCGGGACGAAGGTCGCCTGCGACGAGGGGCACTGCGGCGCCTGCACCGTCCAGGTCGACGGCGTGCCGCGTCTCTCCTGCATCACGCTCGCCCACAGGGTCGAGGGAGAGGTGACGACGATCGAGGGGCTGCGCGACCATCCGCTCGTCGACGCCTTCGTCCGGACGGACGCGGTGCAGTGCGGCTTCTGCACCCCGGGCCAGGTCGTGTCGGCCGCCGCGCTCGTCGCGGCGAATCCGCAGCCGACGCCCGAGGAGATCAGGCACGCGATGGCGGGAAACATCTGCCGCTGCGGCACGTATCCGAAGATCGAGGAGGCAATACTCACGTGGCAAGACTGATCCGCACCGAGAAAGAGGTCGAGGGACGCTTCGAGGAGGTGTGGATCGTCGTCGAGGAGGACCCGCTCGAGCAGTGGCCTGCGGGACCCCTCGCGGTGGTCGGTCGGCCCGCGCCGCGCCAGGACGCGCCGCTCCGCGTGCGGGGCGAGGCGCGTTACACGGCCGACATCAAGCTGCCGGGGATGCTCCACGCTGCCGTCCTCCGCTCGCCGCACGCTCATGCGAGGGTGAAGCGAATCGACCTCGCGCCGGCGCTCGCGCTGCCGGGCGTGCGGGCGGCGATCGGCCCGGGCGAGGCGCACACGTTCCGCGTCGTCGAGCGGCTCTCCGTCCAGTCGCTCACCGCCGCGGGACTCGAGGAGGAGGCGGGCTATGCGGGCGCGGCCGTCGCCGCAGTGGCGGCCGACACCTTTGCCCAGGCCCGCGCCGGAGTCGAGGCGATCGAGGTCGAGTGGGAGGAGCTGGAAGCCGTGCTCGACCCGGACGAGGCCGTCCGGCGTGAGCTCCTCACGGACGAGCCACGCCGCAGCGAGCGAGGCGACGTCGAGCGGGCGCTGGCCGAGGCTGACGTCGTCGTCGAGGCGACGTACCGGACGCAGTCCGTCCTCCACAACTCGCTCGAGACGCATCAGGCCGTCTGCGAGTGGCAGGGCGACACCCTCCACGTCTACATCTCGACGCAGTTCATCTGGGGAGTACGCCAGGCGATCGCCACGACACTCGGGATGCCCGAGGACAAGGTGCGCGTGGTGTGCGAGTTCATGGGCGGCGGCTTCGGCTCGAAGAACAGCCCTGACCCGCATACGTTCATCGCGGCGGAGCTCGCGAAGCGCACGGGACGGCCGGTGCGCTGCGCGCTGACGCGACGCGAGGAGCACATCTCCGCCGGCAATCGCAACGCCACGATCCAGCGACTCCGGGCCGGAGCCCGCAGCGACGGCACGATCGTCGCGCTCGACGGGGAGTTCACGAACTCCGTCGGCTGGTCCGGCTGGAGTGCGGGGACCGAAGGCCCGATGCGGATGCTCTACGACTGCGAGAACGTCCGCACGGTCACCTACGGGGCGAAGCTCAACACGCCGCCGATGAAGGCGTTCCGCGCGCCGGGCTTCGTCGAGGGGACGTTCGGCCTCGAATGCCTGATCGACGAACTCGCCGCCAGGCTCGAAATCGACCCGCTCGAGCTGCGCCGGCGCAACTACGCGAACTCGAACGACGGCACGCCGTTCTCCTCCAAGAACCTCGAGGCGTGCTATCGCCTCGCCGAGCCGCACTGGGAGCGGCGGCACGAGGTGCGCTCGCGCTCCGACGCCGTCTGGAAGCGCGGCGTCGGCATGGCGAGCCAGATCTGGTACGGCGGCGGCGGGCCTCCCTCCTACGCGTGGGTGCGACTCGGCTCCCACGGGCGCGCCGCGGTGATCACGGCGATGCAGGACATCGGCACCGGGACGCGCACCGCGATGGCACAGATCGCGGCGGAGGAGCTCGGACTCCCGCTCGAGCACGTCGAGGTCGTCCTGGGCGACTCGGCGCGCGGCCCGTACGCCTCTATCTCGGCCGGCTCCTCGACGCTGCCGTCGATGGGGCCTGCTGTGCGCGCGGCGGCGGCAGACGCGAAGCGGCAGGTGCTCGAGATCGCAGCGCAGCGCTACGACCTCGAGGAGCACGTGCTCGACATCCGCGACGGCATGGTCGTCTCGTCGGACGGCAACCTCTCGACACCGCTCGAGGAGGTCGTCGGCGTGCTCGACGAGGCGCAGATCCTCGGCAAGGGGGCTCGCGGGCCGAATCCGACCGGGATGAGCGTCCTCACGTTCGGCGTCCACGTCGTGGAGGTCGCGGTCGACGTCGAGACCGGCGAGGTCGTGGTCGAGCGGGTGGCCGCGATCCACGACGTCGGCCGGATCGTCAATCCGCTCGGCGCGTCGAGCCAGGTCGAGGGCGGGGTCATCCAGGGCATCGGCCACACGCTCTCCGAGGAGCGGCTGCTCGATCCCGAGACGGGACGGGTTCTCACCACGTCGCTCGACGCGTACCGGATGCCGACGATCGCCGACGTCCCGGAGATCGTCTGCGAATTCGTCGACAAGCCCGACGAGCATCTGACGAACCTCGGCTCGAAGGGCCTCGGCGAGCCGCCGATCGTCCCCATCGCGGCGGCGATCGCGAACGCGATCCGCGACGCGACCGGCGCCGAGCTGCACGAGCTCCCGATCTCGCGCGAGGAGATGCTGCGCGCGCTGCGCGAGGCCGAGCAACGGGCCCGCGAGCAGGAGAAGCGTGGAGCTCCTGCGGCCGTCTAGCGTCGCCGAGCTCGACGGCGGGGTCTTCGTCCACGGCGGGACGGAGGTCGTGCCGCTGCTCCGCGAGGGCCTGCTGCACGCGGAGCGGCTCGTGGACGTGCGCGGCGTCGTGCCCCGCGGAATCGCGGACGGCGTGATCGGAGCCGGGACGACCCTCGCGGAGCTCGAGGTCGAGCCTGCGATCCCCGACGCGCTCCGCGAGGCCTGCCGCCTCGCGGCGTCGCCGCAGCTTCGCAACATGAGCTCGCTCGGGGGCAATCTCCTCCAGTCGACGCGGTGCTGGTACTGGCGACTCGGCTACCCGTGCCGCCTGCACGGAGGTGACCGCTGTCATGCGCGCGACGGCGAGCACCGCGAGCACGCGATCTTCGCGAACGAGTTCTGCGCCTCGGCCCACCCGTCCGACGTCGCTGCGGCCCTCGTGGCGCTCGGCGCGCGACTGCGGACGAACCGGCGCGAGCTCGCGGTCGAGGACCTCTACCGGCTACCGGACGAGGCCGACCGCGGCACCACGACGCTCGACGACGGCGAGCTGATCCTCGAGGTCGAGCTTTCGCCCGTCGACGCGAGCGTCTACCTCAAGGCGATGGACCGCAAGCGCTGGTCGTTCCCTCAGGTCGGCGTCGCGGCCGCGCGGGTCGGCGACGGGACGCGGATCGCCCTCGCCGGCGTCGCGCCGATCCCCTGGCCGATCGGCGGCGTCGAGGATCTCGATAACGCGACGCCGCTCCGGAGGACGGAGTGGAAGGTGCCGCTCGCGCGGGCCCTCGTGCGCCGGGCGCTCGCGCAACTCGGGTGATCGCCGCGGTCGTGCTCGCGGCGGGCGCCTCTTCCCGCCACGGGACGAACCCTCCGAAGCAGCAGATCCATCTTCCGCAGGTCCTGGCGGCGCTCGAGTCTTCCTGCGTGAACGAGACGGTCGTCGTCGCGGGCGCGCACGAGGTGGAGGTAGCCGCGCGTGTCGTCCACTGCCCCGATTGGCAGCTAGGCCCAGGCGCCTCGCTCCGCTGCGGTCTCGCCGCCCTGCCCCAGGAGGCCGAGGCCGCCGTGGTCGTCCTCGCCGACGGGCCGGGTCTCGATCCACGTGCGGTCGACCGCGTCGTGGAGAACTGGCGCGCGAACGGCGGGGGCGCGGTGGCGGCGACCTACGACGGCGTTCGCCTCCATCCGGTTCTCCTGGCGCGCGGCGTGTGGGGCCAAGTCCCCGACGAGGGTGCGAGGACGCTGCCGGCGCGGCTCGTTGCGTGCGACGACCTGGCGCCGCCCGGTGACGTCGACTTCGCTACTCCAGGGGGATCCTGAGCGCAGACAGCTTCTGCTGCAGCTCGGGTCGCATCTGCGTCGCGGTCGCCGTCCGCACGTAGACGCGCAAGCTCTCCTCGAACTTGTAGCGCTTGCGGCACAACTCGCACTCGTCGAGATGCGCCTCCGCCTCGGTCCTCTCCTGCTCGGTGAGGATGTGGTCGAGGTACGGCTGCATCATCTCCTCGCAGTGCGCGCAGGGATCGTTCATGTCGCCTCCTCCAAGGCGGACTCGGCGAGCTCCCGCTTGAGGACGCGGCGCCCCCTGTGCAGTCTCGACATCACGGTCCCGACCGGGATGTCGAGGATCTGGGCCGCATCGGCGTAGCTGAAGTCGCCGAGATCGACGAGCACGAGCACATCGCGGAAGTCGTGCGGCACCGCGGAGAGCGCCGTCACGATGTCGTCCTGCGACAGTCGCTCCACCACCCGCTCGTCGTCGGAGACGCCGTCCCCGTCCGCCGAGAGCCGGTCGTAGAGGTAGTAGTCGTTCGCCTCGAGCGGCTGCATCTGCGGAGCCCGTTGCTGCCGCCGCCCGCGATCGATGTTGAGGTTCGTGAGGATCCGCAGCAGCCACGCGCGCAGGTTCGTCCCCGGAGTGAACGAGCGCCAGCTGCGGAAGGCGCGGGCGTACGTCTCCTGCATGAGCTCCTCGGCCTCCTCGCGCGAGCTCGCGAAATGGCGGGCCACGCGGTAGACCTGGTCGGAGAGCGCGAGAGCGTCCTCCTCGAACCGGACGCGGTCACGCGCCTCGGTCGCCAGCCGCTGGGCCTCCTCCGGCTCGGCGTCCACGTGATCAACCGTACCAGCGGTAGCCACTCCCTCCCGAACGGTCGGGACGCGGCTCCTATTCCGCGGCCGCGGCGCCTAGACGGCGGCGAGCTCGGGAAAGCCGGCCTTCGAGAGCCGCTCGAGGATCGCCTCGCGGCTCGTTCGCTCGTCGTCCCAGGCGAGCGTCACCTGGCCCATGAGGTTCGCGTTCGCCGCCTCGAGCCCCTCGTGTCCCTCGAGCGCGTGCGCGAGCCGCATCACACACCGCTCGCAGCGGACGCCGCCGACCTGGATCGTCTCGGAGACCGTCGCCATACCGTCAGCCTAACGTCCGCGCTGCGATCTGCCGGAGCGCTTCCGCCGGTCCGAGCTCCAGCTGGCGCTCGGCCTCCGGCCCTCCACCCTCGCGGGCGGCGGTGTCGCGCCGGGTCGCGTACTCGTCGCGGTCGAGCGCCTCGCCGTCGAACTCGGCGGCCTCGCGGACGAGCCGCTGCACCTCGGCGGCGAACTCGGCGCTCCGGCGCACCGAGGTCGGCTGATCCATGACGCGCACCTCGAGCGTGCCGTACTCCGGCCGCGGCCACGCGTCCCAGTGCCGGCGTGTGCTGTCGTCGCGGCTCGCGACCTGCCAGTCGGTCCAGTTGCGGAGCACCGGCGGCGTCCCGCCGGTCGGCATCTCGAGCAGGATCTGCGACCGGACGGAGCGCCACCCGCTGTCCGCGCCCTCCCAGTAGGGCGAGTTCGCCGAGGCGGCGAGGAGGTCCGGCAGCCGGGGCACGACGCCCTCGAACGCCCGCAGGCACGTGCCCGGATCGGGCACCGCGACGTGCACGTGCAGGCCGCACACCGCCTGCCGGTAAATCCGCTGCCCGAGCTCGGCCTTCAGACGCTCGTAGCGCTTGACCGGGACGAGCGGCACCCGTCCGCGCGCCGTCGGGTGGGAGCCCGTGGCGAGGATCGCGAGCCCGTGCTCGGCGGCCCGCTCCGCGACCTCGCTTCGCATCGTCCGGAGCTCGGCCTCGGCCTCCTCGGGTGTCTCCAGGACGGGCGTCGCGATCTCCACGAACGACTCGAGGAGCTCGGGCTTGATGCGCTCGGTCGCCTCGCCGAAGACGCGCGAGAAGCCGTCCGGTGCGGGTTCGAGCGTCTCCGCGTCCACGAGCATGAGCTCCTCCTCGACGCCGAGCGACCACGCCGGAGCCGCGCCGAAGCGGCTGAGATCCATGCGCTACTTGCCGCGGACGCCGTGCACCGGCCGCCCGGCGGCCTCCCACGCGTAGTACGAGGCGCTCGGGCCGAAGTCGCTCTCGTAGGAGATGATCCGCGGGTTCCGGCCGACCTCCTTCGCGCGCTGGGCGTGGCGGAGGAGGTTCGGGTCGTCCCGCTCCTCCCAGACGAGCACGAGATGGGCGGCGGTCATGAAGACGGCGACGAATGCACAGCCGGGCGCCGGGCAGGGGAACGGATCCGTGCTGACGCAGAACCAGCCGACGTGCTCGGCGCCGTCCTCGGTCCAGAGCTCCTCGGCCTCGGTCGGTACCTCGTGCTCGACTATGCCGGCGGTGCCGGGCTGGATCTCCTCCCGCCTCACCCGCGCAAAGGTAGCGACACCGTCTCGCCGGTCGCCACCTGCGGCGGCCGCGTCGTGTGAGAGTGCGCCTCTGCTTGAATCGACGCATGGAGCAGCTACGTGTCGGCGACGAGAGCTACGGGGTCCACACGCTCCCTGCCGAGGCCGCGCGACTCCCCTACACGCTGCGGATCCTGCTCGAGAACGTCCTCCGCAACGGCGGCGAGGAGGAGGCCGAGGCGGTCGCCGGCTGGGTCGCGGACGCCGAGCCGTCGCGCGAGATCGCCTTCCACCCGGCGCGCGTTCTGCTGCAGGACTTCACGGGTGTGCCGGCGGTGGTCGACCTCGCCGCGATGCGCGACGCGATGCGCGAGCAGGGCGGCGACCCGAACGCGATCAATCCGCAGATCCCGGCCGAACTCGTGATCGACCACTCCGTCCAGGTGGACGAGTTCGCAACGCGCCTCGCGATCGAGCGCAACGTGGAGCTCGAGTTCGAGCGGAACAGGGAGCGCTATGCCTTCCTCCGCTGGGGCCAGGGAGCGTTCGACAACTTCCGCGTCGTGCCGCCGAACACCGGCATCGTCCACCAGATCAACCTCGAGTACCTCGCGCGCGTCGTCGAGGTCCGGGACGGCGTCGCCTTCCCCGACACCCTCGTCGGCACCGACTCGCACACGACGATGGTCAACGGGATCGGCGTCCTCGGCTGGGGCGTCGGCGGGATCGAGGCCGAGGCGGCAATGCTCGGGGAGGCGCTCTCGATGCTCGTGCCGCAGGTCGTCGGCTTCCGCCTCACCGGGGCGCTGCGCGAGGGCGCGACGGCGACCGACCTCGTGCTCACGGTGACCGAGATCCTGCGCCGGACGGGCGTCGTCGGGAAGTTCGTCGAGTACTTCGGGCCGGGCGTGGGCTCGCTCGCGCTCGCCGACCGCGCGACGCTCGGGAACATGAGCCCGGAGTACGGCGCGACGTGCGGCTTCTTCCCCGTGGACGAGGTGACGCTCGAGTACCTCCGTCTCACCGGCCGCAGCGACGAGCGCATCGCCCTCGTGGATGCCTACTGCAAGGAGAACCAGCTCTGGCACGAGCCGGAGGAGCATCCCGAGTACTCGCAGGTGGTGGAGCTCGATCTTGACGACGTCGAGCCCTCGCTCGCCGGGCCGCGCCGGCCGCAGGACCGGGTGCCGCTCGCGAGCGCGAAGGAGAAGTTCATCGAGTCGCTCGACACCTTCGGCGTCGAGTACACGAACGGCTCGTACGACAAGGAGGTCGCCGACTCGTTCCCCGCGAGCGACCCGCCGACCGGCGACGGCGTGGGCGACTCCGACCCGGTGCCCATGCATACCGCGATGCTCGAGAAGAAGCAGGTCGCGGTCGAGGGCGAGGAGTACGTGCTCGAGCACGGCTCCGTCGTCATCGCGGCGATCACCTCCTGCACGAACACCTCGAACCCGTCGGTGATGATCGCCGCCGGCCTGGTCGCGAAGAAGGCGGTCGAGCGCGGGCTGGAGCGGCGGCCGTGGGTGAAGTCGTCCCTCGCGCCGGGCTCGAAGGTCGTGAGCGAGTACTACCGCGCCTCGGGCCTCGACCGGTACCTCGACGAGCTCGGCTTCAACACCGTCGGCTACGGCTGCACGACGTGCATCGGGAACTCCGGCCCGCTGCCCGAGCCGATCAGCGCCGCCGTCGCCGAGGGCGACCTCGTCGTCGCCGCCGTCCTCTCCGGCAATCGCAACTTCGAGGCCCGCATCCACGGCGAGGTGAAGGCGAACTACCTCGCGTCGCCGCCGCTGGTGGTCGCGTACGCGCTCGCGGGCCGGATGGACGTCGACCTCGTGAACGAGCCGCTCGGGCAGGGCTCCGACGGCGAGGACGTCTTCCTGCGCGACCTCTGGCCGAACCGCAACGAGATCGACCGCGTGATCGGCGAGTCGGTGCAGGGCTCGATGTTCTCGTCCACCTACGCCGACGTCTTCACGGGCGACGACCGTTGGCGCGAACTCGACACGCCTGAGGGCGAGCTGTACGCGTGGGACGAGGCGTCGACCTACGTGCGGCTGCCGCCGTACTTCGACGGAATGCCACGTGAGCCGGAACCTGTGCCCGACGTCGAAGGGGCGCGCTGTCTCGTCATGCTCGGCGACTCCGTCACCACCGATCACATCTCTCCCGCCGGCGCGATCCGGCCCGACTCACCCGCCGGGCACTACCTCGTCGACCACGGCGTCGAGCGGCGCGAGTTCAACTCGTACGGCGCGCGCCGCGGCAACCACGAGGTGATGGTGCGCGGCACGTTCGCGAACGTGCGGCTGCGCAACCTCATCGTCCCCGGCAGCGAGGGGACGTGGACCGTCCACCTGCCCGACGGTGAGGAGGGGACGATCTTCGACGTCGCCGAGCGCTACCGCGCCGACGGCGTGCCGACCATCGTGATCGCGGGCAAGGAGTACGGCTCGGGCTCGTCGCGCGACTGGGCGGCGAAGGGTCCGAACCTGCTCGGCGTCCGCGCCGCCATCGCCGACTCGTATGAGCGGATCCACCGCTCGAACCTCCTGATGATGGGGATCGCGCCGCTCCAGTTCATGCCGGGCGAGAACGCCGAGTCGCTCGGGCTGACGGGCCGCGAGGAGTTCTCGGTCATGGGTCTCGAGGGCGGTGACGCCGACGAGCTGACCGTGCGGGCGGACGACAAGGAGTTCCGTGTGCGCCTTCGCCTCGACACTCCGCGCGAGCGGGATTACTTCCGCCACGGCGGCATCCTCCAGTTCGTGCTGCGGCGGCTCCTCGCGGACTAGCCCGCAAGGCGGCCGCGTGACGTCTGCGCGCCGGGCGCCGTATCTTCCGCGAGATGAGGAGATCGGGCGCAGCGGCTCTCCTCGCCGCGACCGCGCTGACTGCGGCTGCCTGCGGCGGCATGCAGGCGACCGGCGAGCCGCAGGGACCGGCCCCGACCACGCCGTTCTCGGCCGTTCACGTCTCCGGCGGCGCGCGACTCCCACCACGCCTACTGAAGATGGTCGCCCGGATGATCCACCCCCCGGCCGGCTCGCCCGACCGCGCGGCCGTGAGAAGGATCGACGTCTACGGGCCGGGATCGCGCATCGGACTCGTGCGGGCGTCCTCGGGCGAATGGGTGCAGACGACTCGCCGAGAGAAGAAGGCGCGCTTCTACCTGATCGTGCTCCACGGCCGCTTCGTATGCGGGTCCTGCTCGGGCCCCGCCAACGCCAAGCCGCCGCACGGAACGATCGAGACGACGGTCTGGTCACCCGTCTTCGGCGGCACCGACTTCGGCCTGAGCAGCCGGCTACCCGCCGCGGTGTCCCGCCTGCACCGGCTCGCGGTGATCATCCCGGCCCAGCCGCGTCTCTAGCACGCCTTTCGGGAAGACCGGTTCATCCCGAGCGGATGATGCGGCCTCACGCCGACGGAGGGAGTAGTGTCGCGACAACGGAGACGGAGGGAGCGCGCGCGGATGGACGATCTCGGGTTCAAGTTCTGGCTGAAGATGTTCGGCCTGCTCATCGTCGGCGCGATCGTCCTGTTCGTCTTCCTGATCATCTTCACGAAGGCCGTCTACGCGTGGGGGATCCTCGGGGCGTTCCTGGCGCTCGCCGCCATCGCACTCTTCTTCGCCTGGATTCACGACCGCCGCGAGCAGAAGCGCGCCGGTCTCTAGGAACCTCTCCTAGAGCCGCTCGCTCTCGAGCGGCGTCGTGATCCGTACACTCGGCCCACCGGGGTGTCGCGCAGGGCGCGGCTGAGATCACACCCGTCGAACCTGATCCGGGTCATGCCGGCGAAGGGAGGTCGATGAGCGAGCGGACGCCTTCGTGGGGGATAACCCCCGTACCGGCGCGGCTGCAGACGCTGGGCGGCGTCGAGAACGGGATGCTCTGGGCGAGCCTCGGCCTGAGCCTGCTCGTGCTCGTCGCGGGCGCGCTGCTCGTCCCCCAGCTTTCCCTGCCCGAGGCGCTGCTCGCGATCCTGGTCGGAGGCATCTTCGGGAATGCGCTGCTCGGCTGCGCCGCGGCGATCGGCGCCGAGGCACGAGTGCCGGCGATGGTGCTCATGCGAGCACCGCTCGGCAGGTCCGGCTCCTACCTCCCGACTGGACTCAACATCGTCCAGAACCTCGGCTGGACGATCTTCGAGGTGCTCGTCATCGCCACCGCCGCGCAGGCGCTGGTACACGGGCCGCTCTGGGTGTGGAAGGTCGCGGCCGCCGCGGCGGCGACGATCCTCGCGCTGCTCGGGCCGATCGGCTTCGTGCGCCGGTGGGTGAAGCGCGTGGCACTCTGGGTCGTGCTCGCGTCGCTCGGCTACCTGACGTGGTGGACGCTGCACGACGCGCACCTCGGCCGGCTCTGGTCGCAGCCCGGCGAAGGCGGGCTGAGCTTCTGGCAGGGCGTCGACCTCGTCATCGCGCTCCCGGCGTCGTGGCTGCCTCTCGCCGCCGACTACACGCGCTTCTCGAAGACCGCCCGCGGCGCATTCTGGGGAGCCGCCGTCGGCTACTTCCTGCCGAACGTCTGGCTCTACGCGCTGGGCGCGATCCTGCTCCTGACGCGCGGTCTTGCGGACGCGCCCTCGGTGATCACCGCGATTGCCGCCGGCGGGGCGGGCGCAGCGGTCGCGCTCGTCGTCCTAGGCATCGACGAGACGAAGGAACCGTTCGCGAACATCTATTCCGCAGCGGTCTCGCTGCAGAACCTCCTGCCCCGGGCACCCCAGCGACTGCTGATCCTCGTCGTGGCCGCGATCTCCACGGTCGGCGCATTCGTCGTCGACCTCGTCCACTACCAGGACTTTCTGTACCTCCTCGGCTCGTTCTTCGTGCCGCTGTTCGGTGTGCTGCTCGCACAGTGGATCGTCGGAGAGCGGGACGCGTTCGAGGCGCCGGAGATCCGGCCGGGCCAGATTGCCGTCTGGCTCGTCGGCTTCTGCGTCTACCAGTGGCTCTCACCCATCGGCCCGGCGTCCTGGACCAGCCTCGTCGACCACACGCATCCGGGACAGGGGGCGATCGGCGGGTCGCTCCCGAGCTTTGTCGCCGCATTCGCCCTCTCGCTGACGCTTACGCTTGCGCGTCGTGCGACCTCTCGCCGTCATCGGCCCTCTGTCGCGTGACGTCGTCGACGGCGGCAAGTCGCGGATCGGCGGCGGCCCTTGGTACGCGGCGCGGGCGCTGCGCGCGCTCGGGCAAGAGGCGATCGTCGTCGCGAAGTGCGGCGAGTCAGAGCGACGCCCCTACCTCCGCAGCCTCGCCGCGCTCGGACTGCCGGTCTCGCTCGCGGCCGTCGGCGACACCACGTCGTTCTCCTTTAGCTACGACGCGGCCGGTCACCGCGAGATGCGCGTCGACGCAGTCGGCGAGCCGTGGGCCGAGGGCGACGAGCCGGAGCGCGCCCTGCGGCGCGTGGAGTGGGTGCACTTCGCCCCGCTGCTGCACGGCGACTTCCCGCCGGAGACCCTCGAGCGGGTCGGTCGAAGGCGGCGCCTCCTGCTCGACGCGCACGGCCTCGTGCGTGTCCGGCGCACGGGACCCCTGGCGCTCGAAGCAGATTTCGACACCGCGCTCCTCCGTCACGTCTCGATCCTCAAGCTCGCGGAGGAGGAGGCGCAGACGATTCTCGGCGGAGACGATCTCGAGGAACTGCGGAGCCTCGGCGTACCGGAGATCATCGTGACGTTCGGCTCGGGAGGCTCGCTCGTCCTCACCCGCGACAGCGCCACGCGCGTCGTCGCGCGGCCCGCTCGCGGCGAGCCGACAGGCGCGGGCGACGCCTTCTCCGTCGCCTACCTGGGAGCACGGGCGGCGGGGCATCGCCCGACCTCCGCGGCCCGCCGCGCCAGCGCCCTTGTGTCGGCCCTGCTCGACAGCCGCCTGCTGGTCGGGAGAACGCGCCCTTGATCGCGGCGGTGGGAACGCTCGCGGGCGTGTTCCTCGTGGACGTCGAGGCCGAGACGTTGCTCGGTGACGGGAACGAGGTACCCGCGATCGAGCGGCCCGAGGTGTCGTTGCCCCGGGTGGTCGCAGCGGCCCAGGCGGGAGCGACGGTCGTCGCAGTGGTGGAGCGCCGGCCGCCGCTCATGCTCTCCAGCGACGGCGGCGTCACGTGGCGTGAGGCCGGAGGCGGGCTCCCGCCGGGCTTCGCGATCGCGATCGCCGAGGAGGAACCCGACCGGATGCTCTACGCCGCGCGCAACCGGCTCTACGTCTCGACGAACGGCGGCGTCTTCTGGCGAGGCCTCGCGCTCGAGCTGCCGGAGATCGAAGCCGTGGCCCTCACGGCCTAGTCGGGGAGCCGGAACTCGCCCCGCGCGACGATGACGGCGCTGCCGCCGACCTCGACGCGCTCGAGCTCCTCGTCCGTGCCGACGGCACG
>Ga0126378_10002394_pt1 | contig 13889 bp, 11 predicted proteins | sample PanSoiMetPlot_23_FD_92587 | JGI IMG/M metagenome (GOLD analysis project Ga0126378, IMG submission 92587) | Tropical forest soil microbial communities from Panama - MetaG Plot_23 | ecosystem: Environmental > Terrestrial > Soil > Tropical forest > Bulk soil | place: Panama | collected 2016-02-17 | reverse complement strand
GCCAAGGTCGCGCGTAATGGCGAACTTGTGGTTGCTCTTGTCAATGGCGACGAGACTACGCTGAAGCGCTTCTACAAGGAAGGAAACAACATACGGCTCCAGCCGTCGAATGCGACGATGCAGCCCATCATTGTGCCGGCCGCCGCGGTTGAGCTTCAGGGCAAGGTGATCGGCGTTTTGAGAAAGTACTAGACGGTTGGCGGAATCATTCGTGTTTTGCAGTGTGCGACTGGTCTCCAGGTTGTTGGTTTGAGTCTCCGCCTGTTTTCAATTGAGGGACTAGACCCACGGTGTTCTTAATTCTTCGGCTCTTTTGGGCTAAGATTTGATTTTCCTCCCCGTTTGTAGCCTTGATTCTTTCCTTCTGAGGTGGTGGCCAGGATGAGGTTGCTGGTCGCGGTCACTGTGCATGCAGCTCTAGTGTGTAGCACTCTGCTGTCGACTGGCCAGACCGCGCCGGCGACCACATTGCAATCTGCGGGCGCGCCTTCGAAAGTTGTGTTGCTGGTGCACCAGCACTTCCTGCCTGGGAAGGCAGGCGAGCGCGAACGGCTTGAAGTTGAGACCTGCAAGAAGTTCGAGGAGTTTGCGGTTCCGATCGCATGGATCGAACTGGAATCGGTGTCGGGAGTACCCGGGGCTTTGTTCTTCGATCCAGCGAATTCGTTTAAAGAGATCGACCGGGCCGGGCAGCTTCTGGGCGAAATGTACACGGCGCATCCAGAGTTGGTACAGCTGCAAAACGAAATTGAGGATCGGATCGAGAGTTCAAAAACAGTTTTCGCCAGATTGAGAGAAGACCTGGGCCGAGTGGATCGCGTGGACTTAACGAAGGCGCACTACTGGAGAATCACGACCGTTAACGTGCGCCCCGGTCGTGAGAGCGATTTTGCAGAAGCGGATAAAGCACGCGGCCGCATACATCCTGAGGCAGCGTGGTTCGTTTACGAAGTGGATTCAGGAACTGCAGTGCCGACCTTCCTGGTGATCGAAACGATGGCATCTCTCACGGACGTCGATAAGAACGAAACGTCAGGTTCCAAGGAAGCGAAAAAAGAGCGGGAGCAGATTATGCGGGACGCCTACGTGTCGGCGGAGAGCGACCTGTACGTGGTGCATCCGGAGATGTCACACGTATCACATTCGTTTGCCGCAGGCGAGCCTGAATTCTGGACGCCCGCCGCCGCAAAACAGTAAGCGCGATCGTGATGGTCCCCGTTTCGACGGAAATCGTCTCTGAATTCTGGGAGTTCTCAACGTATGGCGGATGGCATTCGGATCGCCGTTGATTCAATTCCGGTTCGGCAAACGCCTTCGCCGACGGCGACGACAAGCAAGCGCATCCCAACCCTTGATGGATTACGCGCCGTCTCGATCATCCTTGTGTTGCTGAATCATCTTGTCGGCACGGTTTATTACCCGGCGATCCTCAGCCCGCTGGGATCGTTTGGGAACTTCGGAGTGCGCGTATTCTTCGTAATCTCCGGATACCTGATTACCTCGCTGCTGATCAAAGAAGACGAGCGCACCGGATCGATCTCTCTGAAAAACTTTTATCTGCGACAGGTATTCCGAATTTTTCCTGCGGCGTACGCCTACCTGCTGGTCCTCGCAGTCTTGAACGCGCGGTACCAGATACTCCACCGGTATGATCTGCTCTTTGCCGCAACCTATCTCACGAACTTTCATCTCTCGCGGGCGTGGTACGTAGGACATCTTTGGTCACTGGCGGTAGAGGAGCAGTTTTACATGCTGTGGCCGATGGTGCTTGTGTTTTTGGGTATCCGGCGGGGGTCGCGAGTTGCGTTGGGCACAATTCTGTTGAGTCCAATCGCGCGGGTCGCGTCATGGTTCGCGTTGCCGATGATGCGCGAACGAATCGGGGAGATGTTCTTCACGATCGCGGATCCGATTGCATTCGGATGTTTGCTGGCCATTCAACGGCGGTGGCTCTGGCTGCAGCGCTGGTATGTGGCGATCATGAATTCGCGCTGGTTTTTCGTGGTCCCGATTGCGGCCCTGGCACTACGTTTTACCAACCAGCATCCGATGACCAATTTTGTGATTGCCCAACCGCTGATGAATCTGGGGATTATGCTGACGCTGGACTGGTGCATGAGTCACGCCAGCAGTCCCGTCGGACGATTCCTGGATTGGAAACCGATCGCGTTTCTTGGAACCCTCAGCTACTGGCTCTACCTTTGGCAGATGCCGTTTCTCAATCCCTTCTCGACAGCGCCCTGGACGTGTTGCCGGTCAACCTTTGCCTGACATTCCTGGCAGCCCTGGCGTCGTACAAGCTGGTAGAACCGCCCTTCTTGAAACTGAAAGACGCCCTTCACGAAAAGAAAACGCAACTGGCACGAAGCCCTGCCTGAAATCGTTCGCGGCAAAAGAAAAGGCCCGGCAGCGATGCCGGGCGCGCTTACGATAACTGAATCAGTTATCCAATGTGCTTGTCGAGAGCCTTCTGAATCTGCTCCTTCGGCACGTAACCCACGATCTGTTCCTTGACCTGTCCGTCTTTGAAGACAAGCAAGGTAGGTATTCCGCGAACGCCGTAACGCATCGGCGTGGCAGAGTTGCGATCGACGTCCATCTTGCCAATCTTCACTTTGCCCTGATATTCGCTCGCGAGTTCATCGACGATGGGAGCGATCGCGCGGCACGGGCCGCACCAGGTCGCCCAGAAATCGATGAGCACCGGCTTGTCAGACTTCAAAACATCCGCGTCGAAGTTTGCATCGGTGACTTCGACGATTCCATTTGCTGCCATTTGCAGTTCCTCCAGATACCTCGTTCCGGCCCCGGTTTCTATGAGCTTGCCGGCCGTGGCACCGGTATGAGTGCTACCGCCTCTAAGGCGGAATTGTGATTTTAACAAAGTATTAGATGCCGGGCAGTGATGAAGGGTGCAGGAGGGGTCTTCGGTGCTCGTATTCGGGGTTCGGGGGTCAGGTGCCAGGTTCCAAGCTTCAAAGTTTCAAGTTTCAGGTTTCAGGTTTCGAGTTCGGGCGGCCGGTCTGAGTCTCGGCGGTCATTCATCCCACACCCCAAAATCTCCGTACGTGGGGCCTCGATCCGCAATCGCGCTTAACGGATGTCCGACCCAGTTCGCTGAAAATCTAGTTCGTTGAAAACTAAAAGGCGTCCCGATTGCTCAGGACGCCCCGGCAGCCCTCCCCCAGAACTGCCAAACCACGAGGGGAGAATACGTCGGATGCGCGGGAGTGTAAATGTCACTTTCGTAATTCTGCCGGTATGTGCGGTAACGCAGTGGAGTCTAACCAAAGTAATGAGAAGTAGATCGTCGGCACGATGCGCTGATCATCATCTACTTCTCTGATAGCAAAAGGGAAAATCCATCGAATGAGTATTCCCGACGGCCCTTGGTTACCACGAATGTCGCTTCTCCCGACTCGACCTTTTTCACCGCTTCGTCGAGTCGGGTCAGAGCCCGCGGCTGTGCCACGGGGACGTTATGGCTGGCTAAGAGTACCTGCAGATCCGGTGTCAGCTTGGCTAGGCGGGCGATTGACCTAGCAAACGCTGCGAAATCGGTTTCGGGCGTGAAGAGATAGATGGGTCCTTTGTAAAACGTGTCTCCGGTGAACAGGAGTCCATTCTTGCGATCGAGCAGGCTCAACGAGTCGGGCGTGTGACCGGGAGTAAAGATGACTTCGAGCTCGCGGCCGCCGAGATCGATGTGCTCGCCGTCGTGAACCGCCCGCGTGGCCTGCCAGGGACGAATCGCATACGAATCCGCGCGAACGCCGGTCGGCAATTTTCCGCAAATACGCGCGGGCGCAAGAGCGTCCCTTGAGTAGATGTTGGATTGGCCCTGAGCATTCTTTCGACTGTACGCAATGTCCTCGTTGAGAATTTCCGAGAATTCGAAGTTCCCGCCAGTGTGGTCGAAATGCGTGTGCGAGTTCAGCACGGCTACAGGGAGTGTCGTAAGTTGCGTCACGACATTCTTCATGCTGGCCACTCCAAGTCCCGTGTCGAAAAGAAGCGCGCGATCGTGGCCGAGGATCAGGTACGAGATGACTTCTTCGAACTGGTGCGGCTCGTAGATCGCGAAAACGGCAGGGCGAATTCGGTAAACCTCGAACCAGTCACTATGCACGTCAACGCGTGCAAGACGTTTGTATTCGGGCCGTGGCAGTTGTTGACACCATTCGGGGCGCAGGGGCTCGCCCGAATCTTGCGCCGGGGATTGACGAGCAAACACGAGAATTAAGCTGAGACAGAAGAAAACCAGGCTTGTTGGTTTCAAGTTGGATCTTTCAGTTGCCAGGAAGTGATGCTAGTGCGATTCGTTCCAGCTCTGACCGCCGTCGGCAGTGGTCCACGTTTCTCCATTCGACGTCGTGATCTTGCCATGCTGCGGATCGGTGAAAGCAATGGCCGCAATGTCTGCCGAGAGGGACGAACCATTGGCCGAGGGCTTTATTAATTCCCAACGCGTGCCAGCATCGGGCGAGTGATATAGCAATCCGGCGGCGCCGCCGACCCAGATGTCCGGACCATTATAGGAAAGCGCGCGAAACGCAGCACCGGGTGGCGTGGCAACGGGCTGCCACGTTTTCCCAGAGTCGATCGAGCGCTGGAGTTGACCATCGGAGGATAGGTTCCAGCGAGTAGATTCCGAGTGCGAGAAAACTCGCCGCTTGGCTTTGGCGGCGGACTCCTGGGCCGAAGCAGCGCCCTCAATTCGGTCAAATTGATCGCTTGGAGCGACGGCCAAGGCACTGCTGGTCGATCCCGACGACGCCTTGGCACGACCGAGGATCTCGACCTTCTTGTCGGAATCTGCTGATGCAGGAGCATCGACCAACTGGGCCTGCACTTGCGGTGATTGCGCCTGCGCTTGCTGTGATGGCGACTGCACTTCGATCGACGCAACCGGTCCCGAGGATAGACGTGCGTACTGACCGTACGCGCGCTCATTCACCGGGAGATTTTGCATTTCTTTGTTGCCGGGGGACTGAAGCGGCTTGGCGGGTGCGGGAGGCGGCGGCAAAAGAGCCGGCGCGGCGCCGATCGCGACGTTTCCGGCCACAAGCGCACCTTTCGCCTGCGTCGCTCGCAACGCGTTAGTCATTTGTTTTCCTGCCATGCCACCCGCAGTTTCTGACGAAGGGTCGTATGCAAAATTCAGACCTCGGGTGTCTTTCTCGAGGGACGCATCACGTCGCGGTGCCGACCGCTTTTTCAGTTCGTCCAACGTAACCACGTCCCGATCAGTGCGCGTGGCGGACTGTTGTTCGCGCTGTTCGCTGACGGCCGGAGGTTGCGGCGCGGGTGCGGCGGCAGGAGATGCCGGTGCAAACTGCGCCGGGGCCTCGGATTGCTTCGGGGAGACTGCTCTCTCATTGAGATTAAGAAGGACCGCAGTGCCCACGACAACCACGCAGGCCGCGGCCGTTCCCCATCGCCACACCGACCAGGTGAACCAGGGAGCAATCCGCGCGCCGCCGGTGTCTTTAGCGGTAAAGGGCGGGGATTTCGCAGGTCCAGCGGTGAGCGCCAGGACGTCGCGGCAGGTGCCGCACACCGAAAGGTGCTCGAGCACCGGCAGCCGCTCCTGATCGGGCAGAGCCTGTTCTGCGAATGCAGCGAGCAGGTCAGCGTCGGGGTGCGTCTCGGGCTGAGGGGCTCGCATTCGCTCGCGTACGATTTGAGGCAACTCACTCATGCTTCACTAATCTGCGATCTTAGCGCTTGTTCTGCGCGACGTCCGCCATTATTTCTACTACCGATACCGTATCTTCCCTGTAAATCAGCTACTTCCATCTCCAGCGGGGGCTTCCACCTTCTTTTTATGGAACGCCGAAACTGCAGATTCTTGCGCCAGCCGTTCCCGGATATTTAGGCCCAAATCGCGCACATCGACGTCCAGGGCCTCGTCGGCCTGGCGGCGGCTCATCCCGTTGCGGGCCAGTCCGGCCAATATCTGCTTTCGCAAGGACTTAGCTAACTTGTCGAGCTTGCGGCTAATGGTCGACTCGTGCACCGAGAGCATCTGGGCGATCTCTGCCAACGTGCGGTCGTCCAGGTAATATGCGGCGAGAATGAACCTCTCGTCTGCAGGCAAGCTTGCCAGGGCTTCGTCGGTCGCAGCTTCGAGGCGCGGGTCAACCGTGGAAACCGGCTCAGGATCGGGACTCGCGAACTGCTGGCCCTCTTCGGTCTCCTCGTCGAGGCTGACCGTGCGCTTCTGGCGGCGGTAGCGATTCACATGCTCCTGCGCCATGACCGTGCGGAGCCAACCCTCCAGCGATCCGCGGCCGGTGTAGGAGGCGAGCTTGGAAACACGCTGGCCGTCTTTGGAGTTGGTTCCGTAGAGATCGGCGTACATGGAATCGGAAAGGTCGCGGGCGGCCGAGTCTTCGCGGGTGATATGCAGACCAATGTCGTAGAGCTTCTCGCGATAGCGCACCATGAACGTTTCCCAGGCGCGCTCGTTTCCAGCAGCGCAGGCGCGGGCCAGAACTAACTCTTCAATTTTCAGCGAGAAACAGAATTCGCGCAGTTGCGCCGGTTGGGGTGGCGCGGCGAATTTCCGGGCAATCTCGGCGAGGATGCGAGCTAATTCCTCGCAGCTCAGGTCGAACTTCGCCGCGGCACTTTTGCCGTGAAGTTCTGCGGCGATGCTGAGCAGTTCCGGCGAGGCGACTACAGCATGATTGGCGCGATCCATCGGGAGGAGTCGTCCTTCGCGATGCTACCGATTTTTTTCAATGCAAGGAAGCCTGAAATTCCCGTTCCCCAGCGAAGAGGGAGCGCGAGTGCCCGAAAGTTGGATGCGCGCGGACGCCGCCGTGTGGCTTGGCGTCGGGAGGATCCTATGAAAGGCGAAGTGTTCCTGGGTTGGACAGCAGTGGCAATCGTGGCCGGTTTGATACTCGGGAAGGAATACCAAGCGAGGGCGGTCGACATCGGCGGGGTCTCCGATTACAAGGTCTTGTCTCCGATCCGGCATGGGAATTTGACCGTGTTTCCGGTGGTCAGCGCGTCAGCCCACGATACGAGCGGCTTCCTGACGCTGGACGAAGGGCTGAAATCGGGAGAGGTGGAAGTCACTGAATCGGGGAATGTTCGCGGCATGCTGCGCCCGCGGCACGCCGACGGGATGGTGGTCGTGCCGAACTATCCCGTCCACGACGGTGCACAGGTCAACAAGCTTGTGCTGGTGAACAACTCGAAGCGGCCGCTGCTCTTGCTGGCAGGCGAGATTGTCACGGGCGGAAAACAGGATCGAGTCATCAGCAAGGATCGGATTGTTCCCTCGGAGAGCGACCCAATCGATCTTGACGTGTTCTGCGTGGAACCAGGCCGCTGGGTGGGCAGTAGTTCTAAGTTTATGAATAGCATGTCGCTTGGCGTGATGGCGGCACCATCAGTCCGCGGGAAGGCGATGGCCGACAAGAGCCAGGAGAAAGTATGGGCTGAGGTGGGCCGCTCGAACCAGCAGATGGCGGTCGAAGTCGAGGCAGGCGCTGCGCCCTCGGTGAGCCGTGAACTGGCGAGCACGACCTCGTATGCAAAGGTCAATCAAAATGATGCGGTGCAAGCGAAGGTTGACTCGGTGGCGCGTCCGATCGAGCAGGAATACGAAAGCACGATCAAACAGTTGCGCGACCGCAAAGCGGTTGGCGTCGTGGTCGCGGTAAACGGAGAAATTGTCTGGGCGGATCTTTTTGCGAGTACCAGCCTGCTCGAGAGGTATTGGCCCAAGCTGGTGCGATCGTACGCGAGCGAAGCAGTAGTGACGCGTGCGAAAGGCGCGCAAGTCACCGAGGCATCGGCACAAGCATTTCTGCAAGATCTGCACGGACGTCATGAATCGAGCGACAGCGAACCAGGCCTTTACCGTCAAACCGAAATCTCAGGAGACGGCTTCAAGGCATTCGAACTAACGTCGCTGTTGCCGAAAGCGAGTTTTCCGGTACACGTCGCGAAGATGGCTCAGTAAAGCGGCGTAGACCCGGATTCGGAGTTGTAACCCTCGACTGGTAGTTCCTTTCTCCCCGGGGAGAGCGCCTGCTCTCCCCATTTTTTTCAAGAATTAATAATTGAAACGATCGTTTCATTTATGCTAGTCTTACGCGTGTCTCGGACGGCGAATCCAGAGCGGCCGGAAGAATTGCTAGACGAAATCGTCGATCACCTGGTCGCGAAGGGCGTAGGCGAGTTGTCGCTTAGACCTCTGGCGAAGGCGGTGGGGTCGAGCCCGCGCGTGTTGCTCTATTACTTCGGGTCGAAAGAAGATCTCGTGGTGAAGGCGCTGGCCCGCCTGCGAGAGCGGCAAAGGGGCACGTACGAGCGCATGAGGGCGGCGAAGTTCGCGACTGCCGAGGACGCATGCCGCGCGATCTGGAAATCGATGAGTGCGCCGCAGTCGGAACCGCTTTTCCGGATGTTCTTTGACGGGTATGCGATGGCCCTGCGGCATCCTCGTCGTTTCTCAGAATTTCTGCACACGGCCGTTGAAGACTGGCTGAGCTTTCTCGCATCGCCTCTGGTGAATAGGGGTTGTTCCGAGCCAGAGGCACGAGCTTACGCGACGGTGGTTATCGCCGGATTTCGCGGGTTCATGCTCGACTACTGCGCTTCGCGCGATCGTGCCCGCGTGGATCGCGCCGTAGAAATGTGGCTGAAAGCGTTGAATACGATTCCGCTGAGTTAAGGAGAGTTCTCATGGAAACTAAACGCCGCGCCGCCCTTGGCTTCATCTTCATCACGGTGCTGCTCGACATGCTGGCGTTCGGCATCATTGCGCCGGTCATGCCGCGGCTGGTCTCGGATTTTCTCCATGGGAACATGGCGAGCGCGTCGAAATACATGGGGCTGTTTGTGACGACGTGGGCCCTGATGCAGTTTTTCTGCTCGCCGATTCTGGGGATGCTTTCAGATCGCTATGGGCGACGGCCGGTAGTGTTGCTCTCGAACTTCGGCCTGGGTCTCGACTACATCGTAATGGCGCTGGCTCCGACAATCGGATGGCTCTTCCTCGGGCGCGTACTGTCCGGAATTACGTCGTCGAGCATGCCGACGGCGAATGCGTATATCAGCGATGTCACTCCTCCGGAGAAGCGGGCGAAGGCGTTTGGAATTTTCGGCGCGGCGTTTGGCGTTGGATTCATCCTTGGACCTGCGATCGGGGGATGGCTGGGAACGATCAACCCGCGACTTCCCTTCTGGGTCGCAGCCGCTTTCAGCCTACTGAACGCGACCTATGGACTGTTCGTGCTGCCCGAGTCGCTGCCGCCAGAGAAGCGCCAGACCGAGCTGCGATGGAAAAGCGCGAATCCGGTCGGCGCGCTCAAGCTGTTGCGGTCTCACCGAGAACTCTTTGGATTGGCGATCGTCAATCTCCTTGGCTATCTGGCGCACGAGGTCTATGCCACGGTTTACGTCCTCTACGTGACGTATCGCTATTCGTGGAACGAGAAACAGATCGGGACATCGCTGGCGATAGTGGGCATCACCTCGATGGTGGTTTCGGCGGGTCTGGTCGGGCCGTTTGTGAAGTTGGTGGGAGAACGGAGATCCCTTTTCACCGGTCTGTTTCTCGGCGGATTGGGCTTCTTTATGTTCGGGTACGCATCAGTGGGATGGTTATTCCTGCTGGCCATCCTGGTGAATGCGTTCTGGTCGCTGGCGGGTCCGCCTTCTCAGTCGATGATGACGCAGCGCGTGTCAGCCTCGGAGCAAGGAGAACTTCAAGGCGCAATCGGTTCGATGCGCGGCATGGCCATGATCGTGGGGCCGCTCATGTTTTCATCTGTTTTTGCGTTCTTCGTGGCACCCGAGCACGTGTTCCCGGGAGCGCCCTGGTACCTTGCTGCGACGTTATTGGGAGCGGCGCTCGTGGTGGCATGGATCGTCGCGCCGAAAACAGCAATTCGAATCCCGCCACCACTCACACCGGAAATCGTTGCCGAAGACAGTCCGCTTGCCTAGCTATTGCAACGTGACGGACTGTTTCAGCGGCAAGCTTTGCGATGAGTCCCCGGCCATGATGTTGTAATCACCCGGGACAAGCTCCCACGCGTTCTGCCGCACGTTGAAGAGGGAGAGATATTTCCGGTCGACTTCGACGGCCACTTCCTTGCTTTCGCCTGGTTTAAGCCAAACCTTGCTCCAGCCGATCAAGCGTTTCGGAGGCTCGCCAGTGCTGGTTGGCAAAGACGCATATACCTGGGCGATTTCTCCACCTTCACGATTGCCCGTGTTTTGCACAGTGAAGCTCACGGTCAACTTGTCGCCCGGAGTGACTTTCAATCCTGAAAAGGAATAGGTGGTGTAGGAGAGCCCGTAGCCGAAGGGGAACAGGACGGCCTTGCTTTCGGCGTCGTACCACTTGTATCCGACCTTCAGGCCCTCGTCGTACTTGATTTGAAATGCCGGCAATCCTTCGAGAACCTGCTTCCAGTGGTTTGGATCGGCCTCATTCGGGATGGATTCTTTCGGCGGCTTGACGATCGTGGTGTGCGGCAGATCGGCGTCGCTCTTGGGGAAGGTCATGGGAAGCTTGGCGCTGGGGTTGACCTCGCCGAAAAGAACGTTGGCCGTAGCTTCGGCGCCGCGCGAGCCGGAGAACCAGACCTCAAGAACGGCACTCACCTGGTCGAGCCATGGCATTAGTGTTGCAGTGCCCGTCTCGAGGACCACGACTGTGTGAGGATTAGCAGCCGCGACCGCCGAGATCAATTCGTTCTGGTTGTGCTGAAGGCCGAGCGTGGGAAGATCCATGCCTTCACTTTCCCACTGATACGCAAACACGACAGCCACATCGGTGGCCTTGGCGACGGCCGCGGCCGATGAGGGATCGGTTCCGGCATCGTACTGGACCTTCGCTTGCGGCGCCTTCGCTTTGATCGAACGCAGAGGCGAAGTCGGGAACCAGATTTCATCCTGCCAATGCGTTCTTCCCTGGCCGCGAGGCTTGATCGCATTTCCACCAGGAGGATCGACTTGCGCGGACCCGCCACCAGAGATCATCCCGACGTCGGAGTGCGCGCCGATCACGGCGATGCTCGAGACCGATGTGCCGAGAGGAAGCTGATTGCCTTCGTTCTTCAACAGAACGATGCTCTGCTCTTCGATCTTTTGCGCGACTTCCAAGCCGCCCATCACATCGACGACGCTCTTCTGCGGCGGATCGTCGATGACACCGCTGGCGAACATGGAACGCAAAACGCGGCGCACGTGTTCATCAAATTCCGCCATCGGAACCTTGCCCGACTGCACTGCTTTCTTTAAAGGATTCCCGTAAAAGTATTCGCCCGGCTCTTCGTGGTCGAGACCAGCGGCCGAAGCTCTTTCGACGCTGTGCGTGCCGCCCCAATCGGAGACAACGAAGCCTTTGTACTTCCAGTCCTTCTTCAGGACGTCGGTAAGCAGGTACGAATTTTCGCAGGCGTAATCGCCGTTCACGCGGTTGTAGGAGCACATGACCGCGGCTGGATCTCCCTGCGCGAGGCCGATTTCGAACGCCAACAGATCACTTTCGCGCATCGAGCGTTTGTCGATGTTCACGTTCACCGCATTGCGGCCGCTCTCCTGATCGTTCAGCGCATAATGCTTGATGTCACCCATGACATGCTGTGCCTGTGTTCCGCGGATTAACTGCGCCACCATCGTGCCGGCGAGGATCGGATCTTCGCCCATGTACTCAAACGTGCGGCCGTTTCTTGGCTCACGAGTGATATTCACGCCGCCGCCAAGCGACATGTTGTAACCCTGGTCGCGCAGTTCCCTGCCGATCAGCGCGCCATATTCGTAGGCGGCCTTCGGATCCCAGCTCGCGGCGGCGCCCAAGTTCGACGGAAGCGCGGTGGAGTAACGACCGTTCTCGCCGCTTTGCCGTACACCGTACGCTGCGTCGGACATCTGAATGTTGGGAATGCCAAGACGCGGGACGCCGATCGAACATCCGGCACCACCGTTCGAGTGAATCGCAAGCGGACTGATCGGGCTGATGCCCTCCATGCCTGTGCCATGCAGGAGGGCGATCTTTTCGTCGAGCGTCATCTCCTTGAGCACCAGCGACGCTCGCTCATCGGGCGACAAGCTGGAGTCCATCCAACGGCCTTTGACCGGCTTTTGTTTTGCAGCGCTTTGGGCAAGAACCGGGAGCGAAAATCCAATCATTGCCACCGCTAAGATCACTGGGATTTGCAGGAAGGAATACGGACGCTTTCGCATGAGTTTGGGGTTCCTCGACTGGTAAGGTAACGAAGAAAAACGCAATAGTAAATCGTTTTTGCAGATTAGTTCGCAGCGTCTTTTTCGCGTCTGTCCCGTAACGAAATCGTAGCGACTTCGCTCGGGGACCCAGCTAGTATGGCGTCCCGAGCCGCCGTCAGGTTTTTTTCAGAATGACGCTCTATGCTGGGAGCCTTGGAACTTTAAAAATCCAGGGAGGTCGATATGAAATTGCACCTTCGCACCCTGATCTTCCCGCTCACGGTCCTTTCTTTCGCAGCCACAGCGATCGCAGCCGCCTCCGGATACCACGTGATTCAAACATGGAAAGTCGGGGGCGATGGCGGATGGGATTATCTGAAGGTCGACAGTCAAGCGCGCCGGCTCTACATTTCAAGGGCGACAAGGGTTCTGGTTCTCGATGCCGACTCCGGAAAATCTCTGGGCGAGATTCCCGACACTCAGGGGGTGCACGGGATCGCCCTGGCGCCGGAGTTTGGCAAAGGATTCACAAGCAATGGACGGGAGAACACGGTAACCATTTTCGATCTCAAGACACTAAAAGTTCTGAACAAGATTAAAGTCGGTGCGCGTCCGGATGCGATCCTCTACGACCCAGCGACCAAGCGTGTGTTTACTTTCAATGCTGGCAGCCAGGATGCGACGGCCGTGGATGCAGCGAAGGGTGAGGTTGTGGGATCGATACCGCTTGGCGGGAAACCGGAGTTCGCCGCCAGCGACAGCAAAGGCACAGTGTTCGTGAATCTCGAGGACAAGAACCAGCTCTTTGCGCTCGATCCCGACAAACTCGCAGTCAAGCAACGATGGGATCTGCCCGGATGCGAAGAGCCGAGTGGCCTTTCAATGGATACAAAGAATCGCCTTCTTTTCGTGGGATGCGGCAACAAGACGATGCCCATCGTCGATGCCGACTCCGGGAAAATTCTGACGACGCTCCCGATCGGTGACGGCGTCGATGCGACTGCGTTCGATGATGGCACCGGCTTGGCCTTCGCCTCTTGCGGCGAAGGCGTGCTTACCGTGGTGCGGGAAGAATCTCCTGACAAATTCAGTGTGCTGGAAAACGTCCCCACGCAAAAAGGCGCGCGCACCATGGCATTGGATTCGAAAACGCACAACGCGTACACGGTGACGGCGAAGTTCGGACCGCCTCCTGCCCCCACGGCGGACCAGCCACATCCGCGTCCGTCGTTGATTCCAGATACTTTCGTGGTGCTAGTAGTGGGCAAATAAAGATAGCCAGAACACGCCGCGGACCGCATCTGAAAAGAGGCTTGCTCGGAAACGGAATGGGACAAACACGATCTGACAGCCCCGCGAGCGCGATGGCGGCCCGGCTCTGGCGCATCCTTCTCTGTCTGTCGGTCTTGTTTTTGGCATCGCCACCATCGCCGGCTTACTCCGTCCTCACACATGAAGAGATCGTCGACCTGCTGTGGCAGGACCAGATCGTTCCGTTGCTGAAAAAGCGCTTTCCACAAGCGACGGAACAGGATTTGCTGAAGGCACATGCTTACGCTTATGGCGGCTGTGTCATTCAGGACATGGGCTACTACCCGTTCGGGAACAAGTATTTCAGCGATCTTCTGCATTATGTTCGCAGCGGCGATTTCGTCATCAACGTGATTAGAGAGTCAGCGGACCTGAAT
>Ga0126378_10002393_pt1 | contig 13891 bp, 11 predicted proteins | sample PanSoiMetPlot_23_FD_92587 | JGI IMG/M metagenome (GOLD analysis project Ga0126378, IMG submission 92587) | Tropical forest soil microbial communities from Panama - MetaG Plot_23 | ecosystem: Environmental > Terrestrial > Soil > Tropical forest > Bulk soil | place: Panama | collected 2016-02-17 | reverse complement strand
TTCCGCATGATGCGGACTGTGAATGCATTCGCCCAGGCAAATTGGGGTTTTCAGCAGAGGTTGTAATTTCGAATGATGGTACATATCGTCCCATGCGAGCGGCTGCTCGATCATCATCAAGTCGAAAGCGTCAAACTTTTGCAGAAAGTCCGCGTCGGCGAGACGGTACGCGGAATTAGCGTCAGCCATCAGCTTGATCTTCGGAAACTTCTTTCGCACCGCCGCAACAAAATCGAGGTCCTTGCCGGGTTTAATTTTCAGCTTGATTCGCTGGTAGCCTGCCTTCAGTTCTTTCTCAACCGCGGCAATGAGCTCGCCTGTATCCCCTTGGATTCCCAGTGAAACCCCGGAGGCAATTTCCGGCCTCGTGCCGCCAAGTAATTTCCAGAGCGCAAGGCCTTTCTCCTGCGCTTCCGCGTCCCAAAGAGCCGTTTCTAGAGCTGCCTTGGCCATTTCGTGGCCGCGCACCGCCTCAACGAGACGCATCACCTCGGAAGCTGTTCCGATACTCTTGCCGAGCACTAGGGGCGCGACAAATTTGCAGAGCACAGCCCACGCTGTTTCGGTTGTTTCTGAGTTGTAAAATGGTCCTTCTGCGGCCGTGACTTCTCCCCAACCACTCACGCCGTCGCAGCGCACCTCAATCAAAGCCACCCTGCGTCCAGAAATCGTGCCGAAGCTGGTTTCGAACGGGCCTTTTAGTCGCATGTCTATCTCGCGAAGAATGATTTCATCGATTTTCATGTTGTCTCGTGCGTAGCCCCCTTTCTGATGACATGGTAGAAACGCGTGATCACATTCAGTGGTCTATGAGGCCGTATCTTCAAAATAGTTGAACGCGGCGCGAGCAAGCCGCCCGATGAGTTCTTCGGCCTGCTCGGTAGTCACGTTCGAGTTTGCTTTGAGAGTGTAGACCGACACTACGAAGTGATGCTTACCGGAGGAGACAATGCCGACATCATTCGTCACGTAACCAATGGTGCCGTTCTTGCTTGCGACCGTGGCATTGCCCAGGTAACGGTGAATCCTGGTTCGCAACTGCTGCTGTTCCATGATCTCCAGCATGTCGTGGCACGATTTTTCGCTTGCTGCCTGCGCGCGAAAGATCTTCGTCAGTAGGTCTGCCATCGCCTTTGGCGAGGTGTGATCGCGTGGGTCATCGACAAATGCGCGGTCCGCGTGTTCTGTTTGCTCACGAGTAAGTCCTGCAACTTTCTCGGGATGCGAGAAGAACTCCGCGCCAGATATGCCGTGCAGGCTGGGGTTTGCTGACGCCAGCCAATCGCCTATGAGTTCCTCGGTCGAGCGATCCACTCGCATCTCCTGGATTCCCAGTTGCCGCAACATGGCGGTGACATTCTTTGCGCCAACGCGTTTCAACAGCAGATCCGTGGCTTCATTGTCACTTAGGGTGATCATCAACAGAATCAAGTCGTGAATCGTCGGGTTCAAGCCGGGTGTTACATACGGCAAAAGTCCGCTTCCCAAGCGGCGATCCGACTCCGAGAGCTGGACACGTTCAGTAAGGGAAAGATGACGAGCTTCGGCTTCCCGAAACACTTGCACCATGATTGCAACCTTGTAAGTGCTGGCCATCGGGAACTGATCGTCTGAGTTGATGCCGACATCTTCATTGGTTTCCAAGTTGCGCACAAAGATGCCAATCTTGCCCGGGAAACTGCTGGCGATCCTGTCCAATCGTTCCCGCAGCACAATGCTGCTTTTGACCGCCTGTTCCTGGCACATCGCCAGAGGTGAGAGAATTAAGCTGGTCAGGAGTAATAATGCATATGATCGAATCCGTTTGCGACACATGAGGTTAGAACTCCACACGGATTCCCACTTGGCCTTCACGCCCTGGCAGGACCTGCAGCACCTGGGCGAACGCTGGTGCGTTTGACCCCGGGACAGGTGGCAGACCATTGACAGCTGCCGGATTGCTGCGGTTAAACACGTTGAAAAATTCAAGGTACGCGTCGAGCTTCACACGGTCGTGGAAGTCGAAACGCTTTGCGATACGCAAGTCAAGATTGACAAAGGCAGGCGCGACGAAATGATTCCTGCAGCCGCCTACCCACGGTTGACCACCACAGCGTGAATAGAAGTCCACACCGTTGAATAGATTGTCGCCATCCACGTCCGGGCTAACAACGTTCCCTGCGAACGAAGCGCTGTAGTGAAAACCGCTTTGTGCCCTGAAAATACTGCTGAAATCAAATTTCCAGGGAAGCTGCACAAGTCCGTGCATCAGGAACGTGTGATTCAGGGCCAAGTCCGACGGCCCCTTGTCCAAGTTGGGGCCGTTGTAGGAAATCCCGGCTTTCGGTACGGGATTGCCGTTGCTGGCCAAGAACGGCCCACTCGCGTTGGTTTGGCCGGTGGCAGGATCCGTGACGAGTGTGGTCATTCCGACAAAACTGTCTGTGGGACCGTTGATATCTGTGAATCCTGCCCCAAGGCCCGTTTGGACATCGCTGACAAAGCTGGAGTTCAAAGCATTGTCAATTTCGTGGGTCCACGTGTAGTTCGCATCTAAGGTGAATCGCTTGCTCATGCGCTTCTGGAACCCGAGCGTCACCGCGTCGTAGGTGCCGTGATACCAGGGGCCATAGCCGAATACCAAAGGCGAGCCAGCGGGCAGCGTTTCGCCGGTGTGGCCAGGGATGCGTGCTTCAAAGGCGAGGTTTGAGTCGCGCACTCCCAAAATGTGATCGATATTTTTGTGGTAGTAATCGACCACGAGCACCATGTCCGACCTGATTTCCCGTTGCACACCGACATGCAGCGAATTTGTATAGGGCGTTTTGAATTCGGGAGCCACGCTGATCGGAATACCGCTCGTGGGAAATGCTGACTCGCCAATGGCGAGATCGCCAAAGGGATCGTAGATAAATGAGCCAGCCGGCAGCCCCACGGCGCCACTCACCGCGTCCGCGAATTGCTGAGGGGTGAAGCCGGTCAGAGATTGGACGTTACTCATGTTGACCACGGCATTTGCCGGTATAGGCGCATGACCGGGAGCTACTACGCCGTTTAGGTAATCGATTCCGTATAGCGGAGTCGCGATCGGGCTCCCTGCATACATGCATTGCGCGCCGGACGCCGCGATTTGTGCATCGGTCATGTCAGACGAAGCGCAAGGTACTTTCCCTGTGAGAAGCGCGAAGAGCGGCGTGATCGTGCTCGGGTTTCCGTAGAAAAGCCTGGGGAACGAAAGAAAAGTCTGGGCAACGAGATTGGCGCCGCCAAACCCAGGAATGTCCCTCGCTAGACCCAAACGAAAGTGATCGTAAAAGAGGCCCCAACTCGCCCGCACAACGATCTTCGAGGTCACGGACCAGGCGAAACCGAGCCTGGGTGAAAAATTCGCCTTATTTGGGAATTCGCTGTCGTAATCCCACCGTAATCCCAAGTTCAGAGTGAGGTTCTTCACTACCCTCCAATCATCCTGGACAAACGCCCCATTGTAGTTATTGCGCAAGCGTATCGCATTGTCGCTCGGGGCCAGTCCTCCCTGCACGTTCAGGAAATAGACACCAGAGTTGACTGGACCGAATGTCCCCAGGTCATCAATCGTGGCAAACAGTTGATTGAATTCGTTATTTGCCTCCGTGCCGTCCACATGAGTGCGCTGAAAGTCCCAGCCGAACTTCACGTCGTGATGCCGAATCTGCTTGTCAAGATTGGCTCCAATCGATACGTATTTCTGGTCGATAAATAAATTCGTGTGCCCCGGGCCAAACTGAACCTGACCCTGGTCACCGAAGAGTTGCCCCGTGCTAAGGCTGCTAAACAGATTGTCCAAGGTTGAGGCGGTTCCGGCTTCCGGATGCGCCGGCCGAGTAACCGCAGGCTCGCCACGATACTGGACAAAGACGTTGAGGAGGTAGGGACTCGCCTGGTCACCTAGCGTGGTCGTGTCGTTGAAGCCCAGCATCAAACGGCGCGTATCGAAGTTGTTTCGAGTGGACGGCAGGTTGATGGCCGCCAAAAGAGGCAGGTAATCCGTCACATGCGTGTTGGTTAGGTTGAACTGCTGGCTTAACCGATGGTGGCCGAGCTGCTCGTCAAGCTTCGCGCGAGCGCGTGTGTCGTAGATTTTCGTGTGGAGATTGAATGGAGTTTCCAGCTGGACCAAGATGGGCGGCGTAGTGGGAGGAAACTGAAAGTTGAGTTGGCGGCTTTCTAGAATGCGCTCAGCCGAACCAAAAAGGAATATCCGATCCTTCAGGACCGGCCCCCCGAACTGAGCGCTGGGATCCCACCGAAGCAAGAATGGCACTTCGCCGTTCAGCACTTTTGAGGAATTCGAAGAATCTAATTTGTAGTTGCGGTGGAAGAAAGACAGACCTCCATGCCAATCGTTTGTGCCGCTCTTGCTGACGACGTTTATAATTCCCCCCGAACCATGCCCGAACTCGGCCTTGTAACCGCCCGTGAGAACCTGAAATTCCAGGATCGAATCCTGGTTGAATTGCGCGGCTGCACCGCCGTTCACTTCATCGCGATTAGGCATTCCATCAATCAGGAAAATAGCGTTGCCCCCGCGCTCTCCGAGAATCGGTGTGGCGCTGTCGAGTGTCGGGTCCTGCTGCCGATTGATCGCCACGCCCGGAACAAGCTGTAAGAGGTCCAGATAATTTCGCCCGTTGATCGGCATTTGTTCGATTTGCTGGGGTGAGATCGTGGCGCCTGAAGATGAAGTGGTGCTCTCCAGCAGCGGGGCCACACTTGTGACCTCTACCTTTTCTGTCTGACCTCCGAGCTTGAGACTGAGATTTAGAGTCACGGTTTGGTTTACGGTCACTTCCAAATTGCGAACGGTCGTGAGCACAAAACCGGTTTTGGAAGCCGTAAGCGTGTATGTGCCAGCAGGCAGCCCTAAGACTCTGTAGGTGCCGTCATCTTCGCTTTTTGCTGTTCGGTCAATCCCCATGGCTCCGTTGACGACATGAATTTCCGCACCCGTCACAGCTAGTCCCTGCTGGTCCGTCACGATTCCTTCGATCATCGAAGTGGTCTGGGCCCACACCGGCATGCAGGAGACTAATCCGATGAGCAAAAGGCTAAGAATGAACGAGCGGAACTTCAGCACAAGGTGAAACATGGATGTATTGCAATCGCGGGAACAAAACTGTGACCTGCGCATTTCGACCTCCGACTCCGCAATCGAGGCTTTCACCTGTTGACCGATGCACGCTATGTTGCATCGCGCGACCACTATCTGGTCGCAGTATGCAACAAATGATGCATATAGTTCACTCCAGGAATGCACGCCACTCTAGGGATTTAGATGATTATTGTCAAGAAGTTTTATCGGTACGGTGAAGCTCTATCCATAGTGCAACACTCGTTGCGTACAGGCAAAGCTATCTATAACCCGCAATGCAACAACTGTTGCACCGTTTGACAGTCCGCGCACAATGGGATACAAGAGGCACGAAATGTTACCCAACCGCCGCAAACGTGGATCGCCTAGGCGGGCGCCGCCGGACGTGTCGAAAACCTTTCCCTCGCTTAGCCGCAGGCGCCAGGAACTCTTCCGCCCAGTTTTGGAGAACCCGCGCGCGTATGTGCTCCTGAGCGCCCGCCAGCTGGCTTACCGGCTGAAGGTCGACCCGGCCACCGCTGTGCGCGTCACTAGGAAACTAGGATTTGGAACTTACCGAGAATTTCAGCACTACCTGCATGAGCTCGCTGTTGCTCAAGCCACCTCTCTTGACGTAATGCAGACCAGTAAGACAAGGGGATCGAGCCTTGCAGCGCACGTGCGCGAAGCGGTTGACCGCGACGCACACAATCTGCAGCAATTTCGAAACGCCATGGACGCCGACCGCATTGCTTCGTTGGCGAAGAGAATCCACGCTGCACGGAAAATCATCATCGTGGGCGGCGATCTAGCTGCGAATTTGGTGGGCTTTCTTCATTATCATTTGATCTTGCTTGGACTTCCCTCCGTCACTGCAACGTCCTCGGGGGAATCGGTCCACCTGACGCGTTCTGCTGGCAAAGGCGACATAGTTGTCGCAATCAGCTTTCGCCGCGGGCTACGCCTCACGGTGGAAGGCTTGCGGCAGGCGCGGCAGAACGGAGCTTATTGCGTGGGGATTGCCGACACGCTTGTTTCACCAATCGCGCGCCTTGCGCATGAGTGCTTCATAGCTTCGGTGGAGACACCATCCTTTGGTGCCTCGTATACGGCGCCAATGTGCTTGTTGAATGCGATTCTCACGGCTTGCGCGCATTACGATAGCCGGCGCAGCGTGGAACTGCTGAAGAGGGCTGCCGAGGAACAGCGCACAGGATTTCGCTGGTACCAAGACTAGAACAAAGGATCATCGGTGAATTCTCGACATTCGTTGGGAATTTGCGCGAACAGGAGCACCATGAATCGCATTTACGGAGTGATGCTTTCCTTTGTTGTGGCCGCGATTTTGGCCACCATTCCAACGGGTGCTTGGGCACAGGAAACGAAGGCGGAGCTGGAATATGACATGGTAATTCGCGGCGGGCGTGTGCTGGATGGAGCCGGGAACCCGTGTATTTTTGCAGACGTCGCGATCAAAGATGGACGTTTTGTGAAGATAGGGAGGATTGACGGAAGCGGTAAAACGGAAATAGACGCGCGCGGCCGCTATGTCTCACCAGGCTGGATTGACATGATGGATCAATCCGGCGCTGCCCTTCTAAAAAACGGCCTCGCGGAAAACAAACTGATGGAGGGGGTGACCACAGCGATCGCAGGCGAGGGCGGAACGCCCGTGCCCGCGGAGAAGTTGCGAGAGTATTGGGCTGAACTTGAGAAAAACGGTATCAGTTTGAATTTCGGAACTTATTTTTTCGAGGCGCAGGCGCGCGTGGCCGTGCTGAGTTACGACGCACGTAAGCCAAACGAGGAAGAGCTAACCAGGATGAAAGCCATCCTCGAAACGGCGATGCAGAATGGGGCGATGGGTATGACCACCGCGTTGATTTACCCTCCGAGCAGTTACGCGACCACCGATGAATTGATTGAAATGGCTAAAGTCGCGGCCAAGTACGGCGGAATTTATGCCAGTCACATGCGCGGCGAAGGTAAAGAGCTTGTGCAGTCCGTGGACGAGCTGATTGAGATTGCAGAGAAAGGCGGGCTGCCGGGAGAGATATTTCACTTCAAGGCTGCGTACAGCCCGGGTTGGGGGAAGCTCATGAAGGAAGCGGGGCGCCACATCGAGGTGGCACGTGCGCGCGGAGTCGATGTGGGCGCCGATTTGTATGTTTACACTGCCGGAGGGACAGGCCTGGAGGCAACCATTCCCTCCTGGGCGCATGAAGGCGGTCAGGAGCAACTCCTCAAGAGGTTGGCCGATCCGTCGATCCGTACACGCCTGAAAAAAGAAATTCGCAAAGGCTCGCGGGGATGGTGGAACATCGTTGAGGCCTCCGGGGGATGGAAGAACATCATACTTGTGAACGCACAAAACCCGGAAAATGCGAAGTACCAGGGTCGCAGCGTCGCCGCTATTGCGAAAGAACTCAGGAAAGATCCCGCTGATACTGCATTCGACTTGGTGGCCCAGGGTAAGCGAGGCCGCGTACTTGCCCTGTACTACATGATGAGCGAGCAGGACATCGACACCGCGTTGCGGTTTCCCTGGACGGGCATTGGCAGCGATGCGGGAACCGCCCTTATCCTGGGCGGTGACGATGCGCTAGGTCTCCCCCACCCGCGCAGTTACGGCAACTTTCCTCGCGTCATTGCTCGCTACGTGCGGGAACAGCACGTGCTTACCCTGGAGGACGCCATCCGCAAGATGACTTCCTGGCCCACAACCCGCATGCGCATTGCGGACCGCGGATTGATTCGACAGGGCATGTGGGCTGATGCGGTGATTTTCGATTACGACAAGATCCAAGATCGCTCGACGTACGAGAAGCCCGACTTGACTCCGGACGGAATCGACTATGTCTTTGTCAACGGTGTCGTGGTGATTGACCATGGCAAGCACACTGGCGCACGGCCAGGCAAGATAATCTACGGTCCTGGATACCATTAGCTGTCAAAAGTCATCGTGTTCGCACGATGAAACGGATTCTGGGCGGCCTAAAGGAAGCCAGCGCCAACCCCGATTGAATCGGCAACCATTCTGTCTCCAGTCTCTTGGCACAGGCCCCTTGCCTCCGTCCGAGTTTTTCACGCCCAGCAATCCGTGGTTACCCGGTCCGAGTTCTCGTTTCTTCTACGCAGTAACCGCTTGTAACAAATCGTCGGCTGCCTTGAGCGCACCATCTGGATTGCCACTCATAATGGAAGCGCCGAGAACGGTCGCACTGGCTGCTATTGCCAACACCTTGCTGACCACTTTAATGTTGGCAATGGCCTTGTTTGCATTCGCGGTGGCGGCCGTAATTTTGTCTACCGTTCCTTGCAAATCGTCCACGACGAAATTAAGGGCTTGCGCAGTGAAATCTGACGAATAGTTCATCAGCGTCCACTGCAAGTCTTCCAATCGCTTTCGTTGGGCCGCGCTGAGGTCATCCCATTGGTCGAATCGATAATTACCAACAGCCACGGACAAGTCGTGAAATTCATTCGCAAGTTCATACGCTTGGTCTGATGACAGTTTCGACATCGTCGTACCTCACTTGAAAGCCTTGTAGACCTGCTCTGTAGATTGATAGAGGTCGCTGATATCGGAACTGAGGTCCTTCACCAACGACGCCGTGGACCACTTGTTCCGGCTGTCATACAGCTGCTTATGACCGTCAGCAATTGAGTCCATTGTCTTGGCATAAGCAGCAGCGGCATCCTTTTTAGTCTGGAGTGCTGCGAAATCAGTCGTCCAATTGCGCTTGACCAATGTCACAGTGAGAGGTTCCTTCTCCGCATACTCGTGGATGTTCGTTTCATAGAATGTATTCATCGCTTCTTCTTCGAGTTTGAGTTCGTTACCATAGCCGTCGGTCACAACTTTTTTCAGTGCTCCCGTCAATGTCTGAATGTCGTCGTTTGTTTGTCCGACAAGTTTCTCAATCTCCTTTTTCCGATAGCCGTTTATCGCAGCGTCCACTAGTTTCTTAGCTAAACCCGTCGTCGCCTTCACCTGACTGTCGTCAAGGCCGGATTTCGAGAGGGTGTCGCTCAGGCGATCGAGCTTCTCTCCATAGGTGAGGCTGCTGTCTGAACTTAGATTTTTCAGCGCTTCCATATAGTTGAGCAGAACCTGCTGAGCTTGAAGTAAGCCGTCTTTTGACGTGGCAAGGTTTCCGCAATGCTGAAGTACATCCTCACGCGTTCGCTCTGGTGCAAAATTAGCTCGTCTGATACATGAGTTTTGAATGTCCGCGACAAGGGCAGGAAAGGAAGCCTTCGCGCTCTCCAATGTCGTTGCGAACTTTCCGACTTCAGAAAGGTCTACGCAACCCGCGAGAACAAGGAACATGCTCAGCGGCAAAAGGGCCTTGGCTCTTGCAGACTTTGGCGGGACAGCCCTAGGAACTTTGCGTCTCTTTGCGGCGCAAGGTGCTTTTGTCTTTTTCACTACTTACCTTTCCCTAAACCGAGCATCCTTACGAAGAGAGCAATTCATCTCTCTTTTGGAACTCAGGGACCGAGTAGACGGGGCCTTTTCCTCCTGAGCCTTCTATTCTTATTTCGTTGAGACGACAAGGGGAATTGCTCATCCCCGCTGTTGTGATAGTGAGAATTAATGGGCTACCGTTTCAACGAATGTAAGCAATAGCAACGAAACTAAAAGCCAGGACTCTTCACTATCCGCCCCAGGTAGCCAAAAAACCTGGAATCAGAAGCGTAGATTTGAAATCAGCGATTCCTAAGATTAGGCGTGGCGCCAATTGAAGATCAAGGCCATTCTCGACACCACCGTTGTTATTCTGGAATTTCCTGGGAGAACGCGCCGTGACGAAATGCAGTAGGAAAACCACTTCTCTCCTATTTCGGCTACGAAATCGCCCGTCCACGTCGGGGGAAAACACGGGCGGAAGCAGATCACCCGCCCTTTGGCGACGCTAGGGAGGAGCATCTGCCTGAACACCGTTGAGTATCAGCGGTCAGTCACTGAACGCATCAGTTTTTGGGCCTCGCTCCTTCGAGGTGGAGGATGTGGAGATGACCGCCGACATCGCTCGCGAGGATCAACTTGAGAGCCTCGGAAAATGCGCAACAAGACGGCAGGGTGTCGCAGGTGAAGGCGGCAAGGACTTCTACGGTTTCGAGATCTCACACCTTCAGCGTTCGTTCCTCCGACGCCGAGACCGTGCACGATCACCCGCGCTTGCGCTTCGCACGAAATATTGAAGAAGGCCGGACGCAGCTGCACGTCCCCCCGGCGAAGGCGGTGGCCGAGATCTTGCACCTCGCCTAAATGTGAAACGACTTTAGGAACAACGAGACGGGCAGAGGCGCGTAACATTGCCTATCGTTGGCCAAATCCCGCCGTTCCGCTACACAAAAAAATTGCGTACGAGATCCATGTTTACTTGCTCTTCGGCAACCTTTTCACCGACCCGACGCATGTTGTCAATCTCGTTTACTGCGTCCATTTCTCGCACTTTTACGGGATCGATGTCCTTCAGCCCGAGCGCGTCGAGCCGCTGACGTGTCAAGCTGACCGTCATTCTTTGGTAGGTGAGCAGTTTGGTTGCCCCGAGCCATTCACTCATACGGTTTACGACAGAATCAGAAGGCGCGCCAACCTGGACACCGGCCGAATGCATCTCATCGGCTGCGGATCGCATGGCCGTTGTTGGCCGTTGGCCGATCAGTTGCATCATCAAGTTTTGCTGCAGGTTCATGTCGTTCATCAGGCCTTTAATCAAATAGCCGGCCCAGTTCAAGAGCATGTAACAATCTGCTTTACCGGAAGGCACAGGCACCGCGTTGTAGCCAGTTCCCAAAGAAATCAGCAGCAGCTTGTCCACGCCTGTCGGCCATCCGAAGTCGTAACTCGGCTCAGTGGCTTCCAGGAAAAGCTGCAGGGCCGGATTGTTAAAGCTGCTCACACCTCCATCGACGAACTCATACTGTTGAGCGCGACCCTGGTTATCCGGCACCGCGATTGACTGTGGCGGGAAATAGGTGGGCGCTGCCGTGCTGGCACGCACTACCTGCCAAAGCGGCAGATCTTTATTGTTTTTGAAGAAGCGGCTGTTGGGATTGTTGGTGAAGAACCAAGTGCTGCCCTGAGTCACATTTTTTGCCACCACCATGAGCTTTGTAAGCAACGAGGAGCTGCCTAACGTGGTGGCCTCCCCAAAGACTTGCTTCAGGCGCCTTGCCAAAGGGCCGCTCGAATATTTATGCCACAACTGCCTCGTGAAAAAAACCTTGGTGAAGATTTCCTTGCCATACTGCAGATAGAAATCGAGGAGCTGAGTCGCGGGCAACCCTAGACTGAGACCAGCCGCCAGAATTGCTCCTGTGCTCGTGCCTCCGATGAGGTCGAAGCGCTTGCCTAGCGGTAGCTGGGTGCCTGTTAGCTGATTGAGTTGTGACTCCATGCGGATCAGGCATCCGGCTGGAATCAGTCCGCACAGTCCGCCGCCGTCGATCGACAGCAAACACTTTCTTCCCCCGTTCATGCGCTCCCCACTCTCCCTTCGTCATCTAGCCCCTTGCGAACCACGCAGAGTTCTCTGGTGCGAACTCTAGATGCAGTTTCACGATGTGCATTGATGCTATCTCCCTAACTAAGAAGGTGTAAGCCCCCCGCTTTGCGGATTGTCGATGGCATGACAATCGACTCAGGCCGATTCGTACATCCGTTGTTTTGCTTCAATGCCCGAATCAGTTAGTCTCTAGACACCACGACAACATTACTTTAGAGCGACAAGTATAGCTGGAGACGGCTGAACTGGGCATTCACTTCAAGCGCCTGTCGTTGACGATGCGCGTGTTCGATCTTGATAACCGGCTGCTGAACAAGGCCATGTTTGGAGAAGCCGCTCAAGTTCGGTCTGGGCAAAGGCGAACAGAAAACCACAACCTGGGACTTCGGGATTGCGCCGCTTCCCCCCGGGGTCTACCGCGTGGATGTCTGGCTGGATGATGCGCCCGCGTGGCGGTCGTTTTCCCGCGTGACGGAATAATTTTTTGTGGCCGAAAGTCCTTCGTCGCTTATTTACGCCATTCTGCCCCTTATCCGGTGGCTTGTTTTGATTGTGCGAGCGTGCGGGTTGTTGGTCAGGATTTGGCGAGAGGTTCGCCGGAGACCGGTTGCCGACAATTTGGACTTCGACGCGGAAATGTCGCCCAAGTTGGTTTTCGATGGACTACCTGGGCCAGACTCCTGGCTGCTGCGTATCCTCGGTAACTTCGCGGAATATGCTGGCTGAGCCGTTGAAGAGAGCTACCCTTCCCTCAAAGCAAACTCTCAATCTTGTCGAACTGTTGATGCCAGGCAACCCTGGACAGGATCTTCACGATCAGTGGAAGCCCTACCTTCGTAACAGTGACCTTAGTCTTTCCGCTCGACTCACTGAATTCCACAATGACCGTAACCGCATTCGGCCAGCGGCCCGAGACTGGCACCTTCGACCCAGGAATGGCTTTACCGGTCTCATCGGCGAACGAGATGGTGGAGACGATCCTTTTATGTGGGACTACTTCCTTATAAACCCCGGTGTTCCATGACATTTCTCCTTTTGGTGACTTCATTGCCCACAGATATGTCCCGCCCACTCGAAGATCATTTCTGATGAATGGGGCTGTGTAGCCCCTCGGCCCCCACCCGTGCTTCATCGAATCCGCATCGGTCCACACTCGCCATACCTTGTCGTGGGAAGCATCGAACGTGCGTTCATAGGAACCAGTTGTACGGACCTCCAGGGCAACAAGAACGAGCACAACCAGCACTAGGACGACGCCACCGAGTGTTTTGTAGATCATGTGACGCCCCTTGTTGTCCTGACCCAGACTAGAGCAGCCCTGCGAGCCCCCTCGCTACCCAGAACCTTACCGACGCATTCTGGCATACTTGACGTGTCATCGCATCGATCGATCCCGCAAAGTCGGCTCATGACTGTCGATTCCGGACGAATCACGAGCAAACCGGAAGTTGGGCCTATCTGCCGTCTCAATCAGGATTAGTCCTTAACGCCGCAGTGTTGACGGTTTCGTTCGTAAACCCTTGGCGACCAATCGTTACCTATCTTCCGCCGTTGTCCACGCTCAGGTAGGAGGAGCTGATTACTTCGGGTTTGGTCAAGTTTGGCTTATCTGTGAGTCCCGGTAGGGTCGCCTGTCTTGTGCTCTGCGATTTGGAAACGCAGGAAGGCATGAATGGCCTCTAGGGCACTCTTTTTGGAGGTCGAGATTAAGACGCGACCACCGGTCGGGGTTTCCTCAAACGAATAGTGAATGTCCGCCTTCAACTTTTTCATCTCGGGGACGCCGGGCGGGAGGATATCATGCACGAACATGGGAATCTCGAAGTCACCGTCCGCGAAGCTCTTGGCAATGTGGGACAGGTGCATACGAATCTCTTCGATGCTCTCTTTGTCGGTGGGGCGATTGGCATCGACCTGAATTGTTCCGCCCGTGTCTGTCAGCAGGAAGTGATGAGTGGTGGCGGTTTGGGAAAAGCCCATAGCGTGTTCGCCGCGAGCGTTCATGGTGTCGTGTGAATCGTGAGCCTTGTGCATGGGGCAATCCTGTGTGTTGGGCTTGCCTTTGGGCGGTTCCGGACCCAGCCAGCAAATAGTGAGGATGAGAGCGAGCGTGAATGGATTCATTTCGATTTCTCCTTGTGTTTTGCGGAGAAAACTTCTAGCAGGCCTGCGCGTTTGCCGCGAGGTGTGTTGCGCAATAGGCAGTCCCACTCGGCAAGGGTGCGTCTCAGTTCGCGATGTTTAGACCGCAGGTTGCGAATCTCGACCTCCATGTCGCGAAGTT
>Ga0126378_10002392_pt1 | contig 13893 bp, 12 predicted proteins | sample PanSoiMetPlot_23_FD_92587 | JGI IMG/M metagenome (GOLD analysis project Ga0126378, IMG submission 92587) | Tropical forest soil microbial communities from Panama - MetaG Plot_23 | ecosystem: Environmental > Terrestrial > Soil > Tropical forest > Bulk soil | place: Panama | collected 2016-02-17 | reverse complement strand
CGCCGGTCGTCGCACCATCGGCAGGAGTCGCCGAGCCGCCTCGGCACGTCGATTCCGATTCTCGACAGGAGTGTGCCCATGGAAGTGATCGAAGCCATCAAAAGCAGGCGAGTGCAGCGTGGATTTTCCGAGCGCGACGTTGAACTCGACAAACTCGAGCGCATCGTCGATGCAGGCAGGCATGCGATGAGCGCACGCAACCTGCAGCCCTGGCACTTCATCGTGGTGCGCGACCGGGGTTGCCTCAAGAAGATGGGCGAGCTTTGCTCGACCGGACGTTTTGTCTCCGACGCGCCCGCCGCGATCGTCGTGCTCAAGAACACCGAGAACGCGCGGTGGGCCGATGTCGACTGCGCGCAGGCGGTGCAGAACATGGCGGTGGCAGGTTGGGCGCTTGGACTCGGTACCTGCTGGGTCGGCAATTTTGACAACCTCAAAATCTGCGAGATGCTGGGGGTTCCCGCGCCGTGGGCAATTTTCACCATTTTGCCCTTCGGCTATTCGGACCCGAAGCGGCCCCCCGAGTCGCGTCCGTTGCGCGCGAAAAAAGAGATGGTTCATTACGAGCGTTACGGAAATCCGGCCGCTTAATCGGGTGCGCGCCGACCTGCGAGAATGCCATGGACCGGAAATTCTTCCCGGCCCTGTTCCCGCCTTTTTTGGCACCCTGCTAAGATTGTTGTGCGAAGCTTATCGAGGAATTTAAGCCAATGCCGATCAAGCAATCCCCGCCGACCGAGGCGTTCGAGACTTTGAAGCAACACTCCGACGCGGTTTACCTGGACGTTCGCACGGAGCGCGAATTCGCCCAAGGCCACGCCGCGGGTGCGATCAACATCCCGGTGGTGTTCATCAAGGGGCCGGGACAGATGCAGGTAAATCCGGACTTTGTGCAGGTCGTCGAGAAAGTTCTCACGAAGAACCGCAAGCTGATGGTGGGCTGCCAGGCGGGCGGGCGCTCGATGCGAGCGTGCGAGATGCTGGAAGAGGCCGGATACACCGATTTGACCAACGTGGCGGGCGGATTTGGCGGCCAGCGCGATCAATCCGGCAACCTGGTCGTCGCCGGATGGCGTGAGAGCGGACTGCCGGTGTCGACCGATCTCGGTGATGCCAGCTACGAGGCGCAACGCAAAAAAGCTGGGCTCTGATGGCGATTCGGCTCACACGTATTTACACGCGCACTGGAGACAAGGGTACGACCGCTCTGGTGGGAGGAGCACGAGTCGCGAAGGAAGGCGGCCGCATCGAGAGCTATGGCACAATCGACGAGCTCAACTCCGTCATCGGCATCGTCAGGACCTATTTGCCGAAATATATCTTCAAATTCGGAAACGATGGCGAATGGTACTTCGAGTGCCTGCGACGCATCCAGAACGAGCTGTTCGATGTCGGCAGCGAACTGGCAACTCCCGCCGACGGTGAATACGAAGGGATGCACAAGATGAGCGCGGCGGAAGTAACCAAGCTCGAAGAAGAGATGGACAGGATGGAGGAAGAGCTCGAACCGCTCAAATCTTTCACCCTGCCCGGCGGTGGCGAACTGAATGCATTTCTGCATCTGGCCCGCACCGTGTGCCGGCGCGCGGAGCGTCAGCTATGGCGTCTCAAGCGTGAGGAATCCATCAACGAGCAGCTCATCATTTATGTCAACCGCCTCAGCGACCACCTGTTCGTGCAGTCCCGCTGGGTCGCGAAGCGGCTGGTCGAGCCCGAGTTTCTGTGGGATCGCGGATTGCGCCTCGACGCTCCGGAAATCAAGGCAGCGCGTCGCGGGGCGGCGGCCCGGCGGTTGGCGAAACGCCGCAGGGCAAAATCCTGAACGGGGAGAGCTCGCAGCATGGCGGATGAACGACGGCTTTACTTGCGCCAGGCGCAGATCGGCCCGATGGCCAACTACGTCTACATCCTGGGTGACCCGGGTTCGCGTAAGGCTGCGGTAGTCGACCCCGCCTGGGACACCAACGCGATTTGCGATTTCGCGGAGAAGGAAGGCTACGAAATCGACAAGATTCTGATCACTCACTACCACCAGGACCACTTGGGCGGGCACATGATGGGCCAGACTATCGAGGGCTCCGCGGAGATGCTCACGCGGGTCAAGGCCAAAGTGTACGTCAACAGGCACGAGGCGGAGGGTACCAAGCGAGTTGCAGGACTATCCGACTCAGATCTGGTCAAGATGGACGCCGGCGACGTGATCAAGGTGGGCGATATCGAGGTCAAGTTTCTCCACACGCCCGGGCATACGCCCGGGTCGCAGTGTTTCCTGGCAGCCGGAAACCTGATTGCGGGCGATACGCTCTTTATCAACTCATGCGGGCGGGTCGACTTGCCGGGATCAGATCCGGAAGCGATGTACTACAGCTTGAACCAGACCCTGAAGAGCCTGGACGATTCGACGGTGGTGTACCCCGGGCACGCCTATTCCAACGAGTCGAGCTCAACGATAGGCAAGCAGAAGCGGACCAATATGTACCTGCGTTTTGAGAACCTCGACGATTTTCTCGATGCGATGGGCTACGCGCGCAGCTAGCCGCAGGTGGCGATGAAGGGCGGGGGCGGCAGCACTGGGTGCGAACCGCTCGCACCATTGACACTCAGCGCAGAAAACTTCTGGAAAACTCGTATCGGCATTCGTCGCAGGCAGGAAGTGCCCGCTACGCCGCCGCTCGCGAGCGCCTCACCATAGTCGTCCCGTTCGACCAGCGCAGGAAAAACCAGATGTCGCGCCAGGGCGTATGCGGGGTGGGCAAACTTACCGTGCTCGATGGCCCTTGTCCGGTAATGTAAATTGGGTCCTCCTTCATGCCCAAAGCCGATTCACAGCAACTGAACCTCAAGGCGGAGCGGCTGCGGGAGCAGATCAGTCATCACAATTACCGCTACCACGTGCTCGACGATCCCGAGGTTTCCGACGCCGAGTATGACGCGATGATGCGCGAGCTCGAAGCCCTCGAGCGGGAGCACCCGGAAATGCGCACCCCTGATTCGCCGACACAGCGGGTCGGTGCTGCGCCCAGTGAAAAATTCGGCGTGGTGGTGCATCGCAGAATGATGATGTCACTGTCCAACGCGATGAACTCCGAAGAGATGGTCGAGTTCGACAAACGTATCAAGCGCTTTCTCAAGTCCGACGAGGACATCGAGTACGTCGCGGAGATCAAGCTCGATGGGCTTAGCGTCGAGCTGGTTTACGAAAACGGCGCGTTGGCGGTGGCGTCCACCCGCGGCGACGGCATCAACGGTGAAGACATAACCCCGAATATCCGGACCATCCGATCGGTGCCGCTGCATTTGCGCAAACCCGAGCACGGATCGATTCCCAGCCTGCTCGAAGTGCGCGGGGAGGTGATTTTTCCCAAGGCCGGGTTCGCCAAGCTCAACGCGGATCGCGAAAGCGCCGGCGAGCCGGTGTTTGCGAATCCGCGCAACGCGGCGGCAGGCTCGCTGCGCCAGCTCGACCCGAAAATTACCGCGTCACGGCCCCTGGAGATCTTTGTGTACGCGGCGGGCGTCATCGAAGGTGCGAGTCTCGCGTCGCAGTGGGAATTCCTGCAGGAAATCAAAGCGCTGGGACTTCGGGTCAATCTGCTTTCGCGCTTGTGTCCCAACGTAAATGCGGTCCTCGAATACTGGAACGAGATCACCGAGAAACGTCATTCACTTGCCTACGATGCTGACGGTGTGGTCGCCAAGGTCAACTCTTTTGAGCTCCAGGAGCGCCTCGGAGAGGTATCGCGGTCGCCGCGCTGGGCGATCGCTTACAAGTTCAAGGCGCAGCAGGCCCAGACCGTGGTGGAAAGCATCGACGTTCAAGTTGGCAGGATTGGTTCGCTCACTCCGGTCGCCAAGTTGCGACCGGTGCCGTTGGCCGGGGTCACCATCTCCAACGCCTCGCTCCACAACCTGGACGAGATCAGGCGCAAGGATATTCGCGCGGGTGACACCGTCCTCGTCGAACGCGCGGGCGACGTTATTCCGTATGTGGTCCGGGTCACCGAGCAAGGATCTCCGCGCGCCGCCGAATTCCAGATGCCGTCGCACTGCCCGGTCTGTGGAGCTGCGATCGTTCATGAACCGGGCGAAGTCGCATATCTATGCGTCAACGCCAATTGCCCGGCGCGGATGCGCGAATCGATTCGCCATTTCGCATCCAAGAACAGCCTCGACATCGAGGGTCTCGGTGACAAGCTGGTCGCGCAGCTTGTCGAGCAGGGCCTGGTCAAAGAACTCGATGACATCTACGCACTCACGACCGACCGGCTTGCGGGGCTCGAGCGGATGGCGAAAAAGAGTGCACAGAACGTGTTTGATGCGATCCAGAAATCCCGCAAGACCACGCTCGATCGCGTCATCAACGGTCTCGGCATCCGGCACGTCGGCGAGCACACTGCACGTCAACTCGCGCTGCGCTTCAAGACCCTGGAGGCGCTGTCCGCCGCCAGCGAAGACGATTTGTCGGCGGTCCGTGACATCGGAGGCGAAGTCGCCCGCAGCATTCGGGAATATTTCGCCGAACCCCGCAATCTCAAAGCCGTGCGGCGACTGGAAGAGGAGCTGCAGGTTGCGGTTCCCGCCGAACCCAGCGGGCGCGGTGCGCTTCGCGAAAAGACTTTCGTTCTGACCGGCACCCTGAACTCGATGTCGCGCGAAGATGCCGAAAGCAAGATCATGGTGGCCGGCGGCAGGGTGACGGGATCGGTCAGTCGAAAAACCGACTTCCTGGTTGCCGGCGCGGAACCGGGCTCCAAGCTGAAAAAAGCGCGCGAACTGGGCGTTCGCGTCTTGGACGAGGCCGGCCTGCTGGAGCTGCTGTTGCGCGAGGGCTGAGGAATGGCGACTCCCCTGAGGCAGCTTCGCATGATGGTGAGCGGGCGAGTGCAAGGGGTGGGCTTTCGCTATACGGCCAGAGACGAGGCGCAAGGTCTTGGGCTAAGGGGATGGGTTCGCAACCGCCCGTCGGGAGAGGTTGAGATCGTGGCCGAGGGGCGGGAAGATGTGCTCAAGATGCTCGCGGCGTGGGCACACCTCGGACCGCCTGCCGCTCATGTCAGCAGAGTGCACGAGGAATGGTCAGAATATACCGGTCAATTTGCCGATTTTCGTATCAGATAAGGACAAGCCTCTTTCGCGTTTACCACACATTAGTTATACTTTAATTCCGCATGCGTGAACGTTTGTAGCCCTTCATCAAACCGGAGTATTTTCCAAACACGAGGGACAAGGAGATTGGACTGAGATGGCTGTACCACCTGAGGCTGCCGCGCAGAGTGCCGGGTCGCAGGGTCAAGCAGGATCCAATGGCGCAGAGAAACCCCAGCTGAAGCGGGATCGGGTCGTCATCCGCTTTGCGGGCGACTCGGGCGATGGGATGCAGTTGACCGGGATGCAGTTTACCGCGGAGTCGGCACTCGCAGGTAACGACATCGCGACGCTGCCCGACTTTCCCGCGGAAATTCGCGCTCCTGCGGGAACCCTGGCCGGGGTCAGCGGCTTCCAGCTCAATTTTTCGAGCAACGAGATCTTCACCGCGGGCGACGAGCCCAACGTACTGGTCGCGATGAATCCCGCGGCCCTGATGGCGAACCTGGAAGACATCCCTGCCAACGCTGTCGTAATCGTCGATCGTGAAGCATTCACCGACGCCAACTTAAAGCGCGCCGGTTACTCCTCGAATCCCCTTACCGACCATTCGCTGGACAAATTCCAGGTCATCCAGGTCGACGTCACCAAGCTGACCACCCTGGCGACTCATGGCATGGGCCTGAACAATCGCGCCGTGTTCCGCTGCCGCAACATGTTCGTGCTGGGCATGCTGTCGTGGCTCTATCAGCGGCCAACCCAGAGCACGATTCAGTACCTGGAGACGCGTTTCAAGAAAACCCCGGACGTACTCGAGGCAAATCTGCGAGCTTTCAAGGCCGGCTTCAACTACGGCGAGACGACCGAGATGTTCGCATCGTCGTACGAAGTCCCGGCCGCGAAGATCAAGCCGGGCCTCTATCGCAATATCATGGGTAACACCGCCACGGCGCTCGGGTTTGTCGCTGCGGCCGTCAAGTCGGGACGCCCGCTGTTCCTTGGTTCGTACCCGATTACCCCGGCCAGCGACGTGTTGCACGAACTTTCCGGTCTCAAGAATTTTCCGATCTACACTTTCCAGGCCGAAGACGAGATTGCCGGCGTATCGTCGGCGATCGGGGCGGCCTTCGGGGGCGCGATCGGGATTACCACGACCTCCGGTCCGGGAATGAATCTCAAAGAAGAGGCGATCGGCCTTGCCGTGAAGGTCGAGTTGCCACTGGTCATTACCGATATTCAGCGCGCGGGTCCCTCGACCGGAATGCCGACCAAGCCCGAGCAGGCCGACCTGCTGATGGCGATGTACGGGCGGCACGGCGAGTCACCGATTCCGATCATCGCAGCTTCCACGCCCGCCGATTGCTTTGAGTGCGCCTACGAGGCGGTGCGAATCGCGATCAAGTATATGACCCCGGTGGTCCTGATGACCGACGGGCAGCTTGCGAACGGCGCGGAGCCGTGGCTGCTACCCGATATCGAGCAGTTACCGCCAATCGAGGTGGAGTTCCGTACCGACCCGAACGGGTTCCTGCCCTACTCGCGCGACGAGCAGACGCTGGCGCGCCCCTGGGCGATTCCCGGAACCCCCGGGTTGGAGCACCGGCTGGGCGGCATCACCGGAGAAAACCTCACCGGCAACATCAGCTACTCGCCTGCCAACCACGAGCTGATGATTCGCATTCGCGCGCGCAAGATCGCCGGCATTGCGCAGGAAATTCCACCGACCGAGGTCTTCGGCGACCCGGACGGCGGTGATCTGGTGGTGCTCGGATGGGGTTCGACGTTCGGTCCGATTCGCGAGGCAGTCAAGCAGGTGCGCGAGAAGGGCCGTAAGGTTTCCCATATCCATCTGCGCTATCTGAATCCGCTCCCCAAGGACCTGGCGGAGCGCCTGAGCAAGTTCAAGCAGGTGATGGTTGCCGAGATGAATATGGGGCAACTACTTAAAATCATTCGCGCCGAATACCTAATCGACGCCATTGGCTTCAACAAGATCCAGGGGCGTCCCTTCAAGGTGAGCGAACTCGTAACCCGTATCCAGCGGGCGTTGGAGGGCTGAAGAGAAATGGCTACCGCGCTTAACCGCAAAGATTTTGTTTCTGACCAGGAAGTGCGTTGGTGCCCGGGATGCGGCGACTATGCGATTCTTGCTCAGGTGCAGAAGACGATGCCGGAATTTGGCATCGAGCCGCACAAGGTCGTGTTCATCTCCGGTATCGGATGCTCGAGCCGCTTCCCTTACTACATGAACACCTATGGCTTTCACACCATTCACGGCCGCGCGCCCGCGATCGCGACCGGGCTCAAGGTGACACGGCCGGACCTCGACGTGTGGGTGGTGACCGGCGATGGCGACGGGCTATCCATCGGCGGCAATCACCTGATTCACGTGTTGCGCCGCAACGTTGACCTAAAGATTCTGCTCTTCAACAACAAGATCTATGGATTGACCAAGGGCCAGTATTCGCCGACTTCGGAGGTCGGCAAGGTTACCAAGTCGACGCCTGCCGGGTCGGTGGATTTTCCGTTCAATCCCATTACGGTTGCGCTCGGGACGCATGCGACCTTCGTGGCGCGTTCGGTCGACGTCGAACAGAAGCACCTGGGCGAGATGCTCAAGCGTGCGCACCAACATCGCGGCGCCTCGTTCCTTGAGATTCTGCAGAACTGCAACATCTTCAACGATGGCGCATTCAACGACGTGAGCGATAAGGGCATCAAGGCTGAGCATCAGCTGGTGCTCGAACACGGTAAGCCCCTCATCTTCGGCAAGAACCGCGACAAAGGCATCCGGATGAACGGGATGCGCCCGGAGGTCGTGGTGCTCGGGACCAACGGCGCGAGCGAGAAAGATCTGGTCGTGCACGACGAGAGCAATTTGTCGCTCGCGTTCATGCTGGGCAACTTCGAGCCGCCGATGCCGACCCCGGTGGGGGTTTTCTACGCGGTGTCCCGTCCGACCTATGACGCGGCAATGAATCAGCAACTCGAGGAGGCGAAGGCCAAGCAAGGAGCCGGTAGCCTCGCCAAGCTGATGCAGAAGGGCGATACCTGGTCGGTCAGCTGACGGGGCGCCTCGATAGCGGAAAATAGCGGCCCCCGAGGGTTTTCTCGGGGGCCGTTTTGGTTCCGGCCCGGTGGAGTCTGGGAGCCAAGAAACCTTGCCCGCCTTGCTTTATCAGGGGGCGCCCAGGTCGTCGCAGCCGTAGACTTGCATTACGTTGGTCCCCAGCACCTTTTCGCGGTCGCCGGGTTTCAGCTTGTCACCCAGTTCTTCAACTTCCTCGATGTAATTGCCGACGTGATCGGGATGCGGAAAATCGGATGCCCAGAAGAAGCGCTCGGCGCCTACCAGGTCGACCATCGCGGGTAACGCCGACTCGTCCGGGTCGGCTGAAATCCAGCACTGCCGTTTGAAATATACGCTGGGCTTTTCTTTCAACGGCACCGTGCGGCCGATTGCGCTTGCGTAAACCGCATCGAGCCGGTCGAGCCAGTACGCGATCCACCCAGCGCCCGCCTCCAGCAGCACCAGCTTCAATTGCGGAAATTTGTCGAAGGTTCCGTACTGGAAGAACGAAGTGAACGCGTGGCGGATGCCGTCGCCCGCGGTGACATTCAGGAAGTAGAACTGCCCGCGCAGATACTTCCAGTCGTATCTGCCGGGCTGCGCCCAGTTCGGTTCAATAGTCGGATGGATTCCCAGCGGCACGCCAAGTTCCTGGGCCTTGGCGAACAGCGCGTCGTGATCCGGATGCGCATGCGGCTTGCGCGTCATTACGAATGGCGCCACCCATCCGCCCTTGCATCCGTCTTTCGCGGCACGTTCGAGTTCGCGGGCGGCGGCCTGGGGATCGCCCAGCGACAGATGCGCGATTGGAACTAGCTTGCCACCGCTGTCCCTGCAGAAATCCACAATCCATCGGTTGTAGGCGCGGGTTAGTGCCTGGGCGAGTTCGATGTCCTCGCACTCGGTTTCATAGAGCAGGCTCAGGGTAGGATAGATGAATGCCGCCTTGAGTCCTTCCTTCTCGATTCGGGTCAGGCGCTCCTTGGGATCCTTTGCGCCGAACGGGGCTTGGGCGCCGTAGCCGCCAGGATTCTGCCACGCCTGCTCGCGCGTCGAGCCCATGCCGCTCAATCCCGCCAGCCGCGGGCCATAGAAAATCTTGGAGAACTTGCCGCCAATTTCAAGGTGCTCTTCGCCGCGGTCGTCCTGGCGGATTCGCACGGCACCGGGTTTGTACTTTGCCTCGATATACCGGTCCCAGAGGGCGGCGTCTTCGAGAACGTGTCCATCGGCATCGACGGCTCCTTGGTATTTGAGTTTGTGAAGTTTTCCCGGCTCTGCAGCCATAAGCTTCCTCGTGGTTGGGGCGATAAAATCCGGCTCCGTATCTTTTATAGTGCAGCCGGCGTATCGGACAAAATGCTGGCGCGAGGCTTGTAGCGCAGAGCAGCGCTTCGTTCTGCGAGTAGGGTCAGCGCTCGAATCAGAGCCCAAACGGGCCTGTACCCGGCAATCCGAAGTGAACTCGCGCGATGCCCGAAGCCATGTTCTGGGACTGCGACGAGATGTGTCCGTGATACATTGCTATCTTGCGGAAGTAACGCTGGAGCCTCTGGTCCCTTCTGCGCGGCACCGGAACTGGCGGCGTGGAACAGGAGTTCGACGGCTTCCCTGGCCAGCTTGCCCGCCTGTTGAATCATGCCCCACACCCGCAAGCTGTCTTCAACCGAAAGGGGAGTGCCATCGTGCTCCCATCGCCGGCACAGCGCCATGTATTTTTCCAACCCGGCGAAAAGGATCGCCTGAGCGGCATCCGTCATAGCCAGGGCCTGACCGAAAGGCCGCTGAACGTCGTAGTGGTGAGCGCGTGCCTGGAAGGGAAATGGAGAGACCTTGGTCGTGACAATCTCCTCGTACTCGTCCAACGCCGCCCGCGCTGCTCCGACGATCGGAGAGACCAGTGACGCGTGATACGGACCCGACACGCGACCCAGGTACATCGGATTTCCGCGTAGCGGGGTTCCGGGCGTCGGTCGGCCGCCTTCATGCCCGCCCACAGCAGTGGTGGTTCGGCCGCGACGACCATGTGCTCGGGTACAAACACTTCATCCACCCGCACGCTGTTCGATCCGCTCGCTCGCATTCCGAGCGGATTGTCACCGCCCCAGTCATCGAGCATCTTCACCTGATCGCGGGGCACGACAAACGTGAGTAGCTGAAAGGTCCCGTCCTGCGTCTGGCTGGGCGCCATTCCCATGAAGTGGGTCGCGTAAGGTTCCTGAACAGTAGCCCCAGGTGCCGTTTGCGACATAGCCCTTGTCGACCTTGCAGCATGTGCAGCCCCGGACCGGGAGGTTGCGGTGACCCTGTGCGTCAAGGCAGCGGGATCAGGAGAGAGCTTTGCGCCATCCTCTGTCGCTAGATCTCGGAACAATATTCCTGGAAGCACTGATTGATGCCTCTGAGTAATGGAACGCCGCTCGTTGAGAGATCTTCTTGGTGACTCATGGATGAGTGAATGTGGTTCCCGAGACCTCTTCCAGAAGAGCGAACCGAAGACCGCTAAAAAGTTGTGCGCTTGAAGATGCGCTCGGGGACCATCCTGACGATTCCCATGATCGGCCGCCAGAACCATGGCACGTAGACCACCTCGGCTTTGCGGCTCCAGGCGGCGATGATCCTGTCAGCGGCGGCTTCTGGAGCCACTATGAGCCGACTATCGCGGCCCCAGGTCATGCGGGTGTCGACGGTGCCGAGCTTGACAGTCAGGACCTGCACCCCGGCGCGCGTCATCCGTGCCCGCAGGCCCTGGGCGAATAGCGCCAGGGCGCCTTTAGCGGAGCCGTACACGTAGTTCTTTGCGCGCCCGCGCTCCCCCGCGACCGAGCCGATCACAACGATGAAGCCGCTGCGCTGCTGCTCCAGGTGGCCAGCGGCCAGTGTTAACAGACTCACGGCACCGGTGAAATTCTGGTTCACCGTCGCGACCGCTTCGTCGGCGCTGGTCTGCGCTGTAGTTTCGTCGCCCAGGGTGCCGAAGCAGAGGATCACACCATCGAGGCCGCCCAAGGCTGCGATCGTGTTCTCAAAGAACGTCGCATGAAAGTATAGTTCGGCCGCGTCGAAAACCCCCGGAATTGCCACCGCTCCGGTTCGGATGGTGATATCGGCGGCCAATCGCTCGGCCTCTATGCGGTCGCGGGCTGCGAGAAAAACCGAATTGCCCTCCGCCGCGAAGCGCGTCGCGAGAGCGCGCGCGATCGGGCTGGTCGCGCCGAGGATCAGAATCTTATACATGGCACCGTTCTGTTCGTCGGTGCGGGCAGGCGAAAGTCCTCGCGCTCCGCTGGTGAGTGGGCTGGCCACCCAGACCGCATTGCCGCCAAAAAGATTGCGAAGGGAGCATCGGTCCCGTGCATCGAGGCGGGATTTTCTGGCGCCGTCTTGCTTGGAAAGAGAACCGCGAAGTCCCTTAAGCCATTGTTTCTCCGGTCCGGTGGGTGGAACGCGACCTTTTCCCTATCGGAGAAGTTCGTTCCGCGCACCGGCATCCGGAAGGAGCTGGAGTGCGGCGCGGTTTGAAGTGCGAGTGAAATCCACGCTGCAGAGAAAACTGCGGCACAGGCCGGTACTGCTGCATCGCTTGCGGTTCCCGCTTCCTGCCTGAGGGTGGGGTTGGGTTGCACGTCCATCGAACTATGAGGGCAGCAGGCCGACCCTGCGTGCGAGATTTGACGAGAACCGGTTGTCGGGATCGGCCGCAAGTTTGACTTGTTGCCAGCGTGCGAGGTTTGGATACATCGCGCTGAACATCTCCCGCTTAAGGCGCGCATCCTTAGCCAGATACACGCGGCCGCCACGCCTGAGGACCATGGCATCGAGGCGGTCGAGAAATTCCATTAGCCCTTGGCTCACTGGAAAATCCAACGCCAGCGTGTAGCCGGGCATCGGAAAGGAAAGCATGCCGTCCTGGGGGCCGAATTTCTTCAGTACGGTCAGGAAGGACCCGCCGCCCCATTTGGCGATCGCTTCGAGCATCTCGATGAGGCCCTCGCGGCTTTCGCTGGCTGGCCACACGCACTGGTACTGAACGAATCCGCGCTTGCCGTAGATGCGGTTCCAGTGGCGGATGAAATCGAGCGGAAAAAAAAAGCTCTGGTAGTCGAACAAGCGCGGTCCTTTGCGGTTCATCGCATAGATCGCGGCGTTGAAGGTCTTGATGCCGAGCGAGCTCAACGTGAAGTTCGGCAGATTGAATGGCACCGTGGGAGCGAATCGGGACGGAATCCGAAGCGGCTGCTGGCGAAGCGGAGGAGTGAGTGCCTCGCGGGAGGCCACGTTGCCGAGGTTGATGACCGAGCGGCCTAGCGAACCGCGCGTCCCGGCGCAATCGATCCAGGCGACCGAGTATCCATATTGTCGTTCGGTGCGCTCGAAAGTCTCGATGGCTTCGTCGAGGTTGGCCGCCATCGCAATTTCGCCGTCGAACCACGCGCTCTCCACGCGACGCAGGCGCAGCTCGACCTCGAGGATGACGCCCGTGAGCCCCAATCCTCCCACGGTGGCCCAGAAAAGGTCAGGATTTTCCTCGCGCGAGCATCGTTTCACCTCGCCCGATGCGAGCATCAGCTCAATACTGGTGACGTGGGTGGCCAGAGACGAATCGCGGTGGTGGCTCTTGCCGTGAATATCGGCGGCGACCGAACCGCCCAGCGTGACGAACTGGGTTCCGGGAACCACTGGCGGGAAAAACCCGCGGCGCAGGAAGACCTCGATTATTGCCGCGACCGTTACGCCTGCCTCACATCGGAGCAGCCCACTGTCCGGGTCGAACGCCAGCATGCGGTTGAGCCGCTGTACATCAACGACCCGGTGGTCGTGATTCAGGGCCGCATCGCCGTAGGCGCGACCCGCTCCACGCGCGATCAGAGAAGTCGCATTGCTGCTGACGATCGCCGCAAGCTCGGCGAGTTTCTCGGGTCGGAAAATATCACTCTCCGAACTCGGGTAGCGGCCCCATCCGCTAAGGGCGGCGCGCTTCGCCGGCGGCATCGAAGTGGTCACGGCAGTAGAAGGTAACAGATCGATTACCTCTGCCGCGACGGGAAACACGCCGCGCCCCGCTCAAGCGCAGGCCGAGGGATGCGCCGGACAGCCAGGAGTCTCGTCGGGTCCTCTCCCTGACAGTAAGAGGGCAAAGGCGCTAGGATCGGAGGATTGCGGAGGGAGACGAGTATGTCGTGGCAGCCGGAGATCGATGAAATTCGCCGTCGCGAGCAGTTAGCCAAGCAGATGGGCGGCGCCGACAATATCAAGCGCCAGCACGATGGTGGCAAGTTCACCGTGCGGGAGCGTATTGATCGGCTGCTCGACAAAGGTTCGTTCCACGAATACGGCGCGATTGCCGGAATGACGAAATATGACGGCGATAAGCTGGTCGAGTTCCGGCCCGCGAACTTCGTGGGTGGGACCGGCCGAATTAACGGCCGACGGGTTGCGGTGGGTGGCGACGACTTCACGGTGCGCGGCGGTGCCGCCGATGCCTCGATTGGCAACAAGCACAGCTATGCCGAGCTGCTCGCGCACGAACTGCACATCCCTATCATCCGGCTGGTCGACGGGACCGGGGGCGGCGGCAGCGTGAAGACTTTTGAAACGACGCGACGCACCTACGTGCCCGCAAATCCGGATTTCGACGTTCTCGTGCAGCTGATGGGCGAGGTGCCGGTAGTCGCGGGTTGCATGGGCTCGGTCGCCGGAATCGGCGCGGCGCGGGTTGCGGCGACGCATTTTGCGGT
>Ga0126378_10002391_pt1 | contig 13896 bp, 15 predicted proteins | sample PanSoiMetPlot_23_FD_92587 | JGI IMG/M metagenome (GOLD analysis project Ga0126378, IMG submission 92587) | Tropical forest soil microbial communities from Panama - MetaG Plot_23 | ecosystem: Environmental > Terrestrial > Soil > Tropical forest > Bulk soil | place: Panama | collected 2016-02-17 | reverse complement strand
TGCCAGCCATCGAGGATCACGGTGACGTCGATGTTGAGGATGTCGCCCTCCATCAGCCGCCGGTCGCCCGGGATGCCGTGGCAGACGACATGATTGATCGAAGTGCAGATCGATTTCGGAAAGCCGCGATAGTTGAGCGGCGCCGGGATCGCATCATGGTCGACGATGAAACCGTGGCATAAGCGATCGAGTTCGCCCGTGGCGATGCCCGGGCGGACATAGGGGGTGATGAAGTCGAGCGTCTCTGCCGCCAGCGTTCCGGCCCGCCGCATCCCCTCGAATGCCTCCTGGCCGTGGATCTTGATGCGGCCGTCGCGCGCGTCGGAGGGCGCGAGCCCCATCATGACGTTCTGCCGCATGTCGGAAATCTTTCGCATCGCCGTCTCCGACGGAAGGTAAGGATTTCGCTGCCGTGCGGCAACCTCGTCCGGTTGTGCGGAGCCATGCATTTCCCTATGAAAGGATCATGCCAGCGGGCAAGCCCGAGGAGAGAATGACAAATCAACCCGCGCCCAGGGTCGTCAGCGCGTGTGTTTTGATTATCGGCAACGAGATCCTGTCCGGCCGTACGCAGGACGCCAACCTCGCCTTTCTCGCCAGCGGACTGAACGATGTCGGGATCCGGTTGCGGGAGGCGCGGGTCATCCCGGATGACCACGACGTGATCGTCGCCGCGGTCAACGAGGCGCGGCGCGCGTTTGGTTATGTGTTCACGACGGGCGGGATCGGCCCGACCCATGACGACATCACTGCCCAATGCGTGGCCGACGCCTTTGGCGTGGCGCTCATCGTCCACCCCGAGGCCAAACGCCTGCTCGAAACACATTATCCGCCTGGCCAGTTGAATGAAGCGCGTCTGCGCATGGCGATGGTGCCAGAGGGTGCGGCGCTGCTGCCCAACCCGATCTCGCGCGCGCCGGGGTTCCAGATCGCCAACGTTTTTGTCCTGCCCGGGGTGCCGAGCATCATGCAGGGCATTTTCGAGCAGCTGAAATATCGCCTCGTCGGCGGCGAAAAGCTGTTGAGCCGCAGCCTCAGCTGCCAGCTCGCCGAGGGTGCTCTTGCCAAAGATCTAGGCGAATTGCAGAAGCGTTATCCCGATGTCGAGATCGGCTCCTATCCCTATTTCCGAAGGGGCGATTTTGGCGTCACGCTGGTGTTGCGCGGCATCGACCGGGAACAGCTCGCCGCCGCGACCGAGGAGCTGAAGCGGCTGATCCGCGCGCTCGGCGGCGAGCCGCAAGAGGGGCTGCGCGAGGGCTGAGCGGACGTGGCGAAAAGGCAGACGCAGCAGACTTAAAATCTGCTCCGGGAAACCGGGTGCGGGTTCGAGTCCCGCCGTCCGCACCAACAAAACAAGCCGAGCAGCATTCCTGGTTATTCCCGTTGAAACGGGAATTTTTTCGTTTTGCCGGCAAAAGCACTGTTCGTGCCCAAAATCCGCCGCCCAAATCAAAGACTTGCGGCCGATTTCCCGTGATAGTCTAGACGGGAATTTTTGTCACCTAAACGGGAATAAAAATCGCTGAACCGGGAATTATCGAAGCGATACATCTCAGTGCCTGCCGTCAATACCCTGAAGGAGCCGATCCTACCGCAGAAATTTGCCCTTTGTGAGGCGCCTCGCGTCGCGCCAAGCGTCTCAATCCGCGGATCTCCGGTAGGACTCCAAGATCGCTGCGCGCGCTGCATTGATATTGGCCATCAACCCTGCACTGCGGGGGTTGCGATCGGGATGGTACCGCTTCGCGAGCGCAAAATAGCAGATCCTGAAGTCCGCCTGCGTCATGGTCTCAACATTGACGCCCAAGCGACGGAACAGAGTGACAGCTTCACTGAGGGTCATTGCTGCATATTATGACAATTTTTGGTTGTGTCGACACACGGACATAGTTAAACGCTGTCAGTGTCCTGAAGAGCGGGCCGGAAGCTGCCGTTCCGGCGTGACCGAAATACCAACGGGGCTTTCTCTGAGCATGTGATCAATCAATAATCCTTAATTTCTCTAATCCCCTCACCAGTGATCTTTACTGTAGTTTTTTAACCATTAGTTTCCAACAATTAACTATTATTCGGCTTGGTTTTAAATAAATTTCGTGTCATCAACGCGGCCGACTGGTGAAGCATTGCGAGCCCGTCATATTTCAACTCTGAAAAGGATGTTCTTGTTATGCGTAATTTGCTTACTCGTTTTGCCAAGAACGAGGAGGGCGCAGCCCTCGTCGAATATGGTTTGCTCGTCGGTCTGATTGCCGTCGTGTGCATTACGGCCGTAACGAATCTGGGCCTCTACGTTGAGGGCGCGTTCGACGCCATCAACACCGCTCTGGCGGCCGCTGGTATCGCGAAGGCCTAACAACTGCCAATTGGCGGGAACGGTACGCCGTTCCCGCCACCGTTTCTTTAATATTTAATATCGGGGTTTATTTTGCAGCCAATTTTGCTTGGAGGGGTTGCCCTCTTCGTCGTCGCTGCCTACAGCGATATCAAAAGTCTCAAAATTTCGAATGCATTGGTCGCCGCAGTTACCATGCTCGGTTTGTTTCGGCTTATCGCAATCGCCGATTTGACTACCGCGCTTTATACAGTTGGCGCCAGCGTAGTGGTTCTCAGCGTCACGTTTCTGTTGTTCTGGCGCGGATTTCTTGGTGGCGGCGATGCCAAGCTAATGGCTGGCACAGTATTGCTGATCGGCTACCACGATGTGATTTCGTTCTTATTCTTGATGAGTATATGCGGCGCTTTGGTTTCGATCGCAATACTCATCATCCACAGATATCTCCCGCTCTATCTCGGGCCGCGGCTCGCTGTACTCGTGCCAAAGGCCCGACCGGCTGTGCCCTATGGTGTTGCCATTGCCGCTGCTGGCACGGCGACACTGCTCTTTCAGTACTCTCATCTTGGGTGATTACAATGCGCGCGAAACCCTTTGTAACTACGCTGTTCGTTGTCTCGCTTGTCGGCGCCGCCGTTGCGGTCACGCATATGGCGTCGCAGCAGAAAGTGAACGCGACCGAGCCAAAAGAATACGTTCTCGCCGCCACCGTGCCACTTCCCGCAGGTACGTTATTGCGGGCGCAGGATGTGACTTGGCAGGGGGTCACTGAGGCGGCGCCCAATGAAATTGCGCGGCCTTCTGCCACCGCATTGGCGGCGAAGCCCGAACTCGAAGATCAGACCCGAGCCAGTGTCTATGGCGCGGTATTGCGCCATCCACTCGCTGCGGGAGAGCCCATCGGGAGGGGTAATATCGTCAAACCGGGTGATCGCGATTTTCTGCAAGTCGTATTGACGCCGGGAGCGCGGGCGATTGCGATCCCGGTGGCCACCGGTGGGGCCAGCACTGGCTTGTTGTCTCCAGGTGATCGTGTCGATGTCATCCTGACGCAGAATTTCAAGAACGACAGCGCCCAGGATTTGCGCAATACGCCACTGACCCGTCGATCGGTCAGTGAAACGGTTGTCGAGAACCTTCGTGTCCTGGCAATCGATGCGACTGACACGAAGACTACTGGCGTCGCCGCCAATCCTGCCAATGGTAATTTTGGCCGCACTGTTACGTTAGAGGTTACCGCCGATCAAGCCGAACAGATCAACGTCGCGACTGAACTCGGTAAACTGTCGCTGACTTTGCGCAGTGTCGCCGACCCGGCCACCGGGGCAACCACTCTCGCTGTGGCCTCGCCGACGGAGACGGAGCATGTCAAGCCGAAATGGGCTGGCGATGTCTCGCCAGCCCTGTACGGCGCTGCCCTAGAGAAGCCGGTCGCCGTCACACCACCACCCGTTCAGGTGTTTCATGGCACCAGCAAGGCAGAGACCGTCAAAAGCGAGAACTGACAGATATCGTGAAATCCTTACCGCGAGGGTACCGGAAATGGACACCATGACCATTGAACCTCTGAACCTTCTCAGTTCTGCGGCGCCGCAAATCGAGGCGGAACCTAAAGTAGCTGCTGGCCGGTTGCCGCTGATCGCCTTCGTCGATACAGAGACTGAGAGGGTCTTGCAAGAAGCCTCTGTTCTGATCGGTCGCAGTCTGATCACGCGCGGCGGGATTGCGAAGGCTATTGAGTATCTCAGCGAACAGCGCTCGCCGCATACGTTGATCGTGGATATCAGTGGGATCGACTTACCGCTGTCGCAAATACAAATACTTGCCGATGTTTGCGAGCCGGGCACAACTGTCATCGCGATTGGTGACCACAATGATGTCGGCCTCTACCGTGATTTGGTCGAAGCGGGGGTCAGCAATTACATCGTCAAGCCGTTGACCCGTGAACTCCTGACCAAGGCGCTCGCTCCGAAGGCCAATTCCGGCGAAGTCGGCAGAGCCGTCCTAAAGCTCGGGAAAATGGTGTCGTTTATCGGCGCTCGCGGCGGCGTCGGCGCGACGACACTGGCCGCCAATCTCGCGTGGCATCTTGCCAATCGCCAGTCTCGCCGCGTCGCCCTGGTCGATCTCGACCTGCAGAATGGCGACTGCGCACTCTTGTTCAACATTGAAACGACCCCTGGCTTTCGCGATGCCTTGGCGAACCCGCTGCGCCTCGATCACCTGTTGCTCGATCGCCTCATGACGCAAGTCGGCGAGCGGCTGTTTGTGCTCGGCTCGGAGGAACCGCTGCACGACAATGTGCAAATTACTGCGTCCGCCATCGACACGTTGTTCTCCGTTCTGCGGTCGCAATTCCATTACGTCATTGTCGATGTACCCCGGATACCGGCGCCGGCTTATCGGCGCGTATTGGAGATCGCTGATCGGCGGGTCATCGTGGTTGACCAGACGATGCGGGCAATGCGCGACGCAGTCCGGGTGGCGAAAATGTTTGGCGATGATGCGATACCCGGCGCCGAACGCTCGGCAGAGCACCGTAACATTTTTGTCGTTAATCGTGTTGGCGAGGCTGGCCAGCACGCACTAAGTCTGAAAGACGTACACAAGGTCTTACCGGTTCAGCCGACAAGCCTGGTCCCGTTTTTGCCGAGTTTGCTGATGCCGGCGGCTCATCATGGTCTGATTGCCGCAAGTAAACGCGGCAAATTCGCGGATGCGGTTACCACACTGGCATCGGAGCTGTCTGGCCGTAATCGACGACGCAGATGGTGGTGGAGGGCGGCAAAATGAATCCGAATGGTGGATTCGGACGTCGGATCATTCACTCCGACGCACGGGACCTTACGCTGCTTCCGGAAGCCCCGGCGCTTCAGGGATTGCGAGCCGATTTAACCGGTCGCGACGATCTGAAAGAGCGGGTCCGCTCGATTTTAATGTCGCGGATCGATCCTTCGGTCGCCGGGCGCATTCCACGCCGAACATTGCGGGCGGAAGTCGCGCTTCTGGTCAGTGCTATTGCGACCGAGGAAAAGGTTCAACTCAACGAGCTCGAGGAGAACGCACTCGCCGCCGAGTTGACCGATGATATGGTCGGGCTTGGCCCCCTCGAACCGCTGCTGCAGGATGACCAGGTTACCGACATCCTGGTGAACGGACCTTTTGATATCTACGTCGAGCGGTTCGGCAAGCTCGAAAAAACACAGGCGCGGTTCCGGGATGCACAGCATGTCGTCAATATCGCGCAGCGCATCGCCACGGCAGTTGGCCGCCGCATTGACGAAGCCAGTCCAATGGTCGATGCCCGTCTCGCCGATGGCAGCCGCGTCAATATTGTGTTGCCACCGCTGTGCTTAAACGGCGGCACCATTTCCATTCGCAAATTTTCGAAACAAAACATCACATTCGAAACGATGGTCCGCCAGGGCAACCTCTCGCCGGAGATGGCGCAGTTCCTCGACATTGCAGCGCGTTGCCGGGTCAATATCCTGATCTCGGGCGGCACCGGCTCTGGCAAGACCACGTTGTTGAACGCGGTGTCGCGCCACATCGACAGTGGCGAACGCATCATAACTATTGAAGATGCAGTCGAGTTGCGATTGCAGCAGCCGCATGTCGTGCAGTTGGAGTCCCGCCCGCCGAATATTGAAGGTGCTGGTGCGATTGCGCAGCGCGAGCTCGTCCGCAATGCGCTGCGTATGCGTCCCGATCGGATCATCGTCGGCGAGGTACGGGGCGGTGAAGCCTTTGACATGCTGCAAGCGATGAACACCGGCCATGACGGATCGATGTCGACGATCCATGCCAACAGTCCACGTGATGCGCTGTTCAGGCTCGAAAATATGGTGCTGATGGCAGCTGCAAATCTTCCGTTAAGAGCACTACGGGCGCAGATCGCCAGCGCGATCAATATCATTGTGCAGATAGAGCGCATGCGCGATGGCATCCGTCGTGTCGAGCGTATTTGCGAGATCAGCGGTATGGAAGGCGAGATTGTCAGCACTCGCGACATCTTCACTTTCAAATACAGTGGAGAGGGTCGCGACGGCTTTATCGAGGGCGCTTTTGAGCCGAGCCGATTGCGTCCGGACCTTGCTGCCAACGCGGCGCAGCACGGGCTCGAACGGCAGCTGCTTGAGTCCGTTGGAATTAGCTTAGCCGGTGTAAGCTAAAATGACGAATCACACGATTTTGCTAGTGCTTGTATTACCGGTACTCACCGGTCTGATGTTACTACGCGTGCGGCGGAGTGACCGCCGCCAGCAATTTGTTCAGCACCGGTTGCACGCAATAACAGCGGGGAAGGATAACCGCGAACCGCAACTGTCGCTGGTGCGAAGAATGCGGCGGGCCGCGGCTCCTCTGCCGAGAAAATTGAGTATGGGACTCGATGCCGGCTTTGAAGCGACCGGGAATCGGATTGGACTGCTGCATCTTGTAGCTGTTGGATTAATTGCAGCGATTGTTGTCATCCTGTTCGTTAGTCGCATTTTGGCTCTCAATTCGGCGCTCGTGATGCTGTGTGGTAGTGTAGCAGCGGCGGCGGCGCCGCTTTTGCTATTACGCGTCGCGCAACTCCGCTACCAGAACCGTTTTCTTGATGTATTCCCCGATGCTCTTGATCTGGTCGGGCGAGCTGTCAAGGCTGGACTGCCGGTCAACGAGGCATTGGTAGTGGCGGGACGTGAGATTGCCGACCCGGTAGGTAGCGAATTACGCCGCGCGCTCGATCAGGTGCAAATCGGTGTCCAGATGATTGACGCATTGCAGCAGACGGCTGATCGGATTCGTATTGCCGATTTTCGGTTCATGGTTGTTGCCCTCGCGTTACAACAAAAAACCGGCGGCAGCCTCGCCGAGACATTGGCCAATCTCAGTAAAGTGCTTCGGGCCCGCAAAGCACTTCGTCTCAAGGCAAGGGCATTATCGGCCGAGGCCAAGGCTTCAGCAGCAGTATTGGCAGTCCTGCCGTTTTTGGTCGGTGGGTTTATGTACTTAATGAACCGCAATTTGATGGGCTCCCTGTTTGTTGATCCACGTGGACGTTTTATGGTCGGGGTTGCGTTCCTTAGTCTGGTGACTGGTCTCACCACGATGGCCGTAATTGTAAAAAGAGCACTGCGATGATCCCGGATCTGTTTTCTGCTGACTGGTTCTTGGCTGCCGCAACCGCCGCGACTGCACTGTCGGGATATTACCTGTGGCGGATCACCCGACGCGAGGATGTGTTGCGGCTTCGACTCGAAGCGTTACGCGGCTCGAGCTCCGCAGGTACGCGCGCTCCTCGCTTACCCTGGTATCGGCGGCTCGGCAGCTTGATCGCCGCAAGCCCGATCATTGGCACGGTCGAGCAGCAGCGCCTACTCAAGCTACTGACAGCAGCCGGTATTAAACGGCGTAGCAGCCTCGCCAATTTCGTTGCTGCCAAAGTATGTAGCGCAGTGGTCTTTATTCTGAACCGCCTGGCCAAGCAGCGTCGCTTGCGTCTGGAGAGAGGCATGCCGGATGCACTCGATCTGTTGGTGGTCTGCGCCGAGGCCGGACTGAGTCTCAACCAATCGATTGAGGAGATCAGTCGCCAACTGCGTCCATCGAACAAGGATGTGGCAGACGAGTTTGCCACAACATCAGCGGAAATGCGGGTCTTCTCGGATTTTGGCCAAGCACTTGACAATATGGTGGAGCGAACCGGATTGGATGAGCTGCGTGGTCTCATCGCCACTCTTAAGCAGACTCTCAAATTCGGCACCCCGCTTGCCGAATCATTGCGGATGATCGCTGCGGAAATGCGGGCCGCACGTCATGCACGCATCGAAGAACGAGCAGCACGCCTGCCAGTCTTGCTCGCAATTCCAATGATGATGTTCATCCTGCCGTGCCTCTTGATGATCGTCGGCACACCGGTTGCGCTGCGCATCATAGATGTGTTTAAGACCATTACTTTCGGTGTTCCATGATTTTTCAATCTAAAAACCAGTTCTGGACGCGTATCCGTCGCCTACCTTCATGCTCAGCGGGTGCGGTTGCCGTCGTAACGGCAATCGTACTGCCGGCGCTGCCCGGCTTCACCGGCCTCGGTGTAGAAATTGGGCATTGGTATTTCACACAGCGTCACATGCAAGGCGCTGCCGACGCAGCGGCGATCAGTGCCGCAGCTGAATATATCCAAAACGTCAACGGCACGAGCTATCAGCAGGTTGGAGTGAACTATGCATCTTTGAATGGTTTCACAATCTCAACTTCTAATGTTTGCCTTGTTGCAGCGGGTGGCGATAATTGTGACACCGTCCGATCTCTTGATTCGCGGACGATTACATGTCCAGCCAGCACAACCAGCAACGGCATTACAACAGCCTGGGCGTGCGTTGTCGTTGAGATCACACAGAATACAGCAACTTGGCTGACGACAAAAGCTTCGCTTATGCCATCCGGGCTTGGCAAGGTCCAATCGATCCCCACCCCCACCCTACTGGCGCGTTCCATTGTCGCGATCAAGGTTGTAACGTCTCCAGCCACAACAACCGCTGGCACCGATTGCATTCTCGCCCTGGCAAATTCGACGAGTGCCATCCAGGTTTCTGGTAGTAAGGCTGATCTAAAAGCCAATTGTGGGATCGCAGTTGACGGTGGTCGTGATCAGATGGTCAGCGGCACACCGGTTGGCGGGATTTCCTTTAACGGCTCGGGCGCAAAAATCAATGTTGCAGCACTTGATATTGCTGGTCCACAAAGTAGTTCGGTATGCACTAATAACCCGGCCACTACTGACAAGGCTCACTGTCAGACATTTGGGGGATCACCTTTAACTGCCGTCAGAACAAATCAGGCGACGCTTGACCCTTATACGGCTGCCTTGAATTTTACAAACCCCTTGGGTGTGAATGCTGTTGCCCGTGTGGCACAGGGCTCTGGTTACACGAATGGGACACGAACTTTCACGCTTGCCTGTGTTGCCCCGAATTGCACTGCGGCTGCAAAGTTTACTGTGACCGTTTCTGGCGGCAAGGTCACTAGCACTACCGGAACTGTAATTGACCCTGGTGCATATACAGTCTTTCCGACTGGTGCTGTTTCAGGGACACCTGATACTGGTGGCGGCTCTGGCGCAACGTTCAATCTGACACAAGGGTGCTTTAACTGGCCTGCAACGCCGATCGCAGGTCGGACGTATTGTTCAATTACTCTCTCGGGAAATTTCCCTCCTGGAAATTACTATACCGTTGGAAATATCACCGGGACTGGTAATACTGGTGCGACAGCGGTTGCGTCTGGCACGACCCCGCCTGGAGTTACATTCTTTCAATCGGGTGGTGGTTATATCTCGATTCTAGGAAACGCCAATTACAACCTGTGTGCGCCCGGTACGGTTGCATCCGGCCACCAGTGTGACAGCACGAGCACGGCATGCAACAACGCCGCTGGATCATGCATTTTGTTTGTCCAGAAAGCGACCCTTCCAGGATCCGCAACCACAGTCAATGATTTTAGCGGTACTCAAAGCTCAGTATTCTCGGGTCTCATTTACCTGCCCGATGAGACTTTCCGAAGCGGAGGTAACGGAACTGTTGGTGGTTGCTTCGGGGTGGTCGCACAATACGTGCTTGTCCAGGGGACACCAACATTCTCGCAAGGTTGCCTGCCCGGTAACGGGATCGGTGGAACGAATGTACCGGGCACGACTACCGCATCCTCTCCCTCTCTTTATCAGTGAACGAAAATGGTTAGCGCACTTCGCCGTCTTTTCGAATGCACGGCAGCCAGTGTTGCGGTGGAAGCCGCTGTCTTTTCCCCCCTCTTTTTGACCTTCACAGTTGGCATTACTGATCTCGGGACAAGCATGTTCGTCGGGATGCAGGTGAATGCTGCGGCGCAAGCGGGCGCCGCCTACGCCGTCATTAAGTCAAGTTGCACCCCGACGCCATGCACGCCAGTGTGTGCGTCACTAACGTCCAGTTGTCTCAACGGCATCGAGACGGCGATGAATGATGCCACCGGCAACTCTTCGTTTTGCACGGGCTCGGTGTGTACCGCTTCCATCGCGGGGTGCGCTGATGGTTCGCCGAAATGCATCACTGTGACAGTGAACTATCCATTTTCACCGATTTTATCGGATGCGGTTTATGCCTGGGCGCAATCGCTGACTTATTCGTCCACTGTCACTATTCGGGTTCTGTAGCGTGAAATTTCTCAAAAACACTCGCGGCACTACGGCGGTGGAATTCGCCCTAGTGGCCCTACCCGTTCTTTGGTTCATTCTCGGCATCGTGCAGACCGCCTGGGTCTTGTGGATCGACAATGTGTTACACATTTCGGTCGACGTTGCGGCGCGCTGCGGGGCAGTTCCAACTTCAACGACGCTACCCTGCTATTCTGGCGATATGACAAAAACGGCCAATCTGGTCTTTGGTCCTCTCAGCGGCGCAACATTCTCGAACAATTCGAGTTGCTCCAATGATGGTGGTGCGGGACTCACCGGCACATACAGCGTCAGCATTTTGTTCGTCGTTAATCTAACGCTGACGGCGCAATCTTGCTATCCAGCAGTTCCGTCTTGAGTAGTGGATGAGAAAGGACCTTATAGTGATATCGATACTATCTCGACCGATGACGATCAGCACATCTGACTCATTGATGAGACTGCCCTTCTTGGGCTGGGTGTTGTTGTCTGCAATAGCGCAAATTATGGCGCTCAGGCCTTTTATGAACACGGCCGCATCTATCGATCCCAGTTATCTAATTGATATCACGATGCGGTTATCGACAGTCGTATTTTTCTTGCTGATGGCTGCTGCCGTGATTCTGCGGACAACCCCTTCCAAGAAAGCCAGCGGGTTTGAGCCGCGGGTCTCGGCTTTGATCGGCACTTTTATTCTGTATAGCATCGTACTCTTTCCGAGACACGACTTGTCGGCGTCAGCAGAAGTTATCTCCGCCTCGCTGATGATGATCGGTAATGTCGGAGCGGTTGCAGCACTCGCGCGGCTGGGCCGGTCCTTTAGTCTGATGGCCGAGACGCGTCAGCTTGTCACTTCTGGGCCTTATCGCTTTGTGCGGCATCCGCTCTATCTCGCCGAAGAGATCGCGACCATTGGACTGTTCATGCAGTTTGCGTCTTTCTGGACGGCCGTTCTGGTTGTAGTGCAATTCGTCTTTCAACTACGGCGAATGCATAACGAAGAAGCCGTACTCTCTAAAACATTCCCTCAATATACGACGTATCGGCTCAAAACCGCGCGGCTGATTCCCGGGCTCTACTGAGACCGGACCCCCGCGATTAACCGTTGATTTCTCGCGAGCGGCCCCTTCAATTTTAGTATAATTTGGCCAATTTCCTAGGAGAGTTCAATTGCAGCGGATGTGGCCCCTTCTCGGTTGGTTTGTCCTTGTTGAGATAGCAATAATAGCATTCGGCGTCACGAGCGCAGCGGTGCTGGTGGCGCTCGTCGCCGACACCGCGGCCGCGGTGCTGCTCGTTCGCAGCTGCCTCGAAATGAGAACAGCGCCGCGCGCAAGGCGCGCCGCCTACGGCGCCGGGGGCCGCTGATGCTCGGCTTCCGGCTGTCGCAACTCTCTTTGCGGGCGTTGTCCGCGCTCCTTGGCGGCTACGGGATATTTTGCCTCATAATGAGCTTCGCGGTGCCTCGTCTCGGGGCACAGGCATTCCTGTTGCTCGTCACCGCTACCGCGATCGTTTATTTTTCCCCCGGCGAGTGAGCGCCGGGGTTCCAGATCGGCAACGTCTTTGTCCTGTCCGGGGTGCCGAGGATCATGCAGGGCATTTTCGCGAGTCCCGCCGTCCGCGCGATACAGCAAGCTGATCTTCGCGTATCTTGTTGCGTGCGAATTACGTACAGTTCTGTTTGTCGAGAGGGTGTTTCGTTGGTGCGTCGGCAACGTCGCGGACCAAGGTTGACGGCGACAGGGCTGTGCACTCGCGCCGGTCTAGCCACGGAGCTCAGACATCGTCGCCCGCTTGACTGACGTGCCTCCGGCTCAGCGATGGACGAGGACGGGGATCTTTGAGTGAGTGAGGACTTTGACCGTCTCGCTGCCGAGGACAACGGCCGAGACACCGCGGCGCCCGTGTGAGGCCATCACGATCAAATCGCATCGTCTCGCCGCCGCGGCATCGATAATTGCCTGATACACGTGTTCGTGCTCGACGTGGAGTGTCTCGCAGTCGACACCGGCTGACTTGGCTGCAGCCGAAACGGCACCGAGTAGTTTCTCAGCGTGAGCGGCCGCGTGCTTTTTGTATTCGGCCGGGGTGTATTCGAGCTGGCTCGGCGCCACCGACAGCAAATGGAACGGCTCGGTGACCGTCACAGCGGTGACCTTGGCGCCCGCCTCCTTGGCTAACAGGACGCCTTGCTCGACGGCCTTGGTGGCGAGATCCGACCCGTCGGTCGGGATCAGGATATTCTTGTACATAATAGTTCTCCTCTGGCCTGTGTTTTCCTCCTAGCCAAAAAAGATCGGCGGAAATCGGCGCCGCTCCCCTCTTGCTCCGACCAATGATTGAAGCGACTAGTGAAATTCCCGCTTCGTCCGACATTCGCCGGATTTCGGCATCGGCGTATCCGTCTGCACCCTCTCCCCAACCTCAGCAGCGGATGGATCGGAGCGGCAGGAGGTCCCGCCGCCCCTGTCATCTCTGCCATCAGGCTGATTTGACTTCAATTTTCTTTTGTTGCTTCTGCGCCTCCGGCGTTTTCGGCAGAGTGATCGTCAGCACCCCTTTGGCAAAGTCGGCCGAGATTTTGTCGCGGTCAATACCGGCGGGCAACTCGAAGGCGCGTTGAAACGAGCCATAAGCGCGCTCCGAAAAATAATAGTTCTTTTCCTTTTCCTCCTTCTCCTGACGCTTCTCGCCTTTGAGGACGAGCGTGTTGCCGGAGATCGAAACGTCGACGTCCTTCGCATCCAGACCCGGCAACTCGGCGGAGATTTTGTAGGCCTTGTCGTCTTCGCTCATATCGATCGCTGGCGCGGAGAAGCGGAAGGTGCTTATTGGGCGCCACGGTTCGGCCTCGAACATCCGGCGCAGCGAGGGAAAGCCAAAACCACCGGCGAAACGGTCAAACAACCGGTCCATCTCGTCGCGGAAAGACCGCCATACGTCCGGAACCGCCGGCTCCGCCGATGGCGCCTTCTTAACCTCTACGGGTACGTCTGCCATCATTGTCTCCATCATCGCGGTGAAGGAAACGGGTTAATCTCACCCACGGGCCATTTTGGGCGCGAGCCCGCGCCGGCACATTGATCCAGCGCAATTCATGCCGACCCGCTGTCCCATCGCCTTGAATCACGACCCGTGCGCCTTGCAGACGCATCTCGATATGATGACGCGCCATGTCGATCGCACCGATGAGACCAAAGCCGGCGCCGCCAATTTCGTCGAGCCGGATGCCGCCGATCCGCGATCGGGCTGGGTGCATCCCGCCGCGGCCAAAGCCAGCCTGAGCGTGACGATCAAGGGTAAATCCGAGCAGGTCCCCTTAGCGATGATGGACAATCAGCGCGATGTCGTCACTTTTCTCAGCGAGCCGTCCGCCTATGGA
>Ga0126378_10002390_pt1 | contig 13900 bp, 13 predicted proteins | sample PanSoiMetPlot_23_FD_92587 | JGI IMG/M metagenome (GOLD analysis project Ga0126378, IMG submission 92587) | Tropical forest soil microbial communities from Panama - MetaG Plot_23 | ecosystem: Environmental > Terrestrial > Soil > Tropical forest > Bulk soil | place: Panama | collected 2016-02-17 | reverse complement strand
CGTGCCGCCTTGCTCGCAGCGCGCACTGCGGCTAACGCACCGACAAGGCGCTCATGTCCTGGTCGAACCTGAACTGCTGCACCGATGCGAACGCGTCGTACTCCGTCCCTGACCTGGCGGCCGCCGCGAACAGCACGTCGTCCACGTCGGTGACGTTCCTGCACAGCTGGGCGGTCACCCCGATCGAGCCGAGCACCCGGGTCAGCACGTCCACCCAGACGAACGTCGCCGCGTGGCCAATGTGCGTGACGTCATACGGGGTAATACCGCAGCAATAGATGCGCGCCCGGTCGAGGACGGGTAGGTAGCTGTCGTTCAGCCTCAGCGGTGGGATCCCGGGGGTCGTCCCCCCGGGCCAGTGCTGCCCGGTCCTCGTCGCGTTCTGGTTCGTCATGGTTGCAGTATCGCGCTGACGGCGTTCGGCCGGCGGGCCGGCCGCACCAGGCCGCGCACTGATCGCTAGGGTCCGAACGGACGCACCGACCGAAGGGACAGCTATGACGAGCATCCTGGCGCTGCGGGACCGGCCGGCCTGGATCGCGCTCGGCGAGCACTACAACAAGATCCGCGGGGTGCACCTCCGCGACCTGTTCGCCGACGATCCCGGCCGTGGCGAGCGGCTGACTGCTGAGGCCCCGGGTCTGTACCTGGATTATTCCAAGAACCGTGTCACCGACGAGACGGTCGACTTGCTGACCGAGCTAGCCAGGCAATCTGGCCTCGCGGAGCGGACCGAGGCGATGTTCGCAGGCGAGCGGATCAACACGACGGAGAACCGCTCGGTCCTGCACGTCGCGCTCCGGATGCCAAGAGACGAAGTGCTCCTGGTCGACGGCACTGACGTGGTCGCCCAGGTACACGAGGTGCTTGACCGGATGGCGGCATTCGCGAACCAGGTTCGCTCTGGTGATTGGCGCGGCTTCACTGGGCTGCCAATCACCGCGATCGTCAATATCGGGATCGGCGGCTCGGATCTCGGCCCCGTGATGGCATACGAGGCATTGCGCTACTACTCAGACCACCACGTGAGCTTTCGTTTCGTCTCTAATGTCGATTCAACTGACCTCGCGGAAGCAACCCGCGACCTCAATCCGGCGCAGACATTGTTCATCGTCTCCTCAAAGACCTTCACAACGCTGGAGACGCTGGCGAACGCCAGATCCGCCAGGGACTGGCTCATCAGCGGGCTCGGCGATGAGGCGGCGGTCGCCAGGCATTTCGTCGCGGTCAGCACGAATGCCGAGAAGGTCGCGGCGTTCGGGATTGACACGCAGAACATGTTCGGCTTCTGGGACTGGGTCGGCGGCAGATACTCGATGGACTCCGCGATCGGCCTGTCCACCATGCTGGCGATCGGCCCCGACAGGTTCGCCGAGGTGCTGGCCGGCTTCCACGAGATGGACGAGCACTTCCGTACCGCTCCGACCAGGTCAAACCTCCCCGCGCTGATGGGCCTGCTTGCCGTGTGGTACACAGGCTTTTTCGGCGTCGTCAGCATTGGCGTGATGCCGTACGAGCAGTACCTCAAGCGGTTCCCCGCCTATCTGCAGCAGCTCACGATGGAGTCCAATGGGAAGCACGTCAGGCTCGACGGCAACCCAGTGGACTACCCGACGGGCCCGGTGTTCTGGGGCGAGCCTGGCACCAACGGCCAGCACAGCTTCTACCAGCTCCTGCACCAGGGCACCGAGCTGATCCCGGTCGACCTAATCGGATTCGGCCGCACGCTGAACCCGATTGGTGATCACCACGACATGCTGACGTCGAACGTGTTCGCGCAGGCCCAGGCGCTGGCGTTCGGCAAGACGCTCGAGCAGGTTCTGGCCGAGGGCACCGACCCCGCGGTCGCGCCGCACCGGGTGATGGAAGGCAACAGGCCGACCAACGTGATACTTGCCGAAGTGCTCACGCCTCGAATCCTCGGTTCCCTCGTCGCGCTCTACGAGCACGCGGTCTTCACGGCAGGGACGATCTGGGGCATCGACTCGTTTGACCAGTGGGGCGTCGAACTCGGCAAGGTCCTCGCCGCCGCGATCATCCCGGAGCTGACCAGCCGTCCCGAGCCCGCACTGCGCCACGATTCGTCGACAAACGCGCTGATCCGCCGGTACCGGCTTTTGAAGGGGGCGGGGCAATGACCACGGACAACCCGATGCAGCTCGGCATGGTCGGGCTCGGGCGTATGGGCGCCAACCTGGTCCGCAGGCTGATGCGGGACGGCCACGAGTGTGTCGTCTACGACGTCAACACCGAGGCGGTCGCGGCTATGGAGTCCGAGGGCGCGACCGGCGCCAGTGACATGGACGACTTCGCCGCCAAGCTGGAGAAGCCGAGGAACGCCTGGCTGATGCTGCCGGCTGCGATTACCGGCCGCACGCTCGACCATCTATCCGCCATGCTCGAGCCTGGCGACGCCGTCATCGACGGCGGCAACACCTACTACCGCGACGACATCGCGAGGGCGAAAGAGCTCGCTCGCAGGCAGATCCACTACGTCGACTGCGGAACCTCTGGCGGGGTCTGGGGCCTGGAGCGCGGCTATAGCCTGATGATCGGCGGCGAGGACGAAATCGTCCGCCGGCTTGACCCGATCTTCCGCACGATCGCTCCGGGACAAGGCACCGCCGAGCCGACGCCCGGTCGCGCGCCTGGCGGCACGGCCCAGGACGGCTACCTGCACTGCGGCCCTGCTGGGGCCGGGCACTTCGTCAAGATGGTCCATAACGGGATCGAGTACGGCATGATGGCCGCCATCGCCGAAGGCCTGTCGATCATCAAGCACGCGAACGCCGGCAAGGAAGAGCAGATCACCGACGCCGAGACGACCCCGCTGACCGATCCTGAGGCGTACCAGTACGACATCAACGTCGGCGAGGTCGCCGAGGTCTGGCGGCGCGGGTCAGTGGTCAGCTCGTGGCTCGTCGACCTGACCGCGAGCGCCCTGGCGAAGTCGCCTGAGCTTGCCGAGTTCGGCGGGCATGTTTCGGACTCTGGCGAGGGCCGGTGGACCGTGCTGGCGGCCGTCGAAGAGGGCGTGCCGGCGCCGGTGATCACGGCTTCGCTGTTCGAGCGCTTTGAGTCTCGGGGGCTTGGGGAGTTCACTGGGAGGCTACTGTCGGCGATGCGGTCTGAGTTCGGGGGGCATGCGGAGAAACCGGTTCCGAGATGAGCCGATCGGATGACGGACTCGATCCGGCCGCCTGAACGGCTGGCCGGACGACTCCGTCAGCCTCCGGCTATGACAGTGTCCGCCGCTCCACTTCGTCGCCGCGGGCTATCAGGATCACGGACACGAGGGAGGGGCTGAACAGTCCGTGGCTGGTCACGCCGGGAGTGGCTGAGATGCGCGCGGCTAGTGTGGCTGGGTCGTCGAACGGGGTGCGGTAGTCGGCGATTATGCCGCCGTCGGGGCTGGGGGGTGCGTCGCGGAGAGTTACTTCGCTCAGGTGGCGCAGTGTTGCCTGGATGCCGAAGGCTAGTAGCTCGAGCGGGATAGGTGGGTGAAGCGCTTCTACCGGTTTGGTGGAGTCGGCGATGACGACGAAACGGTCCGCGGCGGCGGCGACGATCTTCTCTCGCGTGTGAGCGCCGCCGCCGCCTTTCACCAGCCAGCCGTCAGGGGCGATCTGGTCCGCGCCGTCGATCGCGATGTCGAGTTCGTTCAACGCGCTGAACGGCTCGACCGCCAAGCCGAGGCCCGCCGCCGTGCTGGCCGTTCGTTCCGATGTGGCCACACACCGGATTGACAGCTTTCTTGCCGCGAGCGCTGGGAGCAGGTAACTGACGGTCGTGCCGGTGCCGAGGCCAACTCTCATGCCGTCCTCGACAAGCAGCGCCGCCGCCTGCGCTGCGAGCCGCTTTTCACGTTCCTCGCTCACGGTGCACCAGTCTCCCCGATAGGACGTGCCGTGACACTATGAGTGGCATGCACTCCAACAACCACAGGACAGGCATGCTCCCAGATGACCATGTCATCGTCCTGTTTGGCGCGACGGGCGACCTCGCCAAGCGAAAGCTACTCCCTGGGCTATTTCACCTGGCGAAGTCCGGCCTGCTCCCCAAGAACTACCGGATCGTCGGTTCCTCGCCCGCCAAGTTCGCAATGAGCGACGAGGACTTCAGGGCGCACGCGAAGGCCGCGGTCGCCCAGTTCGGCCTGGCCAAGCCGACAGGAGCGGCCTGGCAGGAGTTCGAGGGCAGGCTGACGTTCGGGGCGGCCGACCCCGATAACCCGAAGCCGCTGGTCGCCGCCGTCAATGAGGCCGAGCGTGCGATCGGCGGCACCCCGTGCCGGCTGTTTCACCTGGCCGTGCCGCCATCGGCGTTCGCGTCCGTGATCGCAATGCTCGGCAAGGCCAAGCTCAATGAAAACGCCAGGGTCATCATCGAGAAGCCATTCGGCACCGATCAGGGAACCTGCTCTGCCCTCACCAATTGCGTGCACGACGTTTTCGACGAGTCACAGGTGTTCAGGATCGACCACTTTCTCGGCAAGGAGTCGGTCGACAACATCCTCGCCCTCCGCTTCGCCAATGGCCTGTTCGAACCGATCTGGAACCGAGACCACATCTCTCACATCCAGATCGACGTCCCAGAGAAAATCAGCATCGAGGGCAGAACGCAGTTCTTCGAGGGCACCGGCACGTTCCGCGACATGATCGTCACGCACCTGTTCCAGGTGCTCGGCTTCGTCGCGATGGAGCCACCCACGAACCTCGCCGCGAGGAGCCTGCGGGATGAGAAGTCGAAGGTGTTCCACGCGCTGCACCCGATCGACCTGACCAAGGTGGTGCGCGGCCAGTACCTGGGATACCGCGATGAGCACGGTGTCGACCCCGACTCGCAGACCGAGACGTTCATCGCGATGCGGCTCGAGATCGACAACTGGCGATGGGCCGGGGTGCCGTTCTACTTGCGCTCAGGCAAGTCGATGGCACAGCGTCGGCAGACCGTCACGCTTGGGCTGAAAGAGCCGACGCTGCGGATGTTCCCCAACGTCGCTCATCTGCCAGCGGGCGAGCGCCGCAACGAGATCGTTATCGACTTCGACGACCCCGGCTGGATCGCTGTTCGGTTCCTGGCCAAGCAGCCCGGGCCGACCATGAAGCTGCGCGAGGTCGAGATGACCTTCAGGTACGAGGACTCGTTCCACAAGATGCATGGCCTGGAGGGGTACGAGCGGCTGATCCTAGAGGCGATGCTCGGAGACCAGTCGCTGTTCACCAGGTCTGATGAGATCGACAGGCTGTGGGAGGTCGCGTCTCCGCTGCTGAAGGACCCGCCGCCGGTCGAGTTCTACGAGCCAGGTTCGTGGGGCCCGCCGTCGATCAAGCACCTCATCTCGCCGTACCGCTGGACCCTCCCGGACGGCAACGAGTAGCCGCCAGCGCCGCAGCCACCACGGTGGGCACACTGGTAGTACGGGGCCAGACCGCACAACACGTGGGGCGGTAATGATGAGCGCGGCGAGCGACGGCATCGACAGCGAAACAGAGACTCGCCCCTCGGCGCAGTCTCCCGCCGGGCCAGTCGATCAGCTGATCGCGCAACCTGGGCGATCGCCGATTCTCGATGCGACCCAACTGGAGGTGCTGCACAGGTACGGCGGTGAGCGTGAGGTCGCTGCCGGGGAGGTACTGTTCGCCGACGGCGACGAGACCTACGACCTGATCGTGCTGCTCGACGGGACGGCCGACATCGTCGATGGTTACGGCGGACAGACGCCGCGGATCGTCGCAAGCTTCGGCGCCGGACAGTTCCTTGGCGAGATCGGCATGCTCACCGGACAGCGCGCGTTCCTGACCGGCGTCACCACTTCGCCTGGCCGGATCCTCGCCGTCACCGCCGGTGACGTGCGCCGGATCATCGCGCAGGAACCGGGACTAAGCGAGCTCATCATGCGGTCCTTCCTGCTGAGGCACTCCATCTTGCTGAGCCGTGGCACCGGCCTGACCCTGATCGGGTCGCGTTATGACGCCGATACGCGCAGGCTGCTTGAAGTGCTCGCGCGCAACCGGCTGGTCTGGTCGTGGCTCGATCTCGAGGTCTCGCCAGAGGCCGAGCAGATCCTGCAGGGCCTGAACGTCCCGGTCAGCGACCTGCCGATCATCGCCGTGCCCGGCCGGCCGGTACTGAGGAACCCGGACAGCCGGACACTGCTCGATACCGTAGGCATATCCGGCGACGCTGACTCGTCGCCTGAAGGGATCTGCGACCTGCTGGTCGTCGGCGCGGGGCCGGCGGGCCTCGCTGCGGCTGTCTACGGGGCCTTTGAGGGAATGGCGACAACGCTGGCCGAGGACACTGCCTTGGGCGGGCAAGCAGGCACGTCGTCGCGGATTGAGAACTACCTTGGTTTCCCCGCTGGCGTGTCCGGCGAGGAGCTAGCCGCGCGCGGGGCGCTGCAGGCGCAGAAGTTCGGCGTCCGCATCAAGCAGGCGGCGCGAGCCGAGTCGCTGGCGTCACGGGCGGGCACGCACCAGGTCGAGTTCGATGACGGCGAGGTCATCAGGGCCAGGTCGATCATCATCGCCACCGGTGCCCGCTACAACCGGCTGTCGCTTGACCGGCTGGCGGACTTCGAGGGCGTCGGGGTCTACTACGCGGCCACCCAGGCCGAAGCCCAGGCATGCGGGACGGCGCCGGTCGCTGTCGTTGGCGGCGGCAATTCGGCAGGACAGGCCGCGTTGTTCCTAAGCCGGTCGTGCACCTCCGTGAACATGATCATCCGGCGCGGTGAGCTGGGCGCCACGATGTCCCGTTACCTGGTGGACAGGATCGAGCGAAACCCGCGCATCGCCGTCTGGCCTTCGGCGCAGGTCACCGGCCTGACCGGGGCGGGCAAGCTCGAAGGCGTGCAAATCAGCAGGGCTGGCCATCGGGAACCGGCCGAACTGGCCGTCGGCGGACTGTTCATCTTCATCGGCGCCAAGCCAGGCACCGACTGGCTCGCCGGCCAGCTCGCCGTGGACGACCACGGCTTCCTGTTGACCGGCACCGATGTTCCGGCGGGGACATTCGAGTTGCCCGACGTCATGCCGCTGTACCTGGAAACCAGCAGACCGGGCATTTTCGCGGTGGGTGACGTGCGCAGCGGCTCCGTGAAACGCGTCGCGGCCGCCATCGGAGAAGGCTCAGTCGCGGTTCGGCTTGCGTACGAACGCCTGCAGTCAGTCGGCACCGCCGACCTGACCGAGCTCGCGATCCGCTAAGGCGACTTCACCTGGGCGATCGGGCGGCCCTCCTCGAGATAGAGCGTTCCCGCCGCCGAGCTCCCTGCCTTCACGCGCCGCCGAACCGGCCCGCTCAGCAAAGGCAGGGCGGTACCGAGCTTGACGATGCGGTACTGCGAGATCTCATCTGGCTGCACCTTGATCGCTGCGAGCGCATCGTCGTCGAGCCGGCCGCAGTCGAAAAGGAAGCGCATGCCGCCGGAACGGCCCGGCCGCGGGCGGCGGAAGTCTACGCAGGCCAGCCGTGCGCGGCGTACCGTCAGCCCGCACTCCTCGGCGACTTCCCGCTGGCACGCTTCCCACGGGGTTTCGCCGTCGGCCTCCATTTCGCCGCCAGGGATCGTCCAGCCCGCCTTGTAGGTCGGCTTGAGAATCAGCAGCCTGCCCTTGCGGTCGAAGATCATGGCCCCAGCGGACGCCGGGATGCGGGGTACCTCGAAGCCAAGTCCGGCCTCGAAGGCAGGATCGGCCTCCTGGCCGGAGACGGCGTCGATGCCAGTAATGGCCTCGCGGGCAGAGAGGGCCTCGACGCCAGTGACGGCCTCGCGGTCGGCTTCTCCGCCAGCTAGGCGCGCCTGCGCCTTGCGCGCTGACTCAGCCTCGCGCGCTGACTCGGCCACTCCTCATCCTCCTTTTCAGGGTGCCGTCACGCTACCCGGTGCTTGGATGGCCACCCTCATAGGGAGGGCGATATGACACGAATCGCCGGCGTGCTCGTTGCGCTTGGCACCGCGGGAAGCTTCGCTGCCGCGGCGGCGCACTGAGCTGGCCTCATCACATGATCGGCCAGGTGTGCACCGGCTCCTTGGTGTTCATCAGCCCGATGTAGCCCTGGGTCATGAGCCGCAGCGCTTCACCGCGATCGGCCAGACCCTGATCCTCGATCTTATGAACGAACGCGACCTGCCAGGACGCGCCGTTCTGCCGCAGCAGGCAACGCTGCTCGATGATCGACAACAATCGCCAGGCATCAGATTCGCTCACGCCCAACCTGAGCAGTCCCCTGGCTGCCAGCGGCAGCAGGTGGCGCAGCGTCAGGTCCGTCACCTGCCCGTGGTCATATCCTGGCCAGAAGACGACGGCGTCGAGGCCCCTTCTCGCCCCGGCGATCAGGTTCGCGGCGGCTGCCTCGAACGGCATGGCCGACCACACCGGCGGCTCCGCCTCGGCTAGCTCGTGCACAAGGCCGTAGTAGAAGGCGGCGTTCGCCAGCACGTCCGCCAGCGTGGGCCCGGCGGGCAGCACGCGGTTCTCCACGCGCAGATGCGGCTTGCCGTCGGCGACCGCGTAGACCGGGCGGTTCCACCGGTACACGGTGCCGTTGTGCAACGTCAGCTCCGCCAGCGCGGGCGATTCGCCGCGGTCGAGGATGGCAACGGGATCCTCGTCCCAACGCAGCGGCAACAGCGGTGGGAAGTACCGCAGATTCTCCTCGAACAGGTCGGTGACCGAGGAAATCCACCGCTCGCCGAACCAGACACGCGGCCTGACGCCCTGCCGCCGCAACTCCTCTGACCGGGTGTCTGTCGCCTGCTCGAACAGCGTGATCCTGGTCTCCCGCCAGAGCTCGCGGCCGAACAGGTACGGTGCGTTCGCCCCGAGCGCGACCTGGATGCCGGCGATCGCCTGCGCGGCGTTCCAGTAGTTCGCGAACATCTCCTGGCTGACCTGGAGGTGACATTGCACGCTCGTGCACGCGGCCTCGGGCAGTATGTGGTCCGTGTAAGCAAGCAAGCGCTCAGCGCCTTCGATGCTGATACGCATCTCTTCGCCCCTGGCGGCCAGCATCTCGTCGTTGAGCAGCTGGTACCGCGGATTCGGCGACATCGTGTTCGCGCCGATGTCGCTGCGCCGCAGGCTCGGCAGGATGCCGACCATCAGGATCCGGCTGCCTGCCCGCTCCGCGCGCTCGAACGCGTCTGCCAAGGTCCCGCCGATGCTGGTCTCAAGCAGCGAGAACACGTCTCCGCCCAGCGTGGCAGGGTCGCAGTCCAGCTCGATGTTGAACTGGCCGAGCTCACTTGTCCAGGATGGATCGTCAATCGCCGCGAGCACCTCGGCGTTGGTCATGGCGACCCGGCCCTGCCCGTCCACGAGGTTGAACTCGATCTCGAGGCCGATCCGGTGTGACCCCGCGTCGAACCGGGATTCGCGCAGCATCCGCTCAAGCACATCCATGCAGATCTGTGCTTTCTCGCGATACGCCCGCCGGTCCTGGCGCGTGATCGTCATCGCAGGTATTTCCCTGCCCATCAAACCCCTCCACGCGCGGCTAGCTCTAGCGCCGTGTACCCAGATTTGCACGGATAGGGCGGGCTGAACAGGGTCAATATGCCCTGGTGGGCCCGGGCGTACGGCAGTATCGCCAGGTGGTTAGGTCCATGTAGCGGCGACGAGCCGGCCGCGGCGGTCTGCGTGCGATGAAGCTATTTCGGCTCGCAAGGCGGGAAAGCGCGTGATCGCCATGCATTTCGTCGATGCGCAGACATTAGGGTGCAGAGGCGCCGACACTGCGGATAGCTGCCCGCGACCGCGTACCGGCGGCCGGATGCTCAACGACCGCGATGACCCTGCTTGCCATGAACCTGGCCGTGCGCACCGGCGTGCCGCCGCGAGTCAGCTCGCTTACTTCGACCTGGCCGCGCCTGGTGACGACCTCGACCCGCCTGCCCGCGCGCGTGGCCTGGACCTCATAGGTTTTCGTGACGTCACCGGCGTCGACGACTATCTCGACCCGGTCGCCTTTCATGCAATTTCAATACCCGCGCCGCGGCTGTCGTACGCCGTTCCCGCGCCGCGGGCCGGCCAATCTGGCTAGCTACTCCCGCGAGACCGGGGTCCGCCACGCGCGCTCGCGGGCAGCTCGATTTCGCCGGTCAGGTAGCGTTCGACGGCCGGGCCGACGGTCGCGGCGAGCTCATCAACGCTGGCGCCAACCACAGCGGGCAGCTGCAAGACCAGCCTGGTCAAGCCCAACCCGAGCATCTGCGTGGCCACCATTGCCGCACGGTACTCCGCCTCGGCCGGAGCGGCTTGCCCGCCTGGACCGGCCACTCGGGCCATCGTGGACAGGATCGTCTCGGAGATGAACTCGCGCAGCATGACCGATGCTTGCTCGTTCGTCACGGCCGATCTGATCAACCCGAGGAACGTGTCCTTCAGCTCTGCGGACTCCCACAGCGTCAGCGCGGTACGGACCAGGTGCGCGCCGATGCCGGGCTCCGCTGGCCGGACGCGCGCGCCGGACAGGGCGGCGGCCAGCACCTCGCTTGGCACGACGGGAAGCCGCATGGCGGCGGCGAACAGCGCCTCCTTGGTCCCGTAGTAATGGTGCACAAGCGCCGGGTCCACCCCGGCCGCCGCGGCGATCCCCCTGATCGTGGCGCCGCGATAGCCATGGTCGGCGAACTGAGCGCGGGCGGACTCGACGATCGCTTCTCTCGTGAAGCTCTCCCCGGCCGGCCGACCGGAGCCGCGGCGCCCCGTCCGCCGCCTGCCCGCAACGGAGCCGCTTGACCGGCGACCGGCGGCCGTCACGCCGCGGCCTCCGGCTGGGCGAGCTCGAAGAACCGCTCTTCCAACGTCGCGGGAACCTGGCGCACTGACGCGGCCAGGTCACCCAGCGCCCGCCGCACGCCGGCCGGGTCAGCGCCTGGTACCCGAAGTCCGCGCCCCGCCAGTGCGACTGGCATGCCCGCCCGCTCGAGCGCCCCGAACGCCGCCGACCACGACTCCGCCGCGACCTCCACCACTTGCCGGGACCCGACGATCTCCTCCGCCGTCCCCTCAGCCACCACGCGGCCGTCGGCCATCACCACAAGCCGACCGCATTCGTGAGCCTCCTCCATGTAGTGGGTGGTGACCAGCACACCCGCGCCTCCGTCCGCCGCACCGCCGATCGTCTCCCACAGCCTGGCCCGGCCGAGCGGATCGACCCCGGATGTCGGTTCGTCAAGCACGAGCAGGTCAGGCCGGTGCGACAGTGCCTGCGCGAACGCCACCCGACGCTGCACGCCGAGCGGCAGGGACCCGACGAGCTCGCGGGAAAACGGCCGCACCTCGTCGGGCAGTCCGGATGCCGGCGGCCCGAAGATCGCGGCACTGAACTCCATGTTCTCGTCAGGGCTGAGGTCGTCATACAAGCCGAGGCCCTGCGGCACGTACCCGATCCTTGATCGGGTACGCCGCGACGGCGGCTCCCCGAACAGGGCGACCCGGCCCTCCGACGTGCCGATCAGGCCGAGCAGCATCCTGATCAGGGTGGTCTTGCCGGCTCCGTTCGCGCCGAGCAGGCCGACGATCTCGCCGGGCTCCACCGAGAGGTCCACGCCCCTGACCGCGGTGAACTTGCCGAATCGCTTGGTGACCTTCGCGCACTCGACGAGCGGACTCATGACGTTCCTCCGTGCACCTGACCAGCCAGAATCTCGCGCGCGAGCGCGGCCACGGTGACGGCGTCCGCTAGGTCCGGCTGAATGCGGCCGTCGCCGTCACCGTCGCCGTCCGCCGTTCGATCTGGGTCCCAGACCCGCCAACGGCCCGCTCGCCGCCAGGCCTTCGCCGCCGCGTCGCCGTCGGGCCTGCGCGCGACCGCGTGCAGGGACCCGGGCATGGCCGCGACGATTTCCTCCGCCGTGCCCGCCGCTAGCGCCCTGCCGGCGTCGAGCGCGAGGACCGACGCGCACCGCTCCGCCTCGTCTAGATAGGTGGTCGCGAGCACGACCGCGCAGCCCTCGGCCGCGGCGCTGGCGATCAGCCACCACAGGCCAGACCGACTGACAGGGTCGACGCCCGTAGTCGGCTCGTCGAGCACGATCAGCTCTGGCTGGTGCAGCATCGCGGCGATCACCGCGAGCTTCTGCCGCATCCCGCCAGACAGCTGCCCAGCGAGCCTGTCGGTGGCCTGCGTCAGACCTGCCCGGTCCAGGTACTCAGCGGCGCGATCCATCGCAACCCGCCTCGACATCCCGTAGCCCTGGGCGCGGAAGTCGAGGTTCTCAGACACCGTGAGGTCGGGGTAGATCCCCGAACTCGCAGGCAGGTAGCCAGTCCGTTCCTTGGGCGGTCGAGTGATCTCGCCGCTATCGGGCGCCAGCGCACCGGCAAGGCAGCGCAGCAGCGTGCTCTTGCCGGCACCGTCGCCTCCCACCACCGCGGTCACTTGCCCGGCTGGGACGGATAGGCTCACATCGGCGAGCGCGACCGTTCTTCCGTACCGGACGCATACCGCCGTGGCGCCCCAGGCCACCTGGCCGGCGTCGGCGCGCGCTGTTTCGGTCATGGCCGCGGTCCTTTCACGCCTGAGCCGGACTGGGCTCGACCGATGGCCTGTGCGGGCCGCGCTCGTGGGCCGCTGGCGCGAGGTAGCCGCGGAACCGGAGCGTGGCGCCCGTGACGACGATCGCCCCGAGCAGAGCGAGGAAGATGAAGGGCTGCCAGAGCGCCGATATCGGCTCAGCCCGCAACATGACCCCGCGAGAGATCTCGTTGAAGTAGGTCAGCGGCAGGAAGTAGGCGATCCATCGCACACCCGCCGCGATCGAGGCCAGCGGGAAGATGAGGCCGGAAAGCAGTACCTGCGGAAGCAGTGTCATCACGGCGAGCTGGATCGCCTGTCCCTGATTCTGCGAGACGCTGGAGATCAGCACGCCGATGCCGAGCGTCACGAACAAGAACAACAGGGCGCCGAGCCCGAATACGGCTAGGTTGCCGCGGAACGGCACCCCGAAGACCGCGATGCCGACCGTCAGCACGATGGCGAGGTCCACGGCCGCGACCAGGAAGTAAGGCACGATCTTGCCGAGAAATACGTCCCTGGGCTTCAGCGGCATCACGGCAAGCTGTTCAAGCGTGCCTGACTGGCGCTCCCTGACAACGCCCAGGCTCGTGATGATCGTGCCAACGAAGACCAGCACGACGCCGCACAGGCCGGGGATCATGATCACCGAGGTCTTCAGTCCTGGGTTGTACAGCACCGTCACCTTCGGGGTGACAGGAAGCGGGGTACCCCGCTGCGCCAGCCCGGCCAGCGCCGCGAGCGCCGCCTTCGCCGAAAACAGCTGGCTGCCGTCGATCAGGACCTGCGGCCTGCTGCTGCCCGTGACCACGGCCATCTCCGCCTTGCCGTCGCGCAGCTCGTTCCGCGCCCACGATGCGCTCTGGCCTGGCGCGATCGTCTTGACTTCGAACGGCGACGGCAGCCTGTGCGCCAGCAGCTGAGCCTGGGGCCCGGAGACGGCGACCGAGATGGTCTTGACGTCGAAGCTTGCAGCGTATCCGAGTACCACGAGCAGCAGCACGGGCATCACGATCATCATCGCGAGCGTCCGCCGGTCGCGCCGGACCTGACGGAATTCCTTTACGATCATTGCCCACATGGAAGCGCCTCCGTCGAGCCGACATTAATTCAACATACGTTGAACTCTACGAGCGTTGAATTACGGGGTCAAGTGTCGGGGTCAAGTGTCGGGGCGTCCGGCGTCTGGCGTACCGCGCTACCCGGCCCTTGGCGAAAAGCTGACCTGTCGGGGCGCTCTGGTAGGAAGGACCTATGCTGACTCGGCACGCCGGGGCGTGGACGATCGAAGACCGGTGCGAGTCGACCTGGCATTACCTGCCCATCGAGGTTCCCCCGGGGTCGCAGGCATTAAGAGTCCTGCTCGACTTCG
>Ga0126378_10002389_pt1 | contig 13900 bp, 13 predicted proteins | sample PanSoiMetPlot_23_FD_92587 | JGI IMG/M metagenome (GOLD analysis project Ga0126378, IMG submission 92587) | Tropical forest soil microbial communities from Panama - MetaG Plot_23 | ecosystem: Environmental > Terrestrial > Soil > Tropical forest > Bulk soil | place: Panama | collected 2016-02-17 | reverse complement strand
TCCAATTCTGAGCGATCCCATGGGAGCGTCTGCCGCTACTTGTTGAACGTCGCCGGGCGATGCTCAACTCCTCCTTTGGTACGGTCCATACGTTTGTCCAATGGTCTTGTCCATGCGCATGTGGCTTAATCGAAATTGCTCGTCGGGCTGAACTCTCAGCCGATGGGAGTCGTGCTATGAAATCGTCTGCGAATTGCCCCAATAGTCAGTACGCGATCATTCGAGTATCTAGCACGCACGATTCTCCCGAACTACTGGTTCTTGCTTATGCGGATGAGAAGTCTCTGCGCAGCCTCATTGCGGAACGCAGCATCATCGCGCTCGGATTCGCGTCCCGCTCGGCCGCTGACGCAGCAGAGAGTTTCCGCCAAAAGGTTGCTTCTCAGCATGTGCATGCGAAATCGCCGGTAAGAAACGCAAATCAGAGATTTGTGCTTGCATTCCATTTCGGTAGAAGCGGTTTAACACATGCGTTGAGGCACTGGAAGGGGTACAGCGAGCTGTATCGCGCCGTTCAGTTTATATTCGCAACCGCAGTTCTCGTTCTCTATTCGAGAAACATTGTGTCTGCAACGATCCGTGCGGCACTTGGGGTTTAGCTCGAACAAGTAGAAGCCCCCGGCGCAAACGGCGACTGTAAATCCGGAAATTATCCGCGTCGGCAACACCTACTGAAAAAACCAGGCAGTCATGATAACTTCTAGCCCTATTTCGCGGATCACGGACTACTCGGAAGTTGGGCTACTAGTGCGAGACAGCCCAATTCTGTCTCGGGGACCCGAGGCATTTATGAGATGGGTTCTAGTCTCCTGAGTCATTGATTTCTTGCATATTGTTTTTGCCATGTACCTCCAGAGTGCGTGAGGCGAAGCGGCCAATGCTGCTGAGAATGGCATCGGCGGTCTTGGTCCATACAAAGGGCTTGGGCTGCTCATTGTGAAGGGCGATAAACTCAGCGATGGCAGCTTCCAATTCACGCACGCTGTAGTGAGAACCGCGCTTGATCTGACGTTGCGATAATAGAGCGAACCAACGTTCCACCTGGTTCAGCCACGAACTGTGGGTGGGAGTGAAGTGCAGGGTGTAGCGCGGGTGACGCAGGAACCACTTGCGAATTTTCTCGGTCTTGTGGGTGGCATAGTTGTCGAGCACCAGATGAACCGCCAGATCCGGAGGAACCGCACGATCGATAAGCTGCAAGAACCTGTGAAACTCGATCGCTCGATGACGCGGCCAACACTTGCCGATCACCGACCCGGTGGCGATGTCCAAGGCAGCGAAAAGACTGGTGGTGCCATGGCGGAAGTAGTCGTGGGTGCGACGTTCGACTTGTCCAGGCAGCATGGGAAGGATAGGCTGACTACGGCTCAGGGCTTGGATCTGACTCTTCTCATCCACACAGAGGACGATGGCATGATGAGGTGGGTTCATGTACAAGCCAACGATGTCGCGCACTTTGTCGACCAGCAGCGGATCATTCGATAGTTGGAAGGTCTCGCTGCGATGGGGACGCAGCCCAAAGGCCCGCCAGATCCGGCTGACAGTCGATTGACTAAGTCCGGTTCTGGCCGCTAAGGCGCGACTGCTCCAGTGTGTGGTTCCTTTCGGAGTTTCCTCCAGGGTGAGGCGTACCGCACCTTCCACCTTGTCATCCCCGATCTGACGCGGCGCTCCCGGACGCATCTCATCCCCCAAAGCGGCAATCCCGCCACGGATAAAGCGATTGCGCCACAGGCCCACGGTGAACCCGGAGGTGCGCAACTTAGCCGCTACGACAGCGTTGTTCTGTCCCCTGGCACACTCCAAAACGATACGGGCGCGAAACGACAGGGATCGCGAGTTGCGCGACTGTTGCATCAGCTGTTGCAACGCTAACTTTTGCTCGGGACTGACGATAAGTTTGTGCTTGGTAGGACGTCCTCGTGGATGGGGCATGATCCACGATACTCTCCCTCTGATATTTACACAAGTTATTTATGACTCACAAGACTAGAGCTGGTCTCGTAAATATGGTTTGGAAGGGCACGGCTTCCAGCCGTGCCGTTAGAGCTCAACAAAGGGGCAGGCTTTAGCCGCTGAGGTTCGCTTCCCTGCCGGCAAACCATGTATGAAACAGGACCGGCTCTAGATTAGCATCCCCACAATTTCAGGTCGTCCTACGCTGCCAGAATCTCGTGCAAAGCGGCCAGCAGGCGATCTACTTCGTGCAGCGTGTTGTAGTGCACCAGGCCGATGCGCAGAAAGCCTCCGGATTTTTCTATGTCGAGATGCTCCGTCAGGTTGAGAGCGTAATAGTTGCCGTCCCAGGTGAAGAAACCGCGCTCTCCAAGTTGGGTGGCGAGTTCGAGCGGACTGCGGCCCGGCTTTCCTGAAACGTCACGGATGGCGAACGTCGCGCAACGCTCGGTCAAGCGCTCGGGATTGGTAATGCCGTAGATCTTTAGTTTCGGGATCGATTTCAGGCCAGCCATCATTGTTTCGATCAATGCGCGTTCGTGTTCATGAATCGCGGCGTACCCGGCCACCATGGCAGCTCTTCTTTCGCTGAGGCTTTCCTGGTTGCCACCCTTCGAAACGCGCGAAGGGTGGGACAGCCCTTGGCGGCCGAGATCGGCAATGTACTCCACGCAGGCTTCGATTCCGGCAATGCACTCGTGATTGAGCGTTCCCCACTCCCAGCAATTCGGAATCGCGTTCGTATTGGGTCGAACTTTGTACGGACGAAACTTCTTCAGAAGTTCACGTTTGCCATACAACACCCCCATGTGCGGCCCGAAGAACTTGTAGGTGGAGCAAGCGAGGAAGTCGCAGTCCAGTGCAGCAACGTCGATGAGGCCGTGAGGTCCGTAATGGACTGCGTCGACGTAGCAGAGGGCTCCGACAGCATGGGCGAGCCTGGTGATGCCCTGCACCGGATTAATGGTGCCGACCGCATTCGAGGCATACCCGACGGCAACGAGCTTGGTGCGGTCATTGATCTTCGAGGAGAGATCGGCGATGTCGAGGGTACAGTTCTCGTCCTGAATCTCGGCCCATCGGACGGTAACTCCACGATCTTCGGCCATGGCGAGCCAGGGAGAGACATTCGCGTCGTGGTCGAGCCGTGTGACGACGAGTTCATCTCCCGGGCCGAGCTCGCGGCCAATCGCGCGGGAAATGGCGTAAGTCAGCGTGGTCATGTTGGGGCCAAAGGCAACTTCCTCAGGAGCACAATTCAGGAAGTCGGCCATCGCACCCCGAGCCCGCGCGATCAGAGCGTCGGTATGGCGGCTCGTCGCATAGGCTCCGCCCGTATTGGCGTTGTTGCGCCGCAGATATCCAGAGATCGCCTCGATCACGCGCTGCGGCACCTGGGTTCCTCCGGGACCATCGAGAAACGCCGCGGGATGACCGTTCACCGTTTGCGTGAGAGAAGGGAATTGGGAGCGGACATAGTTGAGATCGAGGGCGGGTGCGGTTTCCATTGTTGTTGGCATCATGAGCCTATTTGTTCTTGTGAACTCGTTTCGCTTCAAAATACACATTGCAAACCGAAAACACGATCGTGGCGGGATCCTTCACCACAACATCATCGCCAGGAATTTCGATTGTTTCCGTGAATAGATGTCCGGGCGAATGTCTAATTGCGATTTCCGTGACCGAATCGCTATCAATCCCAAGTTCCCGCAACGTGACCTCTGCACCGTGAGGCCCGGCGCCGGAGTTCTCATCATGAAACTGTTGAGCCGTGACAGTTCTAACTTCCACAACCGGACTCTCGATCGTCGTTTTATCCCAACGAAAAGTCTTGTCGGAATATTGCAGTTCGGTTCGGATCAGTTTTCTGGCATCTTCCTTGCTTCCGCACGAAATGGTTCGGGTTGGTATCTCGCGACTGACGATCCAGGTGCCCACGATCGCCTCGGGCATCGACTGTTTTCTTTCTGCTTGCTCTCCTTGGAAAAGCCCCAGAATGCATAGAAGAAGGCAGGCGGCTCTCACAAGCATACTCAGCGTCTCTTCTCCATCTTAATCTCTCACGGCTCGCACAAAATCTGCGAGCATTCCGTAGGCGGTTGCGTATAACCCCGGATTTTCTTCGCTAATCGCCAGGCCTGGAAAAATATCGGTTTCGAAATATACATAAGACGACGTGCCGGCAATCTTCGCCATCGGCTGAGTGCTCTGAACTTTCTCCGGTTGGATACTTGCCGCAACCCCATTCGCGGTGCGGCGGGCACGGCAGACGAGCTTGAAACGCCATCCATCGCGTTTCGCCGTGCGCACCGCTTGTGGCGTCAGGTCGCGGATGCCATCGCGCCGAATCTGATCGAGCTGGACCGGAACATCCATCAAGACGGTGATCAACGCGGCTGTCTTCACAGCCGCATCCCAGCCATCGATGTCGTGCGTCGCATCGGTTTCGGCTATGCCCAGTTCCTGGGCCTTCTTTAGAGCCTCTTCGAAACCGAGGCCCTCTTCCATCTGGCTCAGGATCACGTTGGTCGTCGAGTTGAGGATTCCATAAAAGCCTTGCAGATGAATCGCCGGAAGTTGATCGAACAGAGAGAAGATCGGAACTCCGTCCATTACAGTCGATTCGAACAGAAAGCGCTTCCCCATGCTGGCCGCTAAGTTGCGCAGTTCGCGGTAGGCGTGGACAATCGGTCCTTTGTTGGCCGTGATGGCGTGGGCTCCATGATTGAGCGCAGCGCGGATGTGGTCGATCGCGGGCTGACCGTCTTGCACGTTGAGCGAGGTGGCTTCGAAGAGAACGTCGGCCCTGGCTGTAGCCAGCCAGGATTCCAGGTCGGTGCCCGTGCCGCCGGACACGGCTGATCTCACGCTTGAGCGTTCGCGGGCGCCCGCGAACCAAGGTTCAGGATCCACACCATTCGGATCTGCAATCCATCCCAGCCGGCGCGAGGCGATTCCCGTGATTCGGAATGTGATTCCGTATCGCTGGCGCAGTTCCGCCGCACAATCCTGAAGAAGCCGCACCAGCGTCCGATTGACGTTGCCGAATCCGAGAAAGCAGAGATTGAACGTGCGGATGGCGAAGTTCCTTCCCCCAGCCAGGTTTCAAAGTTTCACGCCTTCAACGTTTCCAAGACAGACCGACGCAGAAAGTGGCGAACTCCGAGATCCTAAGACCTTGAAACTCTGAAGCCTGGAAACTTTGAAACTCGCAGTCGCCTACCCCATCACCGTGCTGTGTTCCGGTTTGATCTTATACAGCACGCGGACTTCGCCGGGCTGGCTATAAGGATATTTATCCACGCCCAGGTACTTCTTGGCCATCTTATTAATGTGTTCGGCGGCGCCTTCTTCCGTGATTTCAACAATGCGGCCGCGAATCTCAAGATAGCGATAAGGGTTGTCCGGATCAATGATTGCCAACGCGACGCGGGGATCGCGCCTCACGTTTTTATCTTTTTGACGCCCTTTTGCAGAGTTAAAGATAACGTGCTCACCGTCAAAATCGCACCACACGGGGGTGACTTGCGGGCGGCCGTCGGGCATGAGAGTGCCGAGGCTGGCGAACGCGCGTTTTTGAAAAAGATCTTTGTACTTCTCGGGAATGGCTGGCGGCATGAGACCTCCGAATCGAGCTGGAGAATAGTACTTACGGAATTATAACTGCGGCGAGCGGCGATGGTTTGCGGACACCACCTCAATTTGCCAACCGATCTCAATCTGCTGAGCGAACTCGGCGAACCCAGGGTGTCTTTCGCGGTCAGGTCTTGTTTTTTTGGAGAGGCCGCTGAGGTCGCAAAGCCATTCGTGAGAACCTCTCTCACGCATCGAACTTTGAAATTGCGCAGCGCCGCTTTGCAACCCACATTTCGGTTTCATGGCTCTTTGTTTAAAATAACTCGCTTGCCCGGAGATGAAAGTGTGGCAGCAGCGCCGAGGCGCGTTCGCCTGTGAGCGGGTTCGTAGACCCTACGGTGTTAGTAAACAATAATTGAAAACCAAGAAGGATCAAATGATGCTTTTCTTGTCCTTTCGCAAAACAATAGCGTTACGCGTCGCCGTTCCGGTTGTTTTGGCACTTGTTGGGGCTGCCGGTGTCCCCGCTCATTTGTTCGCAAATGACAGTCCACAGAAATACCCGCCAACCATCGTCTTCATGACCGATTTTGGAGTCGTCGACGATTCGGTCGCGATCTGCCGTGGCGTGATGTATGGCATCATGCCCGAAGTTCGCATCGTCGACCTGACCCATCAGGTGGCGCCGTTTTCGATCTTTGACGGAGCCCGCTTCCTCTATGGCGCTACGCCCTACTATCCAGCCGGAACGGTTTTTGTTGTGGTGGTCGATCCCGGAGTCGGCAGCACGCGCAAGGCCATCGTGGCGCACTCGAAGCGTGGGCAGTATTTTGTTCTGCCGGATAACGGTGTGCTGACGTTTGTTGAGCAGCGTGACGGCATCGACGAAGTCCGCGAGATTACCAATCCCGACTGGATGATCGGCAGCAAGCTGTCTTCCACCTTCCATGGGCGCGATATTTTTTCGCCCGTCGGCGCGCATCTGGCGCGCGGCGATGACTGGAAGACCGTTGGCCCGGAGATGCCCGGCAAGGACCTCGTTCGCCTGGATGTGAAGATTGCCAAACTCGACGACCACGGACTCAATGCCGCAATTATTGCGACCGATGGGCCGTTCGGGAATCTTGTAACCAATGTAGACGGCAGTGACTTCCTAAAATTGGGATATCAGCGCGGCCAGGAGGTGCCGGTGAAGATCGGCGAAAAGGAATTGACCATCAAGTTTGTGAGGACGTTCAGTGATGTCCCTCTCAACCAGCCCCTTCTTTATATCGACTCGCGCGGGCACCTCGGGCTGGCCGTCAATCAGAACAGTTTCGCGGCAACTTACGGCGTCAAACCACCTGTGACATTGTTCATTCCCCACGCCGGGCACTAAAATTTGCATCATCGTTAAGTCGAGCTAGAAGGGGCGTAGTTATGAATCGGGCGACTTTGGTCGTAGGCCGTCGTAGTGTATTTTCCCAGACTGCTCTCGCGGTCTTCTTATTCTTGCTGATCTCCAATTCAGTCGTTTCCCAGAGTTTCCGGGGATCGATTCGGGGAAAAGTAACCGACCCGAGCGGCGGGCTGATTCCGGGCGCTAAGATCAGCGCGAAGAATGCGGGTACCGGACTGGTTCGCGAGACCGTCACCAGCGAAGAGGGCACGTACGTTCTGGCGGAATTACCGGCGGGCGACTATACCGTGACCGTGAATGCGAGGGCATTCGCACCGGTCGCTCAAAACGTGCTGGTGAATGTTGGCCTCGACACCACGGCCGATTTCAACCTGCTCCAGGTCGAACAGCAGCACGATGTTGTGAACGTCACGGAAGAAGCCCCTCTCGTCGAGTCGACGCGCGATGTTCTGGGAGAAGTAGTCGACCAGAGACTCGTCGCCGACCTTCCGCTGAATGGCCGCGACTTCGGCAAACTCGTGGCGCTGGTTCCGGGTGCAACCGTCGAGCCCTCGGGCGTGGCGGCGATTCAAAGTGGCTTTGGACAATTTTCGATCAACGGGAATCGCGATCGTTCGAATAACTACACGGTCGACGGTACCGACAACAACGATCCCTTCTTCAATAACTCCGCGTTCAATCAGACTGGAATTGGCGGTGCTCCGGCGTCATTGCTGCCGATCGACGCCATTCAGGAGTTCAACCTGCAGGCAAACTTTCCTCCGGAGTACGGGCGCAATAGCGGCTCAGTGGTCAATATCCTGACGAAGTCCGGCAGCAATCACTTCCACGGAACGGCGTTTGAATTCCTGCGCAATAGCGCGATGGACGCGAGGAACTACTTCAACCGCGCGGTCGATGCCAACGGCCAGCCGGTGAAGAAGACTGCATTCCGCAACAGCAACTTCGGAGCGTCGCTCGGCGGCCCCATCATTAAAGACCGGACTTTCTTCTTTGGCGCATACGAAGGCCAGCGCGAGCGCGTCGGTTCCGACTTTACATTCCTTGTGCCGACCCAGGCGCAGATCACCGGCGCGCAACAGTTGGTGCCAACGTTTACCGGTACTTCCGTGCCCACGCCAGCTGCGGCCAACCCGGCTCTCACCAACATTCTCGCCTTGTATCAATCTTTGCCCGGATATAACCCCACATCGGGAACGATCGGCGGGACGGACCTCGATAAGAACAGCGGCGACAACTTCATCGTCAAAATCGACCACCAATTGAGCCAGAATCAGTCGCTGACTGGCCGTTATGCTCTCGCACGGAGTCAACAGGTGTTTCCGCTCGGCGGACTGGGATTCGGAGCGGGTTCCCGTTTGCCGGAATTTGCGCAGACTTCGCCAACGCGAGTGCAACTTGCCTCCGGCAGCTGGCTTTCGACACTCGGTGCCGCCAAGATCAACGAAGTGCGCTTCGGCTACGGCCGTTACCGAACCGCATTCGCAGGATTGGATGGAAATACGGACCCTGCCAGCTACGGAACGAGCGCGTCGCCGTTCCACCTTGGATCGGGAAAGCTAGGCCTCCCGGAGATCGACTTCAATGGTACTTTCGAGAATCTCGGCGCCAGCGGCTTCAGTATTCCGCGTGGACGCGTAAGCCAGAGCTACCAGATCCTGGACAACTTCACGTGGCTCAAGGGACGTCACACGATAAAGTTTGGCGGCGAGTACCGGCGGGCCTCCATCAGCAGTTACAACGACAACCTGGGTCGCGGTATCTTCGCCTTCTATGGAGAACCTCCATCGAACTTCTCGGCGTGCGCGAGCACGCACCCGGCTGCCGCGTGCAACGATTCGGGCGCTTTGATGCTGGCTTCGTTTTATCTGGGTGACACGTTCCCTCTGGCCAACACCGGGAACACGCATCGCGATACGTTCAACAATGGTCTGGCGTTTTTCGCGCAAGATGATTTCCGCATTTCGTCGAACCTGACCTTGAACTTTGGCATGCGGTGGGAATACTTCGGTCCGTTGGGAGAGCAACATAATCTGCTGTCGAATCTTGGAGCCGACGGGAACCTGGCGATGGTCGGTACCGACGGCCTGAGGCACGTCTACAATCGTGACCTGAACAATTTCGGTCCACGCGTGGGATTTGCCTGGAACCCCTCGCAGAAGACAGTGGTGCGCGCAGCCTACGGAATCTATTACGACTACGTCCCGCAGGATCTGCTGATTGCCAACTTCACCAACTCCGCGGGACTGGCCACGAATCCCATCGGTCCGCAGGCGGTAGTTTCCTTCAACTACGACCCGACCGGCTGGGACGGGATCAGCCCTGGAACGGCGATTCTGACCGCGCCCCAGGGGCCGTTCCCGAGTTCGGGGTCTAGCATTTTTGTGACTCCGCGGAACCTGGTGACGCCCTACGCCCAGAATTGGAACGTGAATGTAGAACAGCAGATCATTTCGGCGGTAGCACTGCAGGTCGGTTACAGCGGCAGTAAAGGGACGAAGCTGGTACGTCTGCGCAATGCGAATCAGCCGGACGTGAATGGCAATCTTTTCAACTTTCCGCTGTACGGGCCGGTCGACGAGTTCAGCACAATCAGTTTCTCAAACTATGGCGCACTGCAAGCGACGTTGCGTACCCGCCAGTGGCGCGGACTCTCGGGATTTGCGGGCTACACGCGGTCGAAGTCACTCGACGACGCCTCCGACGGCATCGACTTCAATTTCTCGACGGTTGCGTTTCCTCAGAATTCTTACGACACTCGGGCGGATTATGGTCCCTCGAACTTCGATACTCGTCAACGTTTCACAGCAGCGTTCTCCTATGCCTTGCCCGATATTTCCAGGCGCAAGCGATGGGGCCGCGGTTGGACCCTGAATACGGTTGTGACCGCACAAAGTGGGCGTCCAGTGCCGATCGTCAGCGCCAACGATACGAGTGGACTCAATGGCGTTGCTGTCTCGAACTTCCACCAGAGGCCGAATATGAACCCCGGCGTGAATCCGATTATGCCCAATTGGAGATCGGCCCCGGATACGATCGGTTATTTGAACCCAGCTGCTTTCATTCAGCCTCCCGCTGGAACCTTCGGGATGATGCAGCGGAATTCAATCTACGGGCCGAGTTTCTTTGATCTGGATTTCGCGATCACGAAGGACACCAGCATTACGGAACACGTGAGCTTGCAGCTGCGGGCTGAATTCTTCAACATCTTCAACCATCCCAACTTCGCGCTCCCGAACTTCTTCGTGAGTCCGGGATTCAGCGCGGACGGCACGCCCACTGGAGCGTCCGCCCAGGGCCTGATCACCCAGACGCCAGATCAGGCACAGACCAATCCTGGGTTGGGAGGCGGGGGCCCGCGGGTAATTCAGATCGGCGCGAAGTTGTTGTTCTGAGATGGTCGACCGATGCCAATGTCTGAAGCAAGGCAAACCTGCTTCAGACGGGATCATGGAACGGACTCACGGTCGCTTATTCGCAGCGCAACGCCTCAATTGGATTTAGCCGAGACGCCCGTATGGCTGGGATCATGCCACTGACCAGCCCGACCAAGACCAGGATCCCACCAACAACCAACACGCCATCCCGGGAAATTATGAGGCGGATATCGCCCACCTCTCCGTGTTGAGCCAGCGCGCTGGAAAAGGTGAAGTTTCCCCAGAGAACGAAACCACCTCAGCGAACACGATGCCTAACAGGCCTGCAAAGAAAAGTGATCGCCCGCCGCCTCGGCCAGGAATTGCACAAGAACATCAAACCGCCGGGTCTGAGGTCAAAGGTCAGAAGCCCAAATTCCGAAGCGGGAGCCGAGTGCCGAGAGCCGACCCTTTAAGTAGTTGGCGGCACATACTCCTTCGGCTTCGCCGACCCTTCGCCGAAGAAGAACATCTCCAACTGCTTCACGATGACTTCCTGATCCTCGCGCCGCGCCGGATTCAGCCGGTACTCGTTGAGCAGCATCTTGCAGTGTTCCATCCACATGCGCCACGCCTCCTGCGAGACGTTGTCGTACACCTTCTTGCCGAGCTCATTGTCAAATGGAGCCTCGTCCAGCCCCGGCATCTCTTTCTTGAACTTCACGCAATAAACCATGTGCGCCATAATTCCCCCCAGTATGAAATCCTCGCCGAATCGGACAGAATCTCTATCTTACATCCGATGCATCAGGAAGCCGGTCGGGCTCACCCTTACCTGCGGGGACAGTTGCCTTCGGCTGTTGGTCGAGCGTCTGCGTGTCGCGCACGCCCCGGTCCGCGAAAGCCTGCTTCAGTAAATCCTGAGCCAATAAATAAGGTGTCTTCGTATTCGAACCGCAGATAGAGTACGGTTGCGCCGGAGGCGCATCTGACAATAGCCGGGCGTTTCAACGCCGGGTGATGCCGCAATGAAAATGCGTCCTGAAGGGACGCTTGAACCATCTTATCGAACTCATCCTTCTTGAACCCAACGCTGCCAGATCCACCCCACCACCCCCCACATCGCCGCGAACGGAATCAAACTCGCGATTCCGCGCAATCCCATCAACTGCCCCAGATTGAACGCCCGATAACCGCCGCCCGCTTCGGACGCCAACAACATCGACTCCCGATTCATCGCCATCTGCCCACTCCAAAACGCCGGCCACGACGAATGCAGAATCGGGCAGCTATCCTGCATCGCCAGTTGCGATGATGTCGAAACCACCATTAAGGTCACAAACACACTCCAACCGCCGAGCGCGATCAATCCCCAGCGCCATCGAAGCGACGCTCGCATCCAGGCCGCTGCGAGTCCCAAACAAAGCAATGGAAGGCAAGCTCCCGCATACCGCGGACCAAACGCCAGCCCCGCCTTCCACCAATAAAATGACGCATTGAGTAAGAAGTAGTAGACGACAATCGCGCTCGCCACTAGAGCGGCGGCATGGAACTGTCTGCGCATCATCCACCAACCCGCAACCGCAGCTGCCATCACGGGCGATGCAAAAAACAACCCACGCGAGCATCCGAACAGAATCTTTAACAGCCGGTCCGGATGCGGATACGTCAGCCCCATATAACCCTGCTGCTGCATAAACGAAAATGAGTTCGGATCATAATACGAATAACTCGGACGCAGCCCTCCAAACGCCGCCAGCAGGTAACCAAACAACACGAATGCACAAATCGCCGCACCCAATCCCACGCCCAAGATAACCCGCCCACGCGCTAGGTTTCCTCGAGGCCAAACCTGTGTCAATGCAAAGAGCGCGAGCAGCGCCGAAGCTATCACGGCCGGATACTCGCTCACCGTGGCCCACCCCGCGGCCAGTCCGGCCGCGAGCGCCCACCAAAACTCGGCCCGCGCACTCAAGCTGTCGCCCAGCTTAAGCGCGGCCGCGAATGCAAACAACAAACACGCACCCACCACCGCGTGCGCCCAAAACAGACCTGCATATGCCAATATCGGAGTTCCGATCGACATCACGATCACCGCAAACGATGCTCCCGCCTCATTGGCTCCAAATCGAAGCGCCAGAAAAAACAGGCAGATTCCCGCCAGTGCCGTTGGCAATGCGACAGCGCACGCAGTCGCAATATAAGAAAGCGCATATTCTGCGCGGGCTGACTCCGGATCCACTCCCGCAACTTGCATCCCTGCCCGTGCGACTAGCGCAAAAGGCACCGCCAGAAATACCAATCCCGGTGCCTTGTCCGAGTAGTAGTGTCCGCGGAAGTGTGCCTTGTCTCGAGTATTCGTGTGGTAAGCATCGATCTGCAACGTGTGCCGCTCCACAATCGCGCGCAGCAGATCAAAGCGGGAGTTCTGATTCCACCCCCCGCCCTCATAGAAGTAAATAAAGGAGAGAAAACTGGCCAGACCCAGCAGAGATACCAGTTTCCAATATGCTCGAAAATTTACGGGCATTGGTCTAAATGATAATGCCTGTGACCGACCAGAGGTCTACTGCGGCTACCCCGAGCGTCATCCTGAACGGGGCCGTTTTTTAGGCGGAATGAAGGACCCCGCATCCCGGATGCGCCAGGGATTGTCAGCTCTACTTCCCTGCCGACGCCATCAACTGTGCCACGATCTTCTTCGTCTCTTCATCCATCGCGTCCATGGGATTCTTAGTCCCATTCGACGCACTCATTCCCTTGATTCCCACATACACCGCGTCATACGACGTATCTCCGAGATTCTCCACCCGGTGATGGAACGGCGGATACCAACGCGCTTCACCCGGCTTCGAGTAGATCTCACGCGTTTTGCCGTTCTCATCGGTAAACCGCAAGTGCGCCGACGTAAGGATCACCACCACCCCCCCGGGATGCTCATGCATTCCCGCCTTCTCATGTGGTCCATAATGCACCGAGACAACTTGCACCTTGTCATTTTCGAAATCCAGGTGGTAATGCTTGGGCTCCGCTTTTATTGGATCCTGCGCCATCGCTAAGGCTGTGGCTAGACACACAAAGGCCCCCGTCCATAACACTCTCGACGTCATGCCCGCCTCCTGACAGTCTTTACTTCTCAGTAAACCTAGAAGACTCTAATCGCGCCCAAAATGAACTGTCAATGACGCAGCACACAACTGTCCCACTACGGTAACAAACCCCGAGAGGTATGATAATAGGACCGTAGGACCTAATTGAAACGCCGATAGACGGGGTAGACTGATTGCCCACTTCTCGGCAGGATGAGCAAATCAGAAGAGGCTACGATGACCAGGGGGTGTTTACTAAAACCTAACTCGTACAGTCGCAGAGACGCTTCGCCGGCAGGCAACTGTACACAAGTTAATCAAGACTTTGAAAGCTGAAACATGAAACTCGGACAAACTGTCCGTTGGTGGGCCCACCAGGATTCGAACCTGGAACCAACAGATTATGAGTCTGCTGCTCTAACCGTTGAGCTATGGGCCCGTTCCTTTGGATTCTACATCTTACGTGCTTGCTGCGTTTCCTGCTTGCCGACTGTGGGGAAAAATTGTGGAGACTCCAGAAGTTT
>Ga0126378_10002387_pt1 | contig 13908 bp, 18 predicted proteins | sample PanSoiMetPlot_23_FD_92587 | JGI IMG/M metagenome (GOLD analysis project Ga0126378, IMG submission 92587) | Tropical forest soil microbial communities from Panama - MetaG Plot_23 | ecosystem: Environmental > Terrestrial > Soil > Tropical forest > Bulk soil | place: Panama | collected 2016-02-17 | reverse complement strand
GACGGCCTTTCCCTCGTGGATGTTGCGGATTTGGTCGTCATGCAGACCGACAAATTCGCGAAAGAACTTATCGGGCTCGGCAGGGGCGTCTGTTGCGTGAATTCCTCGTTGGCAGAGAAGGAAAAATAGGGCGAAGATCACCACTGGGATTTGTCTGCGCATGGATTACCCTCCGCTTATAAAAGCCACAGCGCGGTACCCGCAGTAACGCCCTTTTTTCAAAGTCCGGTGATTGGTTCATGCACTTGCGCGTTGACTGCTGACGTCGCGCTCCAGTTCTTCAGCGAGAATCGAGACGCCCAGGGTGCTGGCCTGCATTCGCTGTACAGCACCAAGCTTCAGAACTTGGATGATTTCGTCAGTTGTCGCGCCGGCCTTAAAGGCGTTCTTGATGTGATGACGCGTATAGGAACCATACGCGCTGCCGTACGAAGCGTCGAGTGCGATGAGCAGGAGTTCAAGCTGCTTGGGGGGCAGTACTTTCGCTCCATACAATTCGAGGCACATGGCCATATATTCGTCGATCCACACCGGGGCAAGGAAAAGAAGACAATCCCAGTCGTCACTCCACTGCCCAATCGCCTTCATCTTTTCTACGGCAGGAGTTGCTTCACCAACTTTTTGCAAGCGCTTCGCCCGCACTTGGCTGAAGTCCTCCAAGCTGCCGTAACTGGCTTCTTGCAGAAGAATCGGCGCGCTGAAGGTGACGGCATGAATGGACATTACCGACGCACACTTTAGAACGAACAAAATCTCCTGTCGGTTCGCACCCGCAGCGATGGCTGCTCGGATATGGCGGCGCGTTCCATCGGGGCTGAGGTTCGTGTGCGCAGCATTCAAACCGACACTAACCAACTCGATGAACTTGGTTGGCAAAACCCCTTCCGTCCAAGGATTCGTCGTCATCTTAACGGCCTGCTCCGCCCAGAGGGGATCCCATTCCCGCAGCTTGCTCAGCGCCGCCGCCCATGGGACCGCAGCCTGCTCGCTGCTCAGAGTCTTCGCAGTCTCTTCTCCGGTTGCCATATTTTTTCCTCCTTTTCGCGTTCTTGGCTATTAGGAACGCTCTAGCCGGATTGGATGAGCGCCATGCCAAGTCCCGCAATGTTTTTGCCATTTTCTGCGGAATGCGATTTGCTCTTTTAGGATTTATTGTCTTCTGCTCCTTTCAGGTCCTTCTCTTTTCACGCAATCATTTCTTGTCCAGCGCCAGCAAAGCAAACAGCATCGGGAGATAGACGATGGAAGCAAAGAGCAACTGCCGTGCGCTGGCAATAGAGGGTTGAAAGGCAAAACGTGTGCTGTAGTAGAGAAAGACGCCTCCAAGAGCGAGGGCTCCCGCAATATTCCGCAACACCGATTGGACGTGCTGCTCTGATGTGACAGTCGCCGCTAAAGAGAGCAGCGGCTCTGCCGCTAATGACGTCGCTGGTGCGGCTGACGTCCCCAGAAAAACCCCCGCCTACTATCGGCCACAAATCCCAGGGGAAAGAGGACCTCTACAATATCGCGGTGCGAAGAACTATTCAATCACTACGAATGGATTGTCTCGATCGGCCTGCATTGAGGCGCGGTCAGCCACTAAGGCATGATTCCACAGTGTTTTGCTATCGGTCCCAACTGAGCGGAATTCCCTCGCTCGGTCCGATACCAAAGTCTCGGCCGATACCATCGTCTAATTGTTTCCCACCCCTCGCTCTGATGTGATTGCGTCACCGCATCCGCCGTCAAACGGAGAGCGAAGCACTGAGAGGAGTCAAAACAGCCACAATCGGCAAATGCGGAACGAAGTAAAAAGGCTTTTTCCCGTGTGCACACACGCCTGAGGATCGAAGATGATGACAAAGCATCAAATGCCACGTGTGGTGATCGTGGGTGGCGGTTTCGGGGGACTGGCTGCCGCTAAAGCGCTAAGGACCACTGCGGCGAAAATCACCTTAATCGACCGCACCAATCACCACCTGTTTCAACCTTTGCTTTACCAGGTGGCCACGTCGGTGCTGGCGCCCGCTCAGATTGCGACCCCAATCCGCAGCATTCTTCGCAATCAGAAGAACACGACCGTAATCATGGGGGAAGTAACAGGGGTAAATAAGGATCAGAAGTGCGTTATTGTTAGCGACGTCGACCGGCAGAACGTGCCGATTGCCTACGACTATTTAATCCTGGCGACTGGCGCTAGCTTCGGTCCCAAATGATAATTTCTCCGGCCGCAGGGAAGTGTTCCATGTAGCGCTGTATGTACATCTCCGATTTTTCGCGATCCGATGGAGCAGGCAAGGCAACCAACCGAAACACGCGAGGACTCACGCGCTCGGTGATTGCGCGGATGGTACCCCCTTTACCCGCGGCGTCGCGTCCCTCGAAGACCACCATGACGCGGAGGCCTTTGTACTTAACCCAGTCCTGTAATTTGCAGAGCTTGGCCTGGAGCCTGCGCAACTCCTTTTCATATCGCTTACGCTTCAAGCCCTTCGCTTCGCCATTATTCTGTCTGTTAGCCATTCGTTGATACTCCTAAGCTCCTCCGCCCCGCGTGCTCGACGTCGCAGGCAATGCCAAATATTTTGCTACGGCGACGTCCAGGTTGTAGTGCATCGCGTCTCGCCCCAGATCCTCTCCTAGGGACGACCTTCGCACGACTGCAAGAACTTCGGGGTCCAGGCCCTGCCAGCCACAGAGAGACGCCTCGCCCGCGCCCTTTCTTCTCCGCCTCAGTCAGCATCGTCAAAGCGGTGTACTCGAGATCCGGCACATTGCTGAAATCGCAGACCACCACCTTTGGCTTGGACTGCTGCAGCAGGACTCGAATCTTTTGGCCGATATGCTCGGCGTTAGCAAAGAAAACCCCGGCCTTCCAGGGGCAACAGCGACGTTCCGGGAAAAGTCTCATCCTCGGGATGCTTCTTGGTGCGCGGCCGGTACACGTTAGTCCCTGGCTTGCGCCCCAGCTCATACACCGGCGGATTGGCTTCCTGATACGCCAGCGCAACCAGAGACACCGCGATGGCAACGAGAATTCCCTTCAACGTTCCCGGCAGCACCACGCCCGCAAACGCCGTCAACGCCCAGGTGAATTCCGTGCGTCGGATCTTGAGAATGGCCTGAAACTCTGCCGGCTGAATCAGCCCGATCGAATAGACGATAACCACTGCCACGAGCGTGGCTTCCGGCATCAATGCAATGAGCGGAGAAAGTAGCAGCATGGTTGCGAAAACAACCAAGGCAGTCACGATCTGTGCAAGCTGACTTCGCGCTCCGGCGTGGCGATTCACGGCGGTCTGCGTAGTGCCCCCACCAGCGGGCATCGCTCCCACGAACGCTCCCCACACATTTGCGATCCCCGTGGCGAAGAGCTCTCGGTTGGCTCGGAGGGGAGGTTCCTCGCTTTCGGCGAAGGCTCTCCCGGCCGCGGCGGTCTCGGGCTGTAGCACCTGCAAGATCGGTCGATTCGCGAGACCGCGAAAGTCGTGGGCATTACGGTGGCAGCGACGAAAGCGCGTTTATTCCATGCCAGGGCCGCGCTGCGGAGATCGCCAGCATTGAAGCTCTTGCGGCAATCCAGGGCTGTGGCGTAACGTACGGAGCGTCCCCCTTGAAAGGCGCCCCATTTTGCGTGCTTGCGACCGCACGCATACTTTGTCAGCCGCGAGAGAAAGGAACGTCATGACCGCAGCACCAAGTCCCGCATTGCAACCCACTCCGTCCGCAGCGCCAGCGTCGGCACCGGTGAATCAGCCTGAGCAGAGGCCAGCTAGTTCCTCCAAGCCGAAGTGGGTGAAGTACGGAACTCCTGTGCTGGTACTGCTTCTCGCGATCGCATTGTTCGTAACCATCACCCGAAATTGGAATGCCTGGGAAGGCGGGCGGATCGACCAAGTCACCGACGACGCCTACGTCCGGGGCGACCTAACGCCATTGAGCACTAAAGTGGCCGGGATCGTGCGGAATGTGAGGGTCTCAGATTTCCAGCAGGTTCGCGGCGGGGACCTGCTCGTCGAGCTTCAGGATGACGACTATCAAGCGCAACTGTCGCAGGCAAAGGCGGCTGTCGAGGCAGCAAAGGCAGGGATCGAAAACAATCGCAAACAGCGCGAGCTGCAAGACGCCCGCATTGACCGAGCGCTTTCGGGAGTTGACCTGGCGAAGGCACAGATCGCAGCAGCGCAGGCAGGAATCAACGCGGTTCAGGCCGATGTCGCGAGGACGCGCGCCGAGCGAACTCGTCAGGAGGCGCTGCTGGCGACAGAATCAGCTACGAAGCAGCACGTCGAGATAGCAGTTGCTGACGAACAGCGGTTTGCGGCCCAGGCTGCGAGCCGCGAGGCCGATCTCGAACAGGCAAAAGCGTCGCTTCGCAGCAACGAAGTCGCCGTGGAGGCCGAGCGCCGCGCCAAGACCGTGCTGGAGTCCCAAGAGCAGCAGTTGATCGCGGACCTTCACGCGAAGGAGGCCGCGTTGACGGTCGCAGAGGTGAACCTGGGCTACACGAAGATTGCGGCACCCGCCGACGGAAGTGTCGGCGAAAGGCAAGTGCGACAGGGACAGTTGGTTTCGCCGGGAACACAGGTCATCACATTCGTGAGCAAAACCAAATGGGTGCAGGCAAACTACCGCGAGACGCAGCTCACCAATGTGAAGGTTGGCGACGCCGCAGAGATCCGGGTTGACCAGTACCCGGGCAAAGTCTTCCGAGGCAAGATAGTCGAAATTGCCCCGGCCAGCGGATCGCAATTTGCCCTGCTTCCTCCCGACAACGCTACCGGCAACTACACGAAAGTGGTGCAGAGAATCCCGGTGAAGATTGCTTTCGACGATGCAAGCGTCGCGGCGACCTTGCGTCCCGGACTGTCCGTCATCGCCAATGTCCGCACCAGACCCTGACGAGAGAACACGATGGCTGCCGCTACAACGGCCCTGCGACTACCCCCACCGGCACAGCTCATGCAGGCCATTGCGCGAATTGCGCCTGCGGAGCTCTCCAAAAGCCCTCTGCTGGGGATTCTTGGCGTGATTATCGGCGCGGGCCTTGTCACGTTGACAGGCCGAATGATCACCATGGGTTTGGCGGACTTGAAGGGGCACGTTGGAATCAGTTTCGACGACGGCGCTTGGATCAGCACCGCCTTCAACGCCGGTTTGATGTTCATCGGACCCTTCACCGTGTACCTGGGCGGCTTGATGGGGCCCCGGCGAATTCTGTTTTTCGCTGCTGCAACCTTTGCGGTGATCTGTGCTCTCTTGCCCTTCGTTCACAGCTACAGCTTGCTCATCGCAGCGATGGTGCTGGCCGGGCTGACTTCTGGCACGTTTTATCCGCTTACGCTGACTTTCGCCCTACGCAATATCCCACCGCGCTTCCTTCCCTTCACGATCGCGCTGTATGCCACTTTCGTTGATGGGGCGGTCAACATCGCTCCGTCGCTCTACGGCTGGTACCGGGATCATCTATCGTGGCATTGGATGTTCTGGAATTCGGCAGTGATCACTCCGGTGATGATGCTGTGCATTTACTACGGGATTCCCGCCAGTCCAGCAACGAAGAAACCGTCCGATGCGGCAAAGCCAAGCTTTGCCGGTTTTCTGTATGCCAGCTTGGGGCTGGCAATGCTGCTCGCCGCTTGCGAGCAGGGAGAAAGACTCGATTGGTGGCGGTCAGGACTATTTACGGCGCTCTTTGTCAGCGGTTCCTTTCTTGTGCTGTTTGCTCTGGTGCGAAGGATGCGCAGTCCGAATCCACTCGTCGACATCCCCTACGTGCGCCAGTGGAACACGATATGGCTTGGCGTGCAGCTCTTTCTGTTTCGTTTTTGCCTGGTGACCACCATCATCCTGGTTCCACAATCGTTGGCGGTGCATGGGTTTGAGGCCGATCAAATTGGGCCGGCTTTGATCTGGAGTGCAGTTCCCCTTCTGGTCGTAGCGTTTGTGGCGGCGATGCTTTTGCTGAATGCGATGGATTCGCGCCTTTTGCTGGCTTCGGGATTTCTTTTCATGGCGCTCGCCTGTTATCTGAATGCCGAAATCACCACCGCCTGGTCGGCTTCGAACTACTATCGAACGGAACTGCTCATGGGAGTGGGGCAGTCATTTGCATTCATCGGGCTGGTCTCAACGATTATTCTGCAGGGAATTTTCTCGGGGGGCCTATCGAAACCCCAGTGGATACTGACGTTTTCTGCGTTCTTTCATACGGTGAGGCTGTTTGGGGGGAATCTGGGCGCAGTGACCATGGGCCACTTCATCGCACAACGCGAGAAGCTGCACTCGAACCTTCTTGGCCTTCACGTAGGGCGAGGAAACTGGATCACCGACGAGAACGTCCGGGGACTGACGGCGGGCTTGCATGCGCACTCGTCCGGGCTGACAACGGCGGCAGGTCGCGCCGTTGGAGTTATTAGCGGACGTCTTCGCCTGCAGGCGTACACACTTAGCATTATTGATGGGTTTTATCTGGTGGCCTGGGCGTGCGTTGCTGCACTCATCGTTGTCGTGCTGTTGCGCCCATCGCCCATGAACTATTCCGACCTTAGCGCCGCCCAGCCTCCGCCGCCACAAGGGGCGAAGTCATGAGTTCGGCAAGGTCGTCGCACAAGATCAATGATTTTGGCAATCAGGACGAGGGGACAAGCTATGAAGACCACAAGCCATTTCCGGGCGTCAGCTCTTATATTCGGATTTCTAGTCCTGGCAGCTTCAGTGCTACCGAATGAAATACGCCGGCTCAAGCTGGAGGAAGCCGTTCGATTGGCGCTGGCGCAGAATCGCCAGCTCAAGATCGCTAGGCTCAAGGTTGAGGAGAACCAGCACAAGAAGGAAGGCGCGCATTCCGCCTACTTTCCGGTGATAACCAACCAATCGAACATGCTGCACATCAGCGAATTACAGAATGTCACGATTCCCGCTGGCTCTTTTGGGACTCCATTAGGAGTGCCAGTTCCCACACAGAACATTTTTCTGGAACAGGGCAAGCAAACGCTGTATTCGAGCGGCACGATGATCGCGCAGCCAGTGACTCAGCTTTTGCGAATCCATCAGGAGAATCGCATCGTTGCCACGGAAGTCGCGACTTCGCGGGACGAGTTGAAAAAAGCTGAAGACGCAATCGCGTTGCAGGTGCACACGCTCTATTTTGGGATTCTTGTAGCGCAACTACAAAGGAAGGCCGCAGAGCAGGAGACGTCCTTTGCCACGGAGTCCCTGCGCGAGAGCCAGCAGGACATCCGCCACGGAAGCGCCCTGCAGGTTGCGGAGATCCAAAGTCGGGCGGAGCTGCTGCAAGGCCAGCAGTCCGTCCTAACGGCAGATCTACAGATCGAGGACGCGGTGACTGCGTTGAACGATTTGCTGGGTTTGCCGCTGGATACAAAGCTGGAGCTCGACCCGGACGTGCCCGCGGACTTTGAAACTTTGACAAAGGCCGACTACGTGAAGGCGGCGTGGGAAGATAATCCCGAGATTCGGGCTGCTCAAGAGACGGTGGCCAAAGCCCAAGCCGGAGTGGCCGCTGCGAAGACCGCGTACATTCCGGATATCACAGTTTTTGCCCGCCACAGCTACCAGGACGGCGTGCCCTTCTTCGTTCACAACTTCGGAACCGTGGGTGTCAATCTAAGCTACACCCTGTGGGATTTCGGGAAACGTCACGCTGCTGTAAAGGAACATTCGACACAGCTGGCGGAAGCTGAACAGAATCTCGAACGGCTTAAAGAAGAGGTGGCTGTGGAGGTCACCCGCAGCTACAACAAGCTGGAACGAACCAAGAACATGGTCAACGTTGCGACTCAAGTCGCGAAGCTCCGCCAGGAGAGCGAACGCCTGGCCACCGATCAAGCTGCGCAAGGCGTCGTACTGGTCTCGGACGTGAGGCACGCCGCTGCCGCCAACTACAAGGCCAAAGCGGATCTTCTGCAGGCCCAACTGGGTTACCTGTTCGCTTGGGCTGAGCTGGAACGCACCGTGGGCCGCACGCCGGGAACGGGAAAGCCCTGAAGCTTCAAAGCCAACTTCCACACCACCTGGTTGCTCCAAATAACGGGAGTGGCCAGGCACGGTACATTTCCTGCTACTGGCTCGCTCAAACAACCAACCCTGCTGACGTGCGTAGGAGCACGGACTCTTGGGACAGCTGGCATCACTTCACTTCTTGTTTGCGACCTACGCTCTGCCTGAAGCCGACTAATACCAAGGCATCGTCGACACCATCGTCCGACTGACTCTCCTCGTCGCTTCTGGCGCGATCGTGCACGTGTAAGAACTTCTTCAGCGCCTGAGCCCGGACCGAAAGCGTAGCTCGATTCGCCTCGGTCGTGGTAGCGAAGAACCCTTCCATCTCGTGATGTGATCGCGGGTTTGTTCGCGCATAGTGCGAAACGAAAGGTGAAGCGGCTGTTCGGCCCACGAGGTGGCAGATGGAATTCAGTACGGCTCAGAGCGTAGCTAGATCGATTGCCAGACTGGCGACAGTGATTTGCATGTGCGTCTCGAGTGCTTGGGGCGCGCAGGGCCGGGGAGATTGCGGAAGCATCGAGGTCACGGTCGTTGTCAGGGATTCCGGAGGCACGCTCTCGGTCATTCCATCCGCGCTCGTGCGGCTCACCGGTTCAACGGCGGCGGAGGGTGAGACAGATGCACAAGGCAGATACACATTCACGGCGGTGACCCCCGGCAAATACGAAGTTCAGGCCAGTTCTCCAGGTTTCGAAGCGACGAGTAGCCTGGTCCTGAGAGCAGGGCGAACCGAAGTAATCGAGCTTGAGCTCAAACCGACAGAAGTAAAGAATTCGGTCACCGTCACAGCAAGCGACCAGGAGAAGCAGCAGCCGGCTGCATCGAGCACCATCAACGAAGAAACGCTGCGTGACGCTCCAAACATAAACGAGCGCTTCGAGAGCGTGTTGCCGCTGATTCCGGGGGTCGTTCGCGGCCCTGACGGTCGCATCAACCTCAAAGGTGCGCGTGCGACGCAAAGTGGAGCTTTGGTCAACAGCGCCAACGTGACCGACCCGGCGACGGGAAGTCCCGCCATCAATGTCCCGATCGACGTGGTGTCCTCAGTCCAAGTCATTTCCAATCCCCACGACCCGCAATATGAAAGCTCACTGGCGCCGTCTGTACGGTCGAGACGAAAACGGGAAACTACGACAAGTTCCGCTTCAGCATGCAAAACCTAGTGCCGCGGCCTCGTGTTCGCGATGGTTCGATCATGGGTATCGGGTCCAGTTTTGTGTCGCGCTCGGCAGCCGGCAGGCTGTTCACCGGAGTGCGTACATAGCGGTATCGAATGCCTGCCTGATAGCGATGCGTTTGCCGACGAGCGGACCGGTAATTCTACTTCTCCGTGTTAGGAGCGCTGGGGCGAAGATTCTGTCCTCTGCCACTTCTGTCGACGAGGCACGTTGGCTTGAGGATCAAGGATGTGACGCAATTATCGCTCAGGGTGTTGAGGCCGGCGGACATAGAGGAATGTTTCTCACGGAGGATGTTTCTACGCAGGTCGGCACAATGGCCCTGGTGCCACAGGTGGTCGACGTCGTAAAAGTGCCAGTGATCGCTGCTGGGGGAATCGCCGATGCGCGTGGCATATTGGCGGCCTTTGCTCTTGGTGCTTCAGCGGTGCAGATCGGGACGGCGTACTTGCCCTGTCCCGAGGCCAAGGTCAGTCCATTCCATCGTCAAGCATTGAAAGGTGCGAGGGACAATGACACAGCAATCACGAATGTATTCACGGGCCGTCCGGCGCGAGCAATCGTAAATCGCCTTATGCAAGAGGTTGGACCACTATCTGATGTCGCTCCGAAGTTTCCTCTCGCAGCCGGCCCGCTGGCGCCACTCCGCGCGAAATCAGAAGAGGCAGGATCTACTGACTTCACCCCATTGTGGTCAGGGCAATCCGCGCGTCTCGGCCGAGAGCTTCCAGCCGGAGAGTTCACCAAACAATTAGGCGCAGAGATTCTGGAGAAACTGAGGTTGTTACGGACCATAGCGTGGTCCGTTCACGCGTGAGGCCTTACCATGCCCCAAAAAACCAGCGCTGCCCGCTTGTTGGATCAGATGGGAATCAGATATGAGCTGCTCGAATATGAAGTGGATCCAAACGATCTCGCCGCTGAGGCGGTTGCTACCAAGATCGGACTCCCACCAGAACATCTTTTCAAAACACTCGTTGCACAGGGCGATCGGCACGGCATCTGCATGGCGGTCTGTCGTCTGGAAGGCTTCATCGTCCTAGGCAATATCCGATCTATCGCGGAGCTTAATTTTTCGAGCAATTCCGAGATCAGCATCTGGGATCGAAGCTGGTATAACCGCGCTGGTGTGTGAATCTCGGACTTCTCGCGGTCGGTGGCAACGGCCAGAGCGTCAAGCCGAAAATCGGCGGATCCAGGTGTCATCAAAGCTTGGCAATTTCATCCGAATCGCCTCTCGGCCCATAGCTGGGATTTCTTGACCTGCAACGCTAGCTGCGGCGAGGCCAGATTCTAGGAGGCGTCTGGCGCTCAACTTCGGATTGCCTTCCTCGAAAACGGCACTGCCGGCGACCAAGATCTCCGCGCCTGCGCGCACAATGCTTGCTACCGTGTCGTGGTGAACGCCGCCGTCCACCTCAATCCGAAACTGCAGCCCCCGAGACTCCCTGACTTTTGAAAGCGACTCAATTTTTTTCAGGGAAGAGTGAATGAATGTTTGTCCGCCGAAGCCCGGATTCACGCTCATCACCAGAACGTGGTGAACCAATGGAAGAACTTCGTCGAGGAGATGGATCGGCGTCGCAGGGTTTATCACTACTCCCGGCTTACATCCGTGCGAAGCGATGAGATGAAGGGTGCGATCAAGGTGTGTGCAAGCTTCCTGGTGAACCGAGATCCAATCGACGCCTGTTTCGGCGAACGCCGGAATGAACTGGTCTGGACGTTCGATCATGAGATGACAGTCGAGGGGAACCAGCGATACTTTGCGGAGAGCGGCGACAACCGGAGGCCCGATCGTGAGATTGGGAACGAAGTGGCCGTCCATAATGTCGACGTGCAGAACGGTGGCTCCGCCCTCGACGGCAGCGTGAGCCTCCGCGCCGAGGCGCGCGAAATCAGCAGAGAGAATCGAAGCGGCCAGCTCGACCATATGAATACCTCGATCCGCCGGCTTTTAGCTCGCGGCTCGCGCGCGATCCGCTTCCGTACGCGCCATTGTTTGGACCACACGATTCGCGACTCTTTCGCCGCGTAGGATACCGATCGGTCGGGTGTCATCCTTGCTTTGCACCACCGGCAACCAGGTAAGGCCTCGAGCGAGCATGGTCGCGGACGCGACTGCAGTTGAATCGCTCAACGCTACAGAAAGCGGATTGGCTGGCACAAATTCAGTAAGCTTGTGCCGCATTAAGCCTTCCTGTTGATCCGTTGGAGTGACGGTGACGCGAGCGACAATCTGAAAAAGGTCGTTGCGGTCGAGAGTTCCCCATAAATGCTTATTTTCGTCGAGAATCAGCAGCTCGCCGCTGGGACTTTCCCTCAAGATCCTGATCGCGTCTGTGAGTGTCGAGTTCTTGCTGAGGACATTGGCGGAAAGAGGTTCAAGAAGGGACGAGAGCGGCTCACGATCCAGAATAGACTTGCCGAGCGGGAGCCGTTGCCACAGATCGCCGGAGCGGCGTGCAACAGCCTTGGATAACAATTCGCGGAAGGGTGGAAAATTGGCCGCGGTCTCGGAGAAAAATGCGCTGCTCACTTGCCTTAGACGAACAGGAGTGCGGGCTCGGACGCTCGTTTCATGTGGGCGACTCCCCAGCAAGGCGCCTTCGCCGAAAAAGTCTCCCTTTCCCAGTACAGCAAGGATTTTGGCTTCGGGGCTCTCCTCTGTTGTCTGCAGGATCTCGACCTCGCCATCCTCGATGACACTGAACACTCGAGCTACCTCCCCTTGTCTGTGAATGAAATCTCCGGGGCGAAAGTAGGCGCGATTGAGGTATTGCGTCGCGTCGGTATTGAGGAAGCTGAGATCGCGAGGAAAAAGCAAATCCCAGAACCAGTCCAAGGCCACTTTGATTCTGCGAGACCACGTGGGCAGCTTGAAAAGGTAGACACCACGCCACAGGAACCAAGCTAGAAGGCCCGAGACGCGCAAGCCAAACATTTCCGCTACCGCTTGGTAACCGCCGATTGAACAGAGTTGGCCAAGTACCTTGAAACGAAAAGGTTGTGTCGGCTCGCCTTTCAGAACCCGTACAAGGTTGAGGGCCGCTTGGCGACCCTGGCGCTCCGCGAACTGGGCCGTGGTTGGTGACGGTTTGTTGTCGAAAGCGTTGACTATGTAGGCGCAATCGCCAATGGCCCATGCGTTTGTTTGCCCTTCAATTCGCATGTCGGGCACGGTGCGTATGCGGCCACGCTCTTTGGCAACGTCAAGCGCTTGGATGAGGGCAGACGGCGCGGTTCCGATGGTGCAGGCGATTGTGCCTCCCTTCAACATCCGCCCGCCCTCGAGCTCGACACCCTCATGCGTTGCGGCAACCGCCCGGCAATTGAGCATAATGGTGACTCCGGCTTTTTCCATCTTCTTCCTTGCGAAGTCCCGAAGGGCAGGCGCAACCTCTGGCAAGATCTGCGCCTGGGAATGGACCATCGTGACAACTATGTCTTCCCTCCGGAAGTTGCGGTAAAAGCGGCTGCTGCTGCGAACCAGCTCATTGACTTCTCCAGCAAGCTCGACTCCGCTAAAGCCGGCACCGACAATGATGAAGTTAAGGTGCCAGCGCCGGAGTTCGGGGTCCGTAGCTGCCTCGGCATGTTCCATTTCGTGGACGATATGTTGCCGAAGATCGATGGCATCGCGCATAACCTTGAAACCGAATGCATGGTCGGTCATTCCAGGGATGATGCCTAAGTTGGTTTCCGCACCACAGGCAACGATCACATGGTCGAAGTGCAAACGCGACAGCGCACCGGTTCCATCGTCAAACTCAATCTCCGAAGAACGAAGATCTATCCTCTGCACTCTCTCCGTGCGACAGCCGACGCCAGGAAGCATTTGGCGCAGGGGAGCGGCTGCAGCATCCGCATTGATGGACGCTCCCGCGACATCGGCCAGAAGGGGATGAAACACCAGATGGTTTTCGCGATTGAATAGAAGAATCTCGCACCCGGAAGCTGGCAGTTTTTTACGAAGTGTCTTTGCGAACTTTACGGCCGCAAATCCGCCTCCGACGACGACAACTCTTATGGGGTTCACTTTCTTGCTCCTATGATTCGGATGGCCGACTTCCACCTCTGTTGCGGGATGGAGTCGATTCCAACGCTTCCCAAAAACAGTTTCGCCCAATCCGTAGATTTCACACTCAAATGGTCCGCGGCGTGCATCCTTACCTACTTTGCGTGAGCTTCAGCGAATCTTTCGCTGTTCGGCTTGGAACCGCTGAGCCCGTAGAACAATATGTACAAGTAGCAAACCACCGGAAGAAGAAACGCATGGTGAAGGCCAACAAGGTCGGCAATGGCGCCCTGAACAAGAGGTAGGATGGCGCCACCCACGATAGCCATGTTCAAGATGCCCGACGCGTTCCCAGTCAATGGACCGAGTTCGGCAACTCCGAAACTGAAAATGGTGGGGAACATGATCGAATTGGACAATCCTACGGCGAGAATGGTCCACATCGCGGTGCGTCCGTCCGTTGCCATTGAGATCCCGACCAGGGCTGCTGCTGCCAAAGCACAAAAGGCCAACACATTGCCAGGCTTAGTGCGCCGCAGGATCCCAGCACCGAGAAAGCGTCCGACCATTGAGCCTCCCCAATAGAAAGAAACAAAGCCGGCTGCAGTCTTTGCGGAGAGTCCTGCAATTTCAGGCAAACTGAAATAATTGACCAGAAAACTTCCAATGGAGACTTCCGCACCGACGTAGGCAAAAATTCCG
>Ga0126378_10002386_pt1 | contig 13908 bp, 8 predicted proteins | sample PanSoiMetPlot_23_FD_92587 | JGI IMG/M metagenome (GOLD analysis project Ga0126378, IMG submission 92587) | Tropical forest soil microbial communities from Panama - MetaG Plot_23 | ecosystem: Environmental > Terrestrial > Soil > Tropical forest > Bulk soil | place: Panama | collected 2016-02-17 | reverse complement strand
GAGTCGGCTCCGCCGACGGCCATTCCCCCACCGCGCCTGACGCCCTCTAGGGGCGCACCACAACCTGCCCAGAGCGAGCCAGGGCCGCCCTCCGACGGGGAGCTCGAGAGCCTTCGAGCCCTCGCCAGGCGATGCAAGGACGACAATTACTTTCAAGTCCTTGGCATCGACCTCAAGGCCAACGCCGCTGCGGTCAAGGTCGCCTACATCAAGCTCGCCAAGCTCTATCACCCGGACACCATCTCCGCGACGGCCTCGCCCGAGGTCGCCAAGCTCAAGGAGGAAATCTTCGCCGCTATTGGCCAGGCCTATCGCGTTCTCTCGGACGATCAGAGCCGCGCCAACTACGCCGAGATCATCGAGGGAGGAGAGACGGAGCAGGAAATGCTCCCGCTCAGCCAAGTGCTACTGGCGGAGGAGAAATTCGAACGAGGACGAAACCTCGTCCGGGCGAAACGCTTTCCTGAAGCGCTGACGGTGTTCGATGAGGCGATCAGCGGCAGCCAAGACGTGGCGGAATTCTACGCCTGGCGCGGGTACGCAAAATTCTTCGCGCTCACGGACAAGAAGAAGGCGCAGGCCGAGGCGAATCGAGATCTCCAGACTGCGCTGCAAAAAAGTCAGTACTGTGCTTCCGCCCACTATTTTCTCGGGGAGATCGCCAAGCTCACCGGAGACAACAAGACCGCTCTGGCCCACTTCAAAAAGGCGGTGGAGCTCAAACCCGATTACATCGACGCCAAGCGCGAAGTTCGGCTGCTCACCAAGAGGTAACCGCTTCGCCCTAGTGCACCTGGGTCCGTTCAATCGCCAGCTTCTTCACCGCCAGCTGGCCAGCTTTGGCCAAGGCAGGTAGCAGCGCGGGCTCGAAGTATTGACGCCTTGACTCACCAATCCGCTTCTGCACCATTTCCGGGCCGTCGAGGTAGCCGACGTATCCGTTGGTCAAGGCGATGGCTCGCTGCGCGCCGCTTTCCTCCTCGAGGAGCTTCGCACCAAGAGCGGTCGGCTCCCCGGGCAAGAATAGCAACCTCACCGGACCAAGCTGCAGGGCGGAGATCTCCACCCGGGAAGGAGCCGCTGCGCAGACGAAGTTGCCAGCCAGTCCCCACAGCCATCGCGGGGCGAGTCGCGAGGCATCTGCTGGAGGCAGAGACACCGACACGCGGCTGAAGGCAACTCGCGGCGAGCTGGTGGGTGAAACTTGGACCTGGCGCGTCGCGCTGGCGAGCGCATCGGCAAAATCCGAAGCCGCTTTCCATGGATTGTCGCCGACCGCCACCGCTACCGCATTGCCCACGCCGCCCTGGAGAAAGAGGGTGATCCCCGCTCCACCGCTCTCTTGCTGCGAGGAGAAAAGCCCGGGGAAGTCCGGGGACAAGGCGTCGAGTTGGCGAGGCTCGAGCGTGGGGTGCGCCGCGAAGATGATCGCCTGAGCGATCGGATTGGCCGGGGCCCGAAACGAGAGCCGCGTCAGGCGCCCATCCGGAGACATGCCCTCGCTGCGCGGCGCGACCAGCTCGGGAAAGGCGCCCTCGCCGGTCTCGAGCGTAGCGGGAGCCAACCCTGCCGCAGCTTGTCGTAGCGCCTCGGCCGCCGCCTTCACCACGGAGGCGCGGGCCTCCGTGCGGTAGCGCCCGGTTCCCGCCAGCTGAGCAAGCAAGCCCCGATCATACCCGCCTTCCGAAGAGTGGGAGTGGGTTGCGCTCACCCACAGCCCAGACAGCCCCAGCTCTTCGACGGCGCCGCGGATGTCGGTGACCAGCGAGTTGGGCAGGGTGAGTAAGTCGATCGACACGAGGCCAACCTTGAGGTGGTCTATCTGGACGACGAGCGCGCGGGCGCGAAGCGGATAGAGGATGCGAGAAGCCTCGGGGCGCTGGGGCGGGTAGCCGGCGATGACGACTGGAAGCGGCGGTTGAAGCTCCACGCGGGCCGCCCCGGCCGATAGCGGTCCTTGAGCGGCCTGCGAGTCCAAGAGGCGAGGGTTGCCTCCGGCGCGGCGACACCAGTTGAGCGAGCCAACGGCGAAGGCGAGCACCGCCAGACCGAGCGCCGCAGCGACGTAGCGTAGTGCGATGAGAATCGATCGAGTCCAATTCGCCTGCATCAGGGTCACTTCCGCTCCGGCGCGGTGCCTTTCACCTCCGCGGTCGAATGGAGCGATGCTCGTGGGCGGCGGGTGAGCAGTATCACGCACCGGCCGTTACATGAAGCGCCGGCGCTTCGCTGCGCAATTTCACTTTCTTCGCCGAAGAAGGCATAAAGAAGACGTCGATGTGCGGAATTTTCGGAATCTACGGACATGATGAGGCCGCCAATATCACCTACCTGGGGCTGCATGCCCTTCAGCACCGGGGCCAGGAGTCTGCCGGCATCACCTCCTCCGACGGGCAGAGCCTTCACAGCCACCGCCAGATGGGTCTGGTGGCGGACGCCTTCAACGCCGAGGTGCTCGGACGGCTCCCGGGGAGCATGGCCATCGGCCAGGTCCGTTACTCCACCGCCGGAGTGAGCCAGCTCAAGAACGCCCAGCCGCTCACCGTGCAATACGCCGCCGGCGCGCTGGCGGTGGCCCACAACGGCAATCTGGTCAACGGACAATCGGTGCGCGACGAGCTGGAGCAGCACGGGGCGATCTTCCAATCCGACTCGGATACCGAAGCGATTGTCCACCTGATCGCCCGCGGCAAGGAGCCGTCCTTCGAGCAGAACGTGGTGCAGGCCCTGCGCAAGGTTCAAGGCGCCTATTCGCTCCTGTTGCTAACCGAGCGGCAGCTCGTCGCGGTGCGAGACAGCTTTGGGTTTCGCCCCCTCGTCCTCGGCCGGCTGAAGAATGCCTATGTGCTCGCCTCGGAAACCACCGCCCTCGACCTGATCGAAGCGGAGATGATCCGGGAGCTGGAGCCCGGCGAGATGCTGGTGATCGACGAGCATGGAATGCGCAGCAGCTACCCCTTCGAGCGAACGCGCCTGGGGCGCTGCGTCTTCGAGCACGTCTACTTTGCCAAACCCGACTCGGTTCTCTTTGGGATGTCGGTCTATGGCGTGCGCCAAAAGCTGGGGATGCAGCTCGCCAAGGAGCATCCGGTGGACGCGGACCTGGTGATCGCCGTGCCCGATTCCGGGGTGCCGGCGGCAATCGGCTACTCGCGGGTGAGCGGCATTCCCTACGACATCGGCCTCATCCGCAGCCACTATGTCGGCCGGACCTTCATCGAGCCGCAGCAGTCGATCCGCCACTTCGGCGTCAAGCTAAAGCTCTCGGCGGTCCACGAGGTGCTCAAAGGCCAGCGGCTGGTGGTGGTCGACGACTCGATCGTCCGCGGCACCACCTCGCGGAAGATCGTGAAGATGCTGCGCGCCGCGGGGGCGCGCGAGATCCACCTGCGCATCTCCAGCCCCCCGACCCGCTGGCCATGCTATTACGGCATCGATACTCCCTCGCGCCAGGAGCTCATCGCGTCGAACCACACGGTCGAGGAGATCGCCCGCTTCGTCACCGCCGATACGCTGGGTTATCTCTCGCTCGAAGGGCTTGGCAGCGCGGTGGGGGATCCGCAGTCGACCACCTTTTGCAACGCCTGTTTCTCCGGCAAGTATCTCACCGATCACTTAGCCCCGGTGAAACCGAAGCGATTGACCGAGGCGCTCGACGGCTAACCGTGGTTGACGCCCGCGAGCTCGCTTTCGGCCGGCGGCATGAAACCGGCAAGGTCCTCGGGAAGCGGCGAGGAGAAGCACAGGGGAGCGCGGGTGCTCGGGTGCGCCAACCGGATCTGTGAGGCGTGCAGCGCGTGGCGTGGCAGGCGCAGCTCGCGCCAAGCCTCGGGTTCCAAAAGCCGCTTCGAGAAGCGGTCGAAGTAGCCCTCGTCCGGGCCGTAGATCTTGTCGCCCACGATGGGAAAACCGGCTTCGCGCAGGTGCACGCGGATCTGGTGCTGTCGGCCCGTCTCCGGCAGAGCTCGCACCAGGGCGAAGCAACTGCTCTCGCGCTCGAATCGGCGCAGCACTACAAATCGCGTCAACGCCCGCCTACCGGCTTGATGGTCAACGCGTACCGCGATGCGCACCTGCGCACTGCCCTCGGCGATCGGCGCATCCACCGCGAAGGAATCCGGCGGCTGGCCCTCGCAGATCGCCAGGTACTCCTTTTCCACCCGGCCACAGCGAAAATCCTCCATCAGGGCGCGAGCGGCGACGGGGGTTCGGCCACAGATAACGAGACCGGAGGTTTCGCGATCGAGCCGATGGGCGGGCCAGGCCTGAAACTGAGCCCCGTAGAGGCGGCGCAGGAGCATCACCAGGGTGCCGTGGTGATAGCGCGCGCTGGGGTGCATCGGCAGGCCGGCGGGTTTGTCCAGCACGAAGAGCGCATCGTCCCAGTAGATCTCCCTCACCGCCGAGGGCGTCTCTGGCTCCTCCGGCGCGCGTCGGCGCAGCCAAAACGTGAGGCCCGGGCGAACCAGCGTGGACGGCTTGAGCTTTCGGTCGCAAAACACGCTCCGCTCGATGATCCGCTGGATGCGTGAACGCGACAAACGCGGGATCTTCGCGCAGAGGTACCTGTCCAGCCGCCATCCCGCGTAGTTCGGCTCGACGCGAAATTCCATCTCCACGTACTCGGCTGGCGTTTGTGGGTGCCTCATTCGCCGCGACATCCTGTGCAATCCGGACCCCGCTGACAAGGCTGTCTAGGGGCGTTGGAGCACGTGCTCGAAGACCTCGGCGATTCGGCGTCCGGCGCGACCATCCCAGCGCTCGGGGACGCGGCCCTGCTTGCCGCGCCCAGTGAGCACCTTCTGCGCTTCCCCGATGATGCGCTCGGGACGCGTGCCGACGACAACGTTGGTGCCCTCCGTGACGGTGATCGGCCGCTCGGTGTTTTCCCGAAGCGTCAGGCAGGGCACGTCGAGGGCGGTGGCCTCCTCCTGCAGCCCGCCCGAGTCGGTGAGGATCAGTCCCGCCTGTGAGGTGAGCGAAAGAAACTCGAGATAGCCCATCGGCTCGACCAATCTGAGGTTCGGGTAGGCGCACAACCGGGTTTTCCCGTCCGTCTCGGAAAGCATCTTTCGGGTGCGTGGGTGAACGGGGAAGATGACCTGGATGATCCGCGAAATTTCCCCGAGCGCTTCCAACAGCCCGCCGAAGATCGTCGGCTCGTCCACATTCGAGGGCCGGTGCATGGTGCACACGGCGTAGCGCCGCGGCGCCAGGCCCAGCCGTTCGAGCGTCGGCAGGCTTTGGGCCTTGCCCCTAAACTCGAGCAGCGAGTCGATCATCACGTTGCCGACGAAGAAGATCCGTCCTTCCTCCACCCCCTCGCGGCGCAGGTTCTCATCAGCATCGGGCGATGGAGTGAGCAGCAGATCGGCAAGCCGGTCGGTGAGGATCCGGTTGATCTCCTCGGGCATGCTGCGGTCGCGGCTTCGAAGTCCCGCCTCCACGTGAGCCAAGGTGATCTGCGCCTTGGCGGCGACCAGCGCCGCGGCGAGCGTGCTGTTGACGTCCCCCACCACCGAGATCAGATCGGGCTTTTCGCGGGCGCATGCCTTTTCCAGCTCCACCATCACCTTGCCGGTCTGCTCCGCGTGGGAGCCAGAGCCGGCCCCTAAGTGCACGTCCGGCGGCGGCAACCGAAGGTCGGAAAAAAAAACCTCGCTCATCTGCGCGTCGTAGTGCTGGCCAGTGTGGATGAGCCGCTGCCGGAGGACGCCGCGCTCGGCGATCGCCCGGTAGATCGGCGCCACCTTGATGAAATTGGGCCGCGCGCCCACCACGTGAAAAACGACACGCATCGCAGCGAAGCTAGACATCGAGAAAGCGTAGATCCACCCGCGGGGCAGATGAAGCTTTGCGACGCCGAATAAAAAAAGCGGCGAGATCCAAACTGCGACAGGATCTCGCCGCCCTCCGAACGCTTCGCCCGCGCGTCGGAAATGGCTGAGCAGTGCCGTCCATTGCTTCAGCAAGCACCGGGCCAATGCGCGGGCAGGGAAAAGCCCGCCGGATTCAGCGCGTTGACAACGCAGCGTATTTGTCTACATGAGCGAAACGTGCGCTATTTGCGCTGGTTCGTGCGCAATCGCTCTGTCGATCCGTGCGCAAGCACTGACTACAGCATCGCACGCTGTGCGAGCCGATCGGCCAGGCACGGTGCGCTCTTGATGGCGCGACTTGAAACGAAGTTAGAATGCCCGGACGCGCGATGATCGCCGTCGAGAACCTCACCAGGTACTACGGCGCCAAGCTTGCGCTCGATCGCGTCACCTTTCAGATCGACCGAGGCGAGGCTGTCGGACTGCTCGGGCTCAACGGCGCCGGCAAGAGCACGATGCTGCGCATTCTCACCAGCTTGATGCTGCCGTCCGCCGGACGGGCAAAGATTGACGGCCTGGACGTGGTGCAGAACGCCCGCGCGGTCCGCGCGCGCCTGGGTTACCTGCCCGACGTTCCGCCGCTGTACGGCGAGATGACCGTCCACCACTTCTTGATGTTCGCGGCGCAGGTGCGCGGGCTTGAAGAAAAAGAGTCCGAGCGCCGGGTGGGCGAGGTCGAGGAGATGACCGCACTGAGCGACGTTCGCGAGGAGCGCGCCTCGCACCTGTCGCACGGTTATCGCCAGCGGCTGGGGATCGCGCAGGCGATCGTCCATCGACCTTCGGTGGTGATCCTCGATGAGCCCACCAGCGGGCTGGATCCCGCCCAAACGGTGGAGATGCGCGGCCTGATTCGCTCGCTGCGAGAGGAGCACACGGTGTTGTTTTCCAGTCACTTGCTGCCGGAGGTTTCGCACGTCTGCGATCGGGTGTTGATCCTCCACCGCGGAGCGCTGCTCGGCCAGCCGAAGATGTCCGACCTGGCGGCGGTGCTGGGAATGCACGCGGTCCTGGTCCGCGTTCGCGGGGAAGGCGGCGCCGCGCGGGCCTTGCTCTCCAAACTGGAGGGGGTCCACGAGGTGGAAATCGAACAGTTTGGCGACGGCCAGACCGAATTTAGGCTGCTGCTCAAACCCGATGTTCGCCCGCAGGTCGCGCGGGCGCTGATCGAGGGCGGCTTCGAGCTGCTCCGCCTCGACCGTCCAGAGTTGGATCTAGAGACGGTGTTTCTACGCCTCACTGGCCACAAGGCCCCTGCCTCGGGAACAAAGCATGCGAATGGTGACGCTGATCGTCCGGCGTGAGCTGGCCGCCTACTTCCGCTCCCCCTTGGGATTCATCATCCTCTCCACCGTCCTGCTGCTGGACGGCCTGTTGTTTAACGCCTACGCGCTGGGAGCAGGAGAGCGGCGTTCCTCGTCGGTGTTGCTGCTCTTCTTCTTCTACTCGAGCGGCACGACGATGGTGGCCAGCCTCGTCATCTCGATGCGGCTGCTTGCCGAAGAGCGGCAAACCGGGAGCGCTGCGCTGCTGCTCGCCGCGCCGCTCAGAGAATGGGAAATCATCGCCGGAAAATTTCTCTCCGCCTGGATTTTCCTGGCGATCATCACGGTGGCCACCGTTTACATGCCGATGCTCATTTTCGTGAACGGCTCGGTGACCGCCGGCCAGATCGTCGCCGGCTACCTGGGGCTACTGCTGCTCGGCGCCACGGCGATCGCCATCGGCACGCTGGGCTCGACGCTGGCCCCGAACCAGATCGTTGCCACCTTGCTCTCCTCGGGAATGCTGGTTCTGCTCTTGGTGCTCTGGTGGGTGGGAAGCGTCACCGCGCCTCCGCTGTCGACCATCTCCGTTTACGCGGCGCTTTACCCAAAGCACTTCCCTCCCTTCATGAGCGGGGTGATCAGCACGGCGAACGTTCTCTATTACGCGTCGGCCACCTACCTCTTTTTGCAGTTGGCGGTGCAGGCGCTCGAGGCTAGGCGATGGTACTGAATCGTCTGCGCAACGCGCGCTGGGCGTTCTGGCCCACGCTCAGCTACTTCGGCGGAATGGCGGTGCTCCTGGCGGCCGAACGGATCATCGCCGCACCCGGACCGATGCGAAGCATGCTGCGCGTCGCGGCGGCGGCTGCGGTCCTCGTCGCACTGGCGGCGAGGATTCAAAGGGCGCTCGCCGGCAGCGGGCCAGCCCGGCGCGTCGAGCTTCTATTTTGCGCCGGGTACGCGGTCGGATGCCTCGCGGTTGCCTTGCCGCTCGCCAGCGACAGCCCGCTCGCGGCGAGCGCCTGGCCCATCCTTTGGCTGGGCAGCGCCGTCCCGCTCGTCCTGATGGAGCTGAGCCTCGCCTCCGCCGCGCCGGGCCAGCCAGCCACCGACGGGCGAATTGGCGCCGCGGCGCAGAGTGGGCTGGAGATGGTGCTGATCCTCACCAGCGTGGTGGCATTGAACTTCCTCGCCTCGAGCACGGAAAAGCACGTCGATCTGAGTTACCTGCAGGCGACCCATCCCAGCCTGACGCTGACCCAAATAGCATCCCGATTGCCAGAACCGGTCGAAGTTCGGGTCTTCTATCCGGAAATCCACGAGGTGCGCGAGCGGCTGATCGCTTACTTCGGCGAGCTCCGGCGTTCCGGAGCCAGGCTCGACGTGGCCTTCCTCGATGAGGCGATCGACCACGCCGCCGCGGTGCGCTACCGCGTTCAAGGCAATGGAACGGTGGTAGTGGCCAAGGACAACCGGATGGTTCCGATCACGTTGGGGCTCGAGTGGGAGGTGGCCAAGCGCCAGCTGGAGGACTTCGACAGCCAGCTTCAGTGGGCGATCAACAAGGTGTCGCGCAACAGGAAGGTGTACTTCATCAGCGGCCACGGCGAGGCGGATGCCGGCAAGGATGCCAACCGCGAATCCGGGCCCCGGGTGGAGAACCCACTCAAGGGCATCCACCTCAACACTCCGGACGAGACGGTCGACTCGAGCCGCCGCTTCACCGAGCTGCACAAGCTTCTGCGCAGCCAAGGCTACGAGGTGGATCAGCTCGGGACGACAGGACTCGTCTCCGCCGTGCCGAGGGACGCCGTCGCCGTCTTCCTCGTTGCCCCCTCATCGCCGCTCTTCGCTGAGGAGATCGCCGAGTTGCGCCGCTACTTCGACGGCGCTGGACGGCTGGTGGTTTTCCTCGATCCCGATCGGTCGACGAATCTTGAAGAGCTGCTCGGCGCTTACCGGGTCCGTTTCGTTCCCCAACTGCTGGCGAACGAGTACCTGCATATGCGCAAGACGAGCACGCCTTCGGACAACACTCTCCTGGTGACCAATTCTTACAGCACCCACCCCTCGGCGCTCACCATCAGCCGCAGCCCGGGCACCTTTCGAATGCTGTTCGCTCGATCCGGATACCTCGAGGAGATTCCCACTCCGACGGGTGGAAGCCCCTGGGTAGTTTACTTCACCATCCATGCCGACTCTCAGACCTTCGCGGACTTGAATGGCAATTACCAATTCGATGCGCCGTCCGAGCTGCGTCGGCCCTACGAATTGGCTGCCGCAGTGGTCGGCCATGGCAACAGCGCGAGGCGAGAGTCTCGCATGCTGGTCTACGCCGACGTTGACGTCATTTCCGACGCGCTGATGACGAACCCCGGAAACCGCCAGGCGATCATGGATGCGCTGTCGTACCTCACGATGGATGAAGCCATCCCGTTCACCACCTCGATCAGCGATCCGATGATCCGTCACACCCAGCAGCAGGACAAAGTCTGGTTCTACTCTGTCAGCTTCGCAATCCCGGTCCTCGTCCTCGCCGGAGGAATGGTCAGCCTTCGCCGTCCGAGAAGAAGGAGCTCGCCGTGAACCTCCGTCGGCTCGTGGCGCATTTTTGTATCGCTGCCGCGGCGGTGGCCGGCGCCTACCTGGTGTCCGCCCGCCCGGCCGCAAAGCGCCCCGACGCGGACAAGCCAGTGCTCTACCGCGCGACAGCCGACGAGTTGCGCCAAATCGCCTTCGCAAGCCCGACCGCTGCGCTGACCCTCGAGCCGCGCACGGATGACAGCCAGCAGCCCTACACCTGGGTGACGATGACCGCCGAGCGTAGAACGCCCATCTCCTTTCGCGGAAACCGCCGCGCGGCTTTCGTTCTGCAAGGCTACGCGCCGCTGCGGGCGATCCGAACGCTCGGTCATCTCACCCCGGCTCAGCTGCGCGAGGGAGGGCTGGACGGCTCGCTGGGAACCGTGACGATTCAAACGGTTTCCGGCGAACGCCGCCTCGTTTTGGGGACCGACACCGTAGCAGGCGAAGGACGTCGCGCGCTGGACCCGGAGAGCGGAGAGGTATTCATCGTCGCCGGCGAGCTGCTTCCTTCGCCCGACCACGCAGCGCGGGAGATGTTCGACTCGGCGCTGCACTCTTTTGCTGCCGACGAGATCTCCCGGATGACAATCCAATCCCTCGGCCGAGTTCGCGAGGCACTGAGCGTCGGCCATCAAGAGGGACCCACCAGCTGGAGCTGGCGGGAGGACCCCGAGCACCCGAGCCAGGAGCTCACCAGCTGGGCGGAGCACGTGGAGCGGATGATCGCTCGGGGCCCAATCCCCACCGACGTTTCGGGCGAGCCGGTTCTCACCGTTTCCTACTTCCACGCAGAGCAGCCGCGTGGATTTTTGAAGCTGTGGCCCTGCGTTCCGGAGGACCGGCGAGTCCGATGCTTTGCAATGACCGAGCACACCATCGGCCTGGTCGAGGTGGGCGCGGTTGCAGGACAGATCATCAACGACGCCCAGCGCATGCTCGGGGCCGCCGGCGGTGGCGAGCAAGCGCGAGCATTGAAGTAGGCGCCCCGCCTTCCAGCGCCCACCCGGCCGCGTTTTCACCTCATCCCTCGTCTCGTAAGATCCGGCTGAATTGCGCTGCCTCGACTGCGGGCGCCGGCTGCGACAGCCGAACACCTGCCCCATCCATGGAACGACTGCGGCCGCGTCTTCGCTGACCAAGGAGCCCCCCGAGCCGGTTCCGCCACCGAAGATTGAAGGGTACCGGGCCACCACCCTCGTCGGTCGGGGTGGCCACGGCAGCGTGTACGCGGGCCTGCGGCAATCAGATGGCATGCGGGTGGCGATCAAGGTATCGCGGGCAGACCAGCCCGGCGCCGGCGCACGCCTTGAGCGCGAGGTACGCTTTCTCGAACGGGTCGGACCGCCGCAAGTGCCGGCAGTGCTCGAATCGGGACGACTGGCCGATGGAAGCACCTACGCGGTGCTGGAGTACATAGACTGGCCGACGCTTGCCGCCGAGCTGACCGCGACGGCCGCTCCACTCCGGTCAGAAGCCTTCGCGCGACAGGCCGGCGCCATTCTCATCAGCCTGGGAGCAACGCATGCGAAGGGGGTTGTCCATGCGGACCTCAAGCCGGAGAACATTTTCCTCCAGGCCAGCCCGGTGCGAGCGCGCCTCTTCGATTTCGGGCTGGCACGCCTGGCGATCGGTGAAGAGGAAGAGCCGCCAGCAGCCATCGAGGGAACCGCCGAATACATGGCTCCCGAGCAATGCCTCGAGGGCACCAGGTTGGATGAGCGGGCCGACGTGTACTCCGCCGGCGTGATTTTCTACGAGATGCTCACTGGCTCGGTGCCGTTCTTCGGCACGGCAGCAGACGTGCAGGAGGCTCACCGAAGCAAGCGCCCACCCAGGCCGTCCGCGACCGCGGCGATTCCACACTCGTTCGAAGAAGTCATCCTGCGCTGCCTGGCGAAGGAGCCAAACCATCGATTCGCTAACGCAAACGAGCTGCGGGCGGCCTTAGATGCGGCGGCGGCACGAGCAAGCGAGGTAGCGAAGACGGAGGCGCCCAAGCCAATCCCCTCCGCCACGGCGCGAGGGCGTGAGAAGAGAAGCTTGCCGATCGCATTTTTCTCCAGCGCCGCCGATGCCGCAGCCATTCAGGGGCTGCTCGCGTCGTTCGGTGGTCAGCTCGCTCACACCGCCGGCAACAGCTACGTCGCGGTCTTTGACTCCGACTCCGGCGCCCACCCGGTGCGGCGCGCGGTGTCCGCTTGCGAAGCCTTCACCACACGCCGCCTGACCGAGCGCGCTCTGGTCGACCTGGGCCAGGTTTCCATTCAGCCCCGGCCGGGAGGCGGACGGCGATACATGAGCGCGCTGTTCACCCGGGCGGATCGCTTCCCCATCGGCTCGGACCCGCCGGGTGTGCTGCTCACCGAAGCAGCGCTTCAACTCGTGGAAGACCTTGCGGTAATCCCCGCGGGACGTCCGGGCATCCTCCGCATCGCCGGTTCCAAGGCGGAAGAGCAGGCGACGATCCTCAAGCGAGGTGCAGGTCCGCTCGTCGGGCGCGGCGAGGTGCTGGCCGAATTGGTAGCGAACGCGCGGGCTGCTCTCGAGGCCAAGGCGCCCTCCATTGCCACGGTGATCGCCGAGCCCGGCTACGGCAAGAGCCACCTCTGCGCAGGCTTGACGGAGGCGCTCGGGTGCGACTTGCCACGGGCGCGGCTCATCCAACTGCGCGCTCAGGAGTCGCTGGGCGGCCAGGCGGATCAAACCCTACGCGAGCTGTTGACCAAGGTGCTGGGCATTGCTGCGGAATCGGCGGGCGACGAGGGCCGAGCGCTGCTCACCGAGCGGCTCGGGGCGCAGCTGGCGAAGGAAGTTTGGCCCGGCGTTGCCTTGGTGTTCGGTTGGCTGTCGCCGGATGCTCCCGAGTTGTCGGGCCTCGCCGCGGCGCCGGGAGTGCTGCGGGCCGCCGCCGCACGCGCCGCCGCCGGGGCGATGAAACGATTGGCCACCGAAGCTCCGCTGCTCTTCGTGCTCGACGATGCACAGTTCGCCGACGAAGCGACCTTAGATGCGATCGAGCTGGCCACCCTCGCCGAAGGGGAAGCCCCCATCTGGGCATGCGTCCTCGGCCGCCCTGCCTTCGAGAGCGCGCGGCCGCAGTGGGCTGAGCGCTGCGCCGCGCGTTACGCGGTTCGCCTTGGGCCGCTGGACGGCGAATCCGCGCGCGAGCTGTGCCGCTCGCTCCTCTTGCCAGCCGAGAACGTTCCCGCCGACGCCGTCAGGCGCCTTGTCGAGCGCACCCACGGCGTTCCGCTGCTGCTCGTCGAGCTGGTGCGCGCTCTCAAAGCAGAGGGCCTGGTCCGCCAAAACCAGCGTACCCACGCCTGGTACCTGGCCACCGACGAGCTGCATCGGTTGCCAGACTTGCCGTTGGTGGAGTGGCTCGCCACCCGCGAGCTGGAGCTGCTCTCACCCGACTTGGCGGCGCACGCTCGGCTCACCGCGCTGCTTGGGGCGGAGTTCAAACGCGCCGAGGTGGTCGGGGTAGTGCAACACCTGGAGCTTCTGGGAATGGCTCAAGCCTTTCCGCTGGATCCAGCGGTGGGAACGCAGCGCCTGCTGGCCAACGGGGTGCTCATCGAGCACCGTCACGGTCAGCTGGGCTTTCGCCACGCGCTGGTGCGCGAGGCGGTCTGCAAGGCTATTCCCGATTCTCTGCGCCGGCCGGTCCACCAAGCGGCGCTGCAGTTCTATCAGGGCGAGAGCGGGCTGCCGGATAACGAGCGGCTCTTGCGCCTCGGCTTTCACGCAGCCAAATGCGGCCGCCGAGAGCAGGCATTGGGAGCATTTCTCTCCCTCGCCGACCGCTCGCGCGCACGCCACGCCTACCTCGACGCGGAGCTGATGTACTCGCAAGCCATCGAGCAGATGCCCTCCGAGCTTGACGAGAGGAGAACGGGCGCCTGCCGAGGGCGCGGGCTGATGCGTTATCGGCTGGGCCGCTACGAGGATGCCTGCTCGGACTTCGGCGCCGCGCGACAGAGCGCTCATCGGCTGGGCGATTTTGCGACCGAGATCGAGGTGCTGCTCGACGAAGCGACAGCGCTCGATTGGGCCGACGAGTACCGTCGATCCAACGAGCTGGTAGAGATGGCGAAGGCTCTCGCGCCCGGGGCGAGAACGCCGCTGATTGACGCCAGGCTTTTGCTCGGGCTCGGACGATCGGCGTTCCGCTT